>Ga0065711_1004060_pt1 | contig 25167 bp, 16 predicted proteins | sample Hoacrofraction12_FD_59098 | JGI IMG/M metagenome (GOLD analysis project Ga0065711, IMG submission 59098) | Hoatzin crop microbial communities from Cojedes, Venezuela - Epithelial fraction 12 v2 (version 2) | ecosystem: Host-associated > Birds > Digestive system > Esophagus > Crop | place...
GTCCCCTCCGCTCCGCGGGGCTGAGGCAGCGGCGGGGCAGGGCCCGGCGCCCGGGAGGGACGCAGGGCCCGGAGCGAGGGGCGCGCCCCAGCCCTCGGCAACGAGCCGTGCAGCTGGGTCTCTCGTACCCCAAGCGGCAGCCGTCCCCGCCTGCCTGACAGGGTTTTCAGGGGGAGAGGGACGTTCGGTCGTTAGTGGCTGCGCAGCCACGTTGTTACAGCAGCAGTTAGCTGGGGCTTTCAGAAATTAAAATTTCCTGGTCTCCGACAAACCGAAGAAAGGAGTTGCAAAAGACGTAACGCTGCTCCTAAAACAAACCACTCCCTTAAAACAGCACGTTTTTTAACGCAGAGAACGTGGCTAAGTTTGCTATTGACAGCACCGCCTGGCCTTGTCTTGTCCAGCCATGTCTGGTGTCCACGCTGCCACATTAAACTGTGAGGGTATGGTTACAAGTGGGCTACGTACATGTGCCTTCGTAGTCTTAAAGGATCTGCCAGCCAAGGGTTTAAAACAAATTAACAGAGGTGTTGATAGGACTTCTGGTTCCCTGCAAGTCAATACAGGCCCCTCAGCGCTGTGGATTTACAGATACTAACACCTGGATGAGGACCTTTCACTCCACAGTGACATCTCTGCCATAGATTCCTCAACCAACTACATCTGGATGAACTCATCCGAGCATAACATCAGGATTAATGAGCCAGTCAGGTCAAACTGTGAGCTGCTACTCTCGTGTGGAAATGAGCACTTCATGTACTCAGTTTGGTGTGAGAAGAGGAATTTGGTAGATACGGTACATGCTCTGAAAACCAAATGATTGTGCAAGGACCACTGCTGACTTGGAGGCAAACTTCTGCTTTGAGGTTCTCCAAAGTAAGCATGAATAATCATTTAATGTCTGGAAAATATATGTAGATATATTCTTCTATCTCTAAATCATTGTGTATAACTGACCAGGCACCATCTGAATTCAGATGCATTAAAAAAAAACAACCCAACAATCCAGCTCTTGCTGTTGTTAAATCTACCAGCTTACAGCTTTTGCCGATCACTGAGCCCAGCTGTGTCACTGCAGCCAGCCATCTCATACAATCCTGCAGGTAAACACATTGTGCTGTTTCTAGAACTAGATGGGTCATTTCCCACCCCTGTCCCAGTGGAAGGCCAGTCCAAAATCTTGCAGGACTGAAAAACAGGAACTTCAATTTGATTTTCAGACTACATTCATTAATGCTGATTTTTTTCTTATGTCAGTCCTGTGTTTTTTTTTTTTTTAAGTAACACCTCTTCCCTCTGGCTTTTACTTCCCTGCTATATCACTAAAGAGCAATAGTATTAAACCAAACTTTACTATTTTAAAGGATTTAATGTCATACAGGGCTTTCATCTTAGCATTTTATACTCAGCCATTGTTCAGGCTGCATGGAAAATTTTTGTTATCCACTCCAGACCTAATTTATTGAAGAAAAAAACCAAACCCAACTGACCTTGCAACCAACCAGTCATTTTAACTATGCAAGATGGCATAGCTAATACACCTAGGACTGAAAAAACTTTGTTAGCCTTTTGTCTTAGAACAACTGACAAAATGGGTAAGATCAGAAGTAGACACCTGATGATCATGTCAGTGAACACCCTTCTTAACATTACAGTCTCAGGGGACTGCTAAACTCCTCTGCACCTTCTCAGAAATAGAGAAGGTACCTGTTTAACTTAGGCGACAAACTCACATCAGACAAAAAGGGGCATGTCTTGGGGGAAGGTTTTGCCCCCCCCGAATAAACAGCACCTCCCAGTCTCAGGTCATGAATAATACCATCATAATAAAGCTGCCAAATGTTTTATGTCATATCTTTTGTTTATCTTTTCCAAATGCGCAGAAGGCACGTTAGAGGAAAGCAGCGCTACCAGTTCCTATGTGAACAGATACACTACTGGAGACACCAGCCTCTGCCCAAGAAAGCTGCAGGAGCTCCAGTTTTGCTTCATGATAAACTCTACCTGCTGAGCTCTGGAGCAGCCTCAGTACCTCCATACAGCAGAAGCTGACAGCAAAACAGTGATGGCTTACACATAATATGGCTACACCACAGGAAACTTCTGCAAGGTACAACTGAACATCAAATCACATACCAGCTTTCAACTGACAACCAAAAGACCAAACTGATGAGGAAGCTTTTCATGCTGTCATAAATAATGTAATTTATGCAACTTCTAGCTGAACAGATTTATCTCACCCTATTCTTTACAGTCTTCACATTCAGGGTAGCTATTCTCTGGGACAGCTGATGTTGACAGATAAATTACCTTCAACAGACAGCTGAACTGAAGGCAAAATGGTAATTTTCCTTTTTTGTGTCTCATGACTTGATTGTAGCTACAGAATAGTTTCTTTTTTTTGGCTAATTAATAACAGATTTATAATTGATAACAGATGTGTCGAAAGGCCTGTTATGACAATTCCTGGTTTAAGAGCAACACAGAGATGAGAGAATAACTGGTGTTCAAGATACTCTGAGAAAGGGTTTGCTGACCCTCAAACTTCCCTAAGTCCTTTGTAGTCCAAATGTCCAGACCCTCCTAGCACGTTCTAAAACATGAGAGCACCACCACTACCATAGTAGCTAGACAATGGCAAAATTATTGAACCATATTGATTATTAAGCTGAGGCAAGACTAGGTAGTCCTGCTTTCCTAGTCATGTAAAATACTAGGTGTTAAGCATCACCATTAATCCCAGGTTTATAATATTAAATCTGATTTTAAATATTGACAGTACAATTTATAAAAATGCCTGCAGCAATTTTCATTCAGCATGATTTCAAACACAACTGCTTTCAATCTGGCATTCCAAAACAGCCATGCAAGTTTATCAACTGAGGTTTCCCTGTCCTTTACCTTTTTTCACCGGCATTGCAAGATATCCCATCTCATTCTCTTGTCCCAGAAAACATCCTTTCCCACAAACACTATCTTCCCACCTAGAGTCCTGCATCCAGCTCTGGATCCCTCAGCACAGGACAGACATGGACCTGTTGGAACGGGGCCAGAAGAGGCCACAAAAATGATCTGAGGCCTGGAACCCCTCTGCTGTGAGGAAAGGCTGAGAGTGTTGGGGTTGTTCAGCCTGGAGAAGACAAGGCTCTGGGGAGACCTCATTGTGGCCTTTCAGTACTTAGGTCTTGTAAGAATGCTGGAGAGGGACTTTTTGCAAGGGCATGTAGTGATAGGACTAGGGGTAATGGCTTTAAACTAAAAGAGGGTAGATTTAGAAGAGCTGTAAGGAAGAAATTCTTGGCTATGAGGGTGCTGAGGCCCTGGTGCAGGCTGCCCAGAGAAGCTGTGGCTGCCCCCTCCCTGGCAGTATTCAAGGCCGGGTAGGATGGGACTGAGAAACCTGGTCTGGTGGAAGGTGACCCCACCCATGGCAGGGGGTTGGAACTACATTATCTATAAGGTCACTTCCAACCCAAACCATTCTATGATCCTATCTTACTGTGTCTCTCCCTTATTTCTTTCTTACCTCCCTTAATGAGCAATAATAAGCTGCAAGTGGTATCAAAAATCAGTGCCCCTGAATCAAAGTGCAGTTGCCAGCCTCTCTGTGATTCTAATACTCTGCTGGGTAAATCCTCTGAAGCTACCTACTCTTGGAAAAAGAAAGTCAGATAAATCAACAATAATATTTTTTTGACAGTTTATTTGTGCAAAGGAGAAACATATTGGGACTAAAACCCCAAAGTGAAAGTGCTGATTTATAGCATGAAATAGGAAGTTAGCTCCTTCCTCATTACGTCAGTCTTAAGTTTTGACTTGAACTATAAAAAAAGTTTTTGTTTTGGAGGTTATATATATATATATTTTTTTTTTTTTTACAGAAAAAAATCCATACTGGGCCAAATGGAAATAAAACAGGAGGTATACTGAGATCCCTTTGAGGTTTCAGAAGATGGCTTTACTGATTCTGGAAGGGTTAACTGAAAATGTGTTTGTTTTCAGAAGTGTGAATCGATTTCAAACACAGAAATCTTACTAATTTTTATGTGACATGAGTATCTCCTCTGCACGTGCTTAGTCTCCAGCCTATTTTAACACTTAATACAACTGGTTTTGCAAGCCAAAAGAGCTGATGATAATCATACATTACTTGCATGGCTACAGTCGCACTGAGACTCAATAAAAGCTGTTTTCTTCAAATAAAGTGCTTTTCTCTTTTAAGAAACATACATAGGTAAACCTTTAACAAGACTTAACTTTCAAGACAGTTTTGTCATTAGAGTTTAAATCAACTCATCCCCTGTTAGTTTTAGTCCTGCTTCCATTATGAGTCTCAACAAAAACCCAAAAGAAACACAGAACAAAAAAAACATTCTAAGCCAGTCTGAAACAACCAGGCCTAACTGTTAAATTAGATTCACTGCCAGCATTTGAGTCTTTCTTCATGAAGAGTAGGTAAGCATTACCATGTCTGAGTTACCTATTGGCCAAAACACAAGAGATCAGGTCTAGGAACACTGCTTGAAAATGGGTGACGTTGTGGGGGTTGGTTGGTTGGTTTGTTTTTGTGAAGAACCATAGCCATTAGTTCATCCTTTACAGGAGATTCTTTATAGTTTGTTCTGTAGGCTGAAATTGGAACACTATTGTGTGAAACTGGAACACATTTTCATAAGAGGCTTCCAAGAAAATATTACAATTTTCTTCAATGCATAACAACTGTCACTGAGCTTACCAAATAGGTGGATTACAGTGAATACCTGAACAGGGAACCTAGTTCAGACTAGCATCTTTAAGTACCTGTGATGCTCTTTGTCTCATTGTAATGTTTCTTCAAAAATACAGTATTAAAAAAAAAAAGTGTTAGAAGTATTTACTGGCGCTATTTGAAGAGCAGATGTTTTCCAAAGTCATGCTGGGAAGTTACCAGTAATTCAACACACATGATAAAATAAGTGGAAGAGAGTTAAGGATTTCACTGTCCAGTTAAATCAGACAGTTATGAACACACTGAGGAATTCTAGTTAACCACCCTACATTATTAATAATTTCAGAGATCTGCTCAATTCAAAACTTACTGAAGAGATGGACATTCAGCTTTAACAAAGGACTTCTGCTTGATTCCATTACTACACTGCATACATGAATTAGAATGTCCCAATGCTACAGACTAATTAAAATGCTACTGCTTAAAGTGCAAATATATTACCACTATGAGAGCTGCCTGCAATTATTCAAATATTAAAAAGATAACAAAACGTTTCTGCTGTACAATTTTTGTGTGTGTGTAGTTCAAGTGAGACTAAAACCTTGTCGCACACACCTAAGAATTCTGATTATTCATCCAAATATTCTCTATTATTAAAATAAACAGAAGTATACCACATAAAAAGTGTTATTTTTATTTTCCTTATGAAAACCTGTGGGTTTTTCCAATAAGCAGGTTCACTTTTTCAGACAGATCTGATGATGTTGTCTCCTCAAAAAGAACGCATCCAAAGAATGCAATTAAAATATGTTCAAAAGCCACAGGACTGGGGTATTTATGTAAGTTTCCTGCTGTAGACAGTCCCAATTAATTCTTCCCTTTTTTCCTTTTCATTGCTTTCCATTCACCTTCCTGTGTAGCAAGGCTACCAAGAAGCTCTTTCACTTTTCTTTTTCTGGCTGAATCTCTGTAAAACAAACAATCAACATATAAAATATTTCAGAAAGATAATATTAGGGAAAATAAGTACATATATTTAGACAACAATTATTAATTTATAAAAAGGCCCCCAACTCTTGAATTTCACCAACACAAACTTTAAATAAAAACATTCTGCATATTCTTGAACTAGAGAAATTAAACTGCCAAGTTGAAAACACATAAAATTGTATCAATTGTAAATGTCTGGTTTTCCCCGAATTTTCCAATTTTATTTAAGTTTAGTATGGTTTATCTCTACTGCCAGTCTTGGCACACAGCAAAGAAATGAGCACACAGCAGAACAACCCCCAAACTGGTGCTGAAACAAAGGCTACATTACCTCTCCATGATTTCTGAAAGTTGCGTTCTAGCCAGAAACTGGTTATCTTTCCGAATCTCACGAATGGCTCCTTTAAGTTCACGTTTATGCTTCCGAATCAACTGCTTTCTTTCTTGCTCCTTCTGGCTGCCTCCCTGCTTTCTTCCAAACTCTAAACTGAAATGAGAACATATGTGTGAGCACAGAACACCTAAACAAAAACAACTTTTTCATGTTTATATGGAGTGAGTTTTTGCGTGAGTACTCACTTCATACTTTCATTCCTGCATATTGTATCATTAACTTGCAAAATAAGGAGCTGCCCAATGAACATACCCGAAAAACACTCACCAGACGTTCCAATTGCATGTCATCATTGTGCAAAGCAGACAACATCTACACTTCAATCCCCCATATGCAGCCTGCATTTTGGACAGACTGAAAAAGCTACAGTAGAAGAATGAAAGACGTCTGGAGAAAGATGGACTCTCCCAATAATATTTTAAGGTTTTGCAGACTTTCTCTGCAGATGAATTCTACAATTTATGCCCCTGTAGGTAACCAACATGACTAAATAAGTCAGCAGCCAACGTAAGGCAGTCTGCCTGAATCAGAACACTGTTCTATTATGTACAAAACCAAACCAGTGTTCTTAATTCCAAAACAGAATACAAAAATACACATGGTCATTGCAAGCTCTGTAAAAAAGGGGGAAAAAACCCATGGTTTTTGTCATTGCTGCTGCTGGAAGGTAGAAAGCTGCTTGGCTGGGCGAAAGAGAGGAAAGAAGCAAGTAAATATGCTTAAAGGAATCCTTAATCTGACTGATTATTTGTTATGATCTGTGACGCAGAGTACAGGAATAGCCTGCCTTTATCTTTTGCACCAGTGAAGCATCCCTCAGTACTCTCACCATCCATCCTTACCTTCACATAGTTCATATTACACATGAACTACTCACTGCTGTTCTTCAGATTTGAGTGCTTGACAAAGCATTTGGTAAGGCACCTGACTAGATACTAACAACGACACCTTTTCATCTTGAAAACTATTAATTTAAAATTGATTATATGGGCAAGAGTTGATTTTTCCAGCAGATAATCTTTGCTCTATTAGAATTCCTCCTTCCTTTTTCTTTCCCTCCCTACCACCCAAGTATCTGGTCCCTTGTGATTTGTGCACAAAATCTAGCAGAAAAAGTGTTATCTGTTTTACGACCTGTTATCCAAATCCTTCTAGTTTGCTGAAAATCTTAACATTTAAACACACTTTTCCTTTGCATCAAGTATTGCTTTACTCACACTTTCACAATTTTAGGTGTATACTGTTTCAATGGCACTGGCTTCTTTTTCTCACATATGAGTGGAGCATAGCGTTTCACTTTGTTCTCTAGCTCTTCCAGAGCACTGTGATACCGCTCCTGAAAATGCAAACCAAATTACAATTTTAAAAGCATATACAAGACACCATAATTCACAAACTATTGTAAATTGCATCAACAGTCATGCTCTCCCCATGTGTTATTTTCCTGGGTAAAATTACTGCTATTCATTAGGACATTGCTAACACTGAAATGCTGTAAGCCTTCCAGGCTGGATAATTTTTAAACACTTTTGGAAGTCTATTGAGATGGTACCATGGACAGTAAGAAAGGCCTGCAGGTAGTTTCACCCAACAGAGGAAGAAGCAAGACTTAAAGTCGGTTTAACTCAGACTCTGCCTTTCAGGGTCATTTTAAGAGCGATTGTTCATTTTGTTTATTTTGATGGCAAGAAACATAGGCCATTCCGCATTATTTACATTACAAAATCTTGTTCTCTGAGGATATTCAGTGATACCTCTTTGAAGACAGGACAAGCCTGCTACATTCAGAAGAGACAGATAAAAAATTTGAACCTCACGGCTAGAAAAATAAACAACTGCCCTGTTTTAAGTAAGTTAGAGGACCAGACAAAACTAAGTTGGTTTTACTTAGTTAGAAATACTACCTCATCAATTTGGTACACGTATTCGGTTGTACCTATGTCTTACAGATTCATTACAAAAATACAAAAGCAACTGGATGACTGGGCTAGGATTCTTATAAATTCAGTCACTCATGGAATGTTACATTATTACAAGTTAAGTGCTAATCTCTTCAATTAGATGGACAAGATAAGATGCACAGTGATAAAATACCTTTTCTAAACATTCTGCGCTCTTCTTTGGTTTTCCCACAGAAACATCACTATGATTTTTGAAAAGCACAAAAGGCAAACGCCTGACCCTTGAAAAAAATTTCACTGATGCTTATTCCAGGGTTTTGTTCGTTGTAAGCACAGATGAAGATAACAGTATTTATTAATAAACCAATCATACCAATGATTTCTTTCTTGAGGAACACATACCTGCATTTGTTCAGGATATTCATTCACTGGCACATGTTGTGTAAGAAGTATTCTGACAGGATGCACTATTTCATGGAACGATGGTAAAGACTCATACAGAGCTGCAGATTTTTTAATAAGGTCAAAACACAGGGCTAGACATGATAACCTGTTAACGCATCAAAGAAATTAAGTTTCACTTGCAAAAACTGTACTGGATTTTCAAATAAATCAAATTAATTAGATCTGGGAGCATTAGCAGTGTCTATTATTAAGACTGCTTGACAGAACCAGTTACAAGGCTGTTTCTAGTTGTTAATTCAGACTAAAAATTTCACTCTCCTACTATAAGCAAATACCCAAGAAATACATTAGCAACAAACCTTTATGTCAGTGCACAGAGCACAAGCCAGCATTGTGTCTTTGCCACTTCTGTAGAGTAAATTTTTATACTGGTTCTAGAAGTGTTCTGGTACTGGTTCTGAAGTTCCAGAACTTTTTTGAAACAGAATTAGTTGTTTTTGGTTTCTTTTTGGACTTTGTAACAAAATGCTTACTCATCCCTAAATTAAGTTATACTGTAACACATGCACAGGGTGAAAAATGAGGCTGAACATGGTTAATGAACATGTTTAATTGTGGTCTTTCCTAACTTCAGTGTTTTATTACTTAAGTGACACCTTCTAACATAGTGTTTGTATGTAAATACTGTTATTTGCTTCTGACGAGCTTGACAGTTCAAAATAGTGAGCACCTCCTCTGTCTCTACATCATCCACATTAGTTCACAGCTGTACCAAAAAGGAAGTGCTGAGCACTCCAACAAGTGCTCTGCGTAACGTTCCAGCAAAACATTAGCAATTTCATATGCTACCGAGTAGTACCATAAAAATAAAGCAGAACAACTCATTACTCCTATTTTTACTCCTAAAGAGCACTGTCACTGAGATTAGCCAAAAGATGGTCTGTTTGGGATTTCTTCTGTTCACATTCCCTACGTACCTGATATGATTCATTTCTGTTCTGCTGGTTTCCTTTAACCTAGTCACAACACTCAATGGCAGATTTTGTTTCTGCCAACTTTCCAGATCCTTCTTATCACACACCAAAAGCAGTTCTGAATTTTTCCCCACGGGTGTAAATGGATGCACCACAGTATAGCCTAAAAAACAAGAACAATAATCATTAAACAAGATCGATTCTAAGAATTCTTTGTGAAGGAAGAAAAAACAAGAACTCTTTTTACATTTTTAATCATGTTGCCTTAAAAAATGCTTCATCAGTATTATATTTTTCTAAAATAATGGAAAACACTAGAGCATGGGTACAGTCATAGGTAAGTGCTCTAGCCACGCTGCCCAATGTGCAGAATCCAAAGCCAGAGACTGGGACAACGAAGAACCGCTCACTGTATGAGAGGATGAGGTTTGAGACCATCTAAGGAACCAGAAGGTGCATGGGTCCATGGGACGTGGTGAAATGCATCCAATGGTCCTGAGGGAACAGGCAGACGAAGTTGCTAAGCCACTATCCATCATAGTTGAGAAGTTGTGGCCTGACAAATTTGGTGGCCTTCTACTGTGGGGTTAGAGCATTGGTGGATAATGGAAGAATTGACTGACGTCATCTACCTGGACTTGTGCAAAAGCATTTGACACTGGCACACACAAGATCCTTGTCTCTGAAGCAGAGACATGGATTTGATGGGTGGCCCACTTAGTGGATAAGGAATTGGTTGGATGATCACACTCAAAGAGTTGCAGTCAACAGCTCCATGTCTGGGTGGGGATGAGTGGGATTGAGTGCACCCCCAGCAAATTTGCAGATGACACCCAGCTGAGTGTCGTGGTTGATACTCTAGAGGGAAGGGATCCCATCCAGAGCAACCTTGACAGGCCAGAGAGGTGGGCCCGTGCAAACCTCATGAAGTTCAACAAGACCAAGTGTAAGGTCCTGCATCTGGGTCGGGGCAATCCCAAACATGGATACAGGCTGGACGATGAATGCTTTGAGAGGAGCTCTACGGAAAAGGACTTGGCAGTATAGGTGGATGAAAAAAATGAGTATGAGCCGGCAATATGCGCTCACAGCCCAAAAAGCCAATCATATCCCAGGCTGCATGAAAAGAAGTATGGTCAGCAGGTGGAGAGAGGTGATTCTGCCCCTCTACTCTGCTCTCGTGAGAACCCACCTGAAGGACTCTGCTCAGCTCTGAGGCCCCCAGCATAAGACAAACATGGACCCACTCAAGTGTGTCCAGAGGAGGGCCACAAAGATGATCAGGGGGCTGGAACACCTCCCATACGAGGACAGGCTGAGAGAGTTGGGTTTGTTTAGCCTCGAGAAGAGAAGACTCAGGGGAGACCGTATAGCAGCCTTCCAGTACTTAAAGGGGGCCTACAGGAAAGATGGGGAAGGACTCTTGATCAGGGAGTGTAGGGATAGGACGAAGGGTAATGGCTTTAAGCTGAAAGAGGGTAGACTTAGATTAGATATTAGCAAGAAATTCTTTCTTGTGAGGGTGGTGAGACACTGGAACCAGAGAAGCTGTGGATGCACCTCCCTGGAAGGGTTCAAGGCCAGGTTGGACGGGGCTTTGAGCAATCTGGTCTAGTGGAAGATGTCCCCACTGATGGCAGGGAGGTTGAAACTAGATGATCTGTAAGGTCCCTTCCAACCCAAACCATTCTATGATTCATTCGATGACTCTGTGTATAGGGAAAGAGAAGACATGTAGGGATGTGTCTTCCCTGTGGGGAACAAAATGCACAGTTAAACTGCCAGTGAGGATGGAGTACAGGATATGCCTAAGAAAAAAGGGCAGGCAGAGGACTTTCCCACAGAGTTACAAGTGGAAGGCTTTGACCTCTAAGTGGTCAAGCAGCACAGCGAGCTGGAGCAGGGAGAGCCCACAGCTGCAGCACATCACCGAGCCTCTCCCATGACTTCTCAGCAGTGGCCCTCAGGTACATGCTGTAAAGTCCTCTCCCACTCCAGCTAGGTAATTTTAAAACAAGAGTATGAAACACAGAGTACATACTGGGGCAGGGTACACAGAAAATGCTTAAGAATCACCGTGCTTCTGTTCATAAGCTGATCTGTGAAATGGTACTTAAAAAGCAACATGAAAGAAGCATGTGAGGAATTTCATGGCTAAGGGAGAAAATAATTTGCAGCCTCTATGCTGGACTTTTTTTTCCCCCTTCTTTGTTTTACTTACATCCTGCAAACTTGCAATGGAACTTATTCAAAACTTTTTCAAACTGTAAGTTAAGATTATTTACATGCTCTAGAACCTGTACATGGCTCTTTTACAGAGAGGCCAGAAGACAGTATGTTTAAATAAAGATTCATAAGGTTTGAGACCCAAAGTGGTGAGAGATTATGGCACATATAAACATCTGCAAGATCAGGAACTAAGATACCTCAGTTTTATTGTCTGCTTTACTTGGGAGAGGACAGCAGATCTCATTAACAATTCCATTAGCTAAGGCTATTAACAATGACAATGCCTTCCCACTCCCTCCACCTCCAACTTTTCTCCTTTTTTAAGGTAATAATTGTTTTTTTCAGTCTTAAGCAGGCTGCATTTCAGTCTTCTATGAAGTTGCATTCCATATAATTTCTTCATGTGAGAAATTTATGGATGAAACTCAAAATTGAAACAATAAAAGTTCTATTTGCTGATTCTACTAACTGTCAAAATAGAACCCCAAGAAATTTCTTAGTGCAACAGTGTATCAACATTCCAGAGAAGTGGACACGTGCTCACTTTAAAATATTCTGTGTTGACAGCCTAACCACATTTACCGGCAATACTTCCACCCTGAATACTTAAAAACATGACTGGATACTTCATAACTTTGAAACATCAATACTGACTGAAAAATTCTCAAAGAGAACACTGTGCCTCTAACGTATCTTTTACTGAGCTTTTGCTCACTGCTAACAGAAACCAACCCTTGCAAATTTAACTAGTGCAAAATCATTAACAGAAATACAAAGGAAATCACTTGATCATCAATTACCGCAAAAAAATTTAAAATAGTTTCTTATCTGATTTTGCAGAATCCTGTATTTTAACTGTACCAAAACCTTCATAGATCAAACATTCCTAAGAGAGTACACAAAGGAGAAAATACTTTAAGTGCTATGTAACCCACCCACTCTGTAACCTCTTCCCAACTCCTTCTAAGAGTTCAGATGTCGGCATTCTGAGGATCCTGGGCTTAGCTCTGATGCAGCCCAGCTGTGTAACCTTGGCTCACACTTCAGAGGAAGCTGCTAAGCTGTGAGAAGCAGCTGGGAGAAAGTCTGTAGGGTACAGCCATAGAAGATAATAAAGGTGAAATTGCAGTGCTAAGCTTGTTGAGAACAGAATCATTAGTAGCTCAAGAATTCAAAAGAAAAAGAAACACCAGACATAAAAATCCTAAAGGGGGAAGGAGAGAAGAGAAAAAAAAAAAAAGACGAGCTGCAAGACAAGCGCTATCCTACTGAAGATGTACTGAAACACTGCAGCAACAGAAGCTGAACCTTCCTCACCAGACTAACAACTACTCTGAGAACAAAGACTCTTCAGGTGTCTTATGAAGAGTAAAGAGTATGTTAATACGTAGCCTGCAGTTCATTAAATCCCAGATGTCTTGTGAGTTTGCCAACAAATAACTAAATTTTCGCTTGAGAACATCCTGCCTGCAGGGTCTCTTCATGCATGTTAGGTGACACTCAGAGTGACCCCAACAGAGATACTAACATATGAATTAGTTACTATGCTCTGACAAAGCTCCTCATAAGTGAATTATCATCACTAAACTTGCCAACAAAAAAAGCCCCAGATCTGGAAGAACTTTAAAGCTAGAAATGAATCCCAAAGAAAAAGTTGAAGAAAGAGGAAGATTGGCAAATAATTTGCTAACATATGGATCAAATTGAAGATAGTTTTATTCTCCCTTTTGTCTGTGCAAGTTGCTAAGTTGACACATTTATTTTACACCACAGACTAATCCTGCTTGTGGGGATAGCTGCCCTCTGTTACACTACAACACATCCATGTCTAAGAAGTAAAAAGGAATCTTGGTGATACAGCTATTAGCTGAAGAGGGAGGGTATCTGAAGCACTAGCTGCTGCCACACTGTGAAAATACAGGGTACTCATCGAGATTAAGGACTGTGAATTTCAGAGCACAGTCCAATCACACAGCCTATTTAGAACAACAATATTCCAAAAATACTGCACTGTGAGCAACATGACTTCATTTCCTTTAATAACTTCAGTTCTTTCCTTCCTGCCAACACTAGAGGATCTACTTCATAACAAGATGCCCAAGAATCAAGGCTGTTTATGGCTAACTTAGCAGATGATTTTGGTCTTTTGTTCAAAACAATAAATTCAGTGTGAAAGATTTTAATTAAAATTTAAAAGATAAACCCTAATACTAATCATTTTACTTTAGTACTCATTTACTCTAAACAAACTTACCATGGGCCTGTTTTTTGGGTAGAGATATGTGAAGTAGTCCAAGAAGAAAATTGATGAGTTCCGGTACAAATCTTTTGGAGAGAGAGATATATTCCAAGAACAAACAGCATACAAATAACCCTTTAATAACATCTTGCAATGTTGTAATGCGACACTATAAGGAAAAAAAAGGCACAATATATTAATAATTAAAAGTCTATACATCACAAAAATATAGGATCCCCCAAAAGCAGAAACATTAATTAAGTTGTACATATTCAAAATCTATAAAATCACACCCTCTGACTTTCCCTTGCCCTCACTAAAGAGTATATGCAGAACTGAGTAAGATGTCGGTCAGAACTGATTTAGCCACTAGAAGGTGCTAAACCACAAACAATAAGTTCTTTTTGCTTGCTAGCTCTACCATCTGACCTTTTTTAAATTTTAGTCCTCCTTTTTTGCTCTCCAATGCCCCATATCCTTTTTCAGAAAGGAATCAAGGAAATATAATGCTCAGAGCAACTTGGATATCTGAGAGCAATAGAACAACTAGCTCAAGACTTTAGAAACATATAAACAAGATACTTGGATAGAAAAATAAGGACATATTTTAACCGCACTGAAATGTATTGCATTAGGTCCATTTTCAAGGAAAAAAAATAGTGCCAATTTTTAAGCAAATGTCTTAAGTAGGAACAAATACAATATATGGAAGATATCACTAATGAATGATTTCAGACTGTATTCAGTCTGTTCTATTAGTCCTATGTAATTTACCATATAAGGAATTCTTGTGTGTCAGCTTGAAAAAATGATTAGAAATGGTTTTGTGAGTTGGACTGTACTCTGTGAGGGTTTCTTCCTCTTCATTTTTTCTTCCAATTACTATCTGTGACTATACCAAACACAAAGCTGCCTTTTCAGTACACTTCCAGTAAATACATTAATGCTAAAACATATATTTGGAGTCCTCGGAAGAAACAAGGAAACAATGTTCTATACTGATACATCACCATAGACATACCTTAGTAAGTAGCTGACTCATGTACATAAAAGCAGGTGTTACAACTGGATGCCAGAAGTCAGAAGTTGGAAACAGCAGAGATGTAATTTTCAAATAAATCAGCTGATAGCACATAAAACAGCGTAAGGCAAAGTACAGTAAGATGTTATTCCCAGGATCTTGACTTTACACATATGCAACTGATCAATGAGTAACTGCCATGTAGTAGTCTAAAAATACTACAATATACATCATTTTGAGAAATCTGATAGGATACATGATGTATTTATTGAAATGACTGTTTAAGTTACATGAGAGAATGGAATATCCATTATTGCTTTAATTCAATGAGGCAGCTGAAAGAACAACCAAGAAGGAACTATTCCTCCCAACCCCATTTACTCCATAAGAAAATCTGATCCCTTCAGCCCACCACAATCACATACTCTCACACCACAAACAAACGAGCAAATGGCCACACATGACCTATGACACCTTTCAAGAGGTCCTCAGCACAGACAATTAAGTGACCAGGATTCTCAGGCACTAGCACACATCAACAAATAACAGTTGCAGACAAAAGAACTAAACAGTGATTAGGTACACTTTCACTGAAGGGGACTTGTTAGAGAGCTGCAAGTGACCTCTTGTCAAGACCATAAGGAAGTTAAAGATCAGTTGTGAGGTTATTCTGAAAATTATCTAAGTGGCTATTTACATAATAAACTTGATGCAAGTAAAGTTTTATTGTTTCAGCGCTCTCTGTGAAATTTCTGTTGTAAACTAATATTATCCTGACTGCTTTGGTTACTAAATACCACAGTCCAAATTTCAGGTTAGATTAAATATAAAAGTCTACTAACACAACCAGTCTAAGGAACATTCATTCAAACAAGTGCTTTGAGAGTAGGAGAGTGACGTAATTCCCCCTAAAAGATAATGATGGCTTGAGACCTGAAAAAGTCCACTGAAAGGAATGAAAGTCAGAGAAGTGTGACTGGTGTCATAAGGGTGACAGTGACAAAATAAAAATAGAAGTTAAAAGCTCTCTACGATACATTTCCTGCAAAATCCAAAACATCCTGAATACAGACTCTTCAAAAGAACTTGATATAAATATTTTCCAAGCAGTAAGAACCAAGTCTTCTAAGCAAATCCCTCAGTGTATTTTCTCTCAATAGTCTAATTATTCCATTAGGCAGCACTGCTTCATCAAGCTGGGAGACAGAAAACAAGTAGCTCCCTTTGAATTACTGACTTACAGTTTGTCTTTAAAACTTCTTACTACAATAAACAAATACCCATTTTCCATACACTCCACTCTTGAATTCTCTAACAGCCATTCACCTAGACGCTGAAAAAGGAGGCTGTTCACATTGGCATGGCCACTGAAATTTCGACATATTACCAACATAAGAAGGTCAATTCTTTCCGAGTCATTAATTTAGCAACTGTCATACATAAAGTACTATGATATGTTGTATATTTATATCCATAATATTTCACTGTTATTTTTGTTAACCCAGGAGATAGTGCACTTCTATGGAGCACTTTTTTAAACATTTGACTTAACTAAAGAAATCAGGACATAAGTGACAGTATCACTTCTTCCTAGAACTACCCATTTAAGTTTCATCAGGAAAACAACGAATGTTCTCTGATGAAAACTCGAGTGGCAATTTTAAGATCTTTTCCCCTTACTAATATTAGAGTTACATCTCTGTTCTGAAGAACCTGTGTGGAGGGGGTGGGTTGGTTGTTTCTCAGGACTTTTCCTTCTTTGTTGTGGGTTTTTTTGTTACAATTTATCTCCACAGAGGCAATTTAAAATATTGAGAAACCTAAGAAGTCACAGATGCTAATAATTCATTATGTACTTTGAAATATAAAATTACATTTAATGTCATCTCGTATTTACTGGCATGTCTGTAATAATGGAAAGAACAAGAGATTTTTCAAGCAGTGCACATTCGTTACCGTGTCTAAACCTGGAAATGTTGCACAGCCTTTGACTTCAATTACTTCCTCCATGTCATGCGCAGCATCTCGAAGGATAAACTTAATACTGTCACTGGCTGCCTCAGGAAACATCTGGCAAAGATTGTACAATGGCCTATTAACAAGAAATGTAAGTCATGATCAAGTTACACCATTGAAGTTAATAAAAAATTGATTTTTAAGCACCTGTAGGAAGATTTATTGTGTTCCATCTACATTGCAACAGTAAAATTCCCTGAAACAAATTATTCTTTTTTAGAAATAGCCACCCAGTATACAGTTTATTACTGCAATACTTTTTAGTTTACAGAGACATGTATTTTTCATTGTGCCTTGTGAGATAATCTTCGATTTGGTGGTTTTTAAATCTTAAATCAAATGAAAAACTTCAAAATACACTCCCAAATCATCTGCTATTGTTAAAACATATCCTTCTGAATCTCCTAACTCTACTGCACTGAGGTATGCTGGCACATACTAGGCAGCCCATTACTCTAAATACTCTAAGGCAATGTTAAACAACATGTGAGGTAGCAATGTGGTTAGCAAAATAATTACTTCAAACAAGAAAAAAATATCCACAAAGTTAGGTCAGCTCCTGGCCTATAGTTAGAGCCTACAGGGAGATGCAGTCAGGAGTCTGCATCTGTTCGGTCAGAGTTTCTCCAGTATTTTCAGTTAAAAATGTCTGTAGTGATATCAATAAATCCCGGTTCTAGAAAACAATCAAAATGTGTTTACACTTTTTTACAAAGGCCCAGCACGTACGACAGTATCACTGGGACAGTGCTTTTGCTGATGAACGCAACAGAGCAATGAATGCTCCAGCTGCACTTAACAGACTTTTAAAAACTTATTTACTTTAGCATGAAATAAAAAACATATGCTGAAAACTACACACAAATAACGCATTGCAAGCAAGCTGTCTAGCTTGGAAAGTCAAGACAGGAATCACAGACTAATTTTGGTTGGAAGGGACCTCTGGAGATCCTCTAATACAAGCCTTGCTCAAAGCACAGCTAACTTCAACGCTGGACCAGGTTGCTCATGACTTTGTTGAAGTTTGCCTGTCTTCAAGGGTGGAGATTCCATAGCCTCTCTCGGAAACTTGTCGTAATGTTCAGCACCTTTGCTGTGAAGAGCTTTTCCTTACATCTAATTGGAATTTCCCTTGTTACAGCCTATGTCCATTGACTCTTGTCCTTTGCTGCATACCTCCAAGACAAATTTGGCTCTTGTTACTGTAACTGCCTGAAGACAGTTGAAGACAATGCCAAATTGAGGACTTCCTGCAAAGGGTTTATTTGGAACTTCTGTAGAAGCTTACTATAACACTCTCCAATTCCATTTTCATCTAGCTCCCTAAGTGAATGGAAAAAACATTTCTGCCGTGGAAAAAACAAAGATTGTAAAGAGAACTGCACACTGTCATTGCAAAGCTTAAAATTCTTATTCAGCAGTCTAAATAACTTCATATACAAAAGTCTGCATGCATACATGGTTTTGTTTATCCACTACCCATGAAAAGCATTTTTCAGATCAAAAATTATACCCTGAGGTTTTGAAAACGTCTTGCTGCAATTAATAGCTCAAGCAATATATGAAAAAAAGTTAAAACACTGCAGAGCTGGAGAGTTACCAGTTGCCTACAATTCCTACAAAACTATTCAAAACGAACAACATGCTAAATGCTTTACCCTATGTAGCTTTTCTCTTTAAATCATAAAGGAACAAAAGTTCATAGGATTTATTACTTACAGTACCAGTTTGTCAATTGTTCTGAGCTCTGGTAAATCCAGAGTTGCTAACTCCCCAATATACTCCAGAAGGAAGCCAAACAATTTCTGAAAGAAGCATAATATGTTAAAATTATTAGGGTTTTTTTCATTGTACATATTCTTAAACAGCAGAAAAGAACAGTGATACAGAAGTTAGAAAACGAAGAGTGGTATGTTGATTCTACTGCTATTCACAACACAGAAGCATGTATGTTTTATACTGCTTCCTGAATACTTACTAAAACTTACTCTGGAATTCAAAGTTAATTTTAAACCGTAAAACAAAACAAAACAACAAACCGCCCATACTTCAAGTTTTGCTTTGTTTCCCACTGCAAGGCTTGGATGATTGCACTTCTGAATTCTCTCCAGTATAATAAGCTGTTGTTCTACTGTTCTTCCAGCCAATAAAGACTTAAATGTCTCATAGGACTCAGGAACTAGAAATTGAAAACAAAAATTGACCAGACAAAAATCTCAAACTTAACATACTTAATTCAAGTGATTATCTAACAAATTTCCAATTTGAAAATGTTATTATTCAGAAAAAAAGATACCATACAGCTTTTAAACAATCACCTTTTAAACACTAATAACCTATCAGCATATATGTAACATTAGATATATATGAACATAACTCAGAAAGTAATGCACATGTTTTTCAAAGATTAACATTCAATTCATCCTGTATTTGCTGCCTAAGCTTAGCACAACTATACTGACACACACAAAGCAGAATTAAACTTAAGCACATATTCATAAATTTACCACAATACAATTTGTTCTGTGTTTAATTTACACCTAAGTAGCTTTTGTGCGAAGGACATTAAGCAAAGCAAGAATCTTGCCACTAATAGAAAATAATTTTACAAAACCCAACCTGCCATATATTTAGTCTTCTGCATGAGTCCACATGCTAGAAAAGATCCTAACTGGTTACGTTTTTTGAGTTAATGTGACTGCTTTCTGGTTAAAGCAAAACCTGAATGCAATTTAGAAGGCTTTGTGTAATGTAAGCTATGGCTTTTGATGGAAAAATGCAAGCACTTAAGGAAGTTGTCTGAAAGGATGTTTAATCTTGCAACAGATACTTTTGTTAGAGAAATCTATACTAGGACAATAGTTAGATGCATTATGTACTTAATGAATGTTTTGTGTACTACTTGAAACACGCCTCCTCCTTCTTCCTAGACTTAGACCCAAAAGGAGTCAAACTTTGAGTGTCTCTGTTTAACAATACGGTGATGTTCTACCACAGGGATTAAATCTCAGAATCCTGCCTCTTCAAGCATCTCCTCGGACAAAAATGTCAGTCCAAACACTAGAGAAAGTAACCTTTTCTCATTTAAGTATAGATAATAGAATACTATTCTGGCTTCCCTTATGCAAAACACTAGTGCTTTGGATTGGATGTGTTGGTGGCCTTCAGAAATGAGTACAGATATTTTCATTTTTCTCCCCAGGATTTATCTTTCAATTCTAAGGCTGTTTGGAGGAACACAAACAGCTCTGGGGTGAAACAGATCTGGTTCCCACTGCTCATAGGATGATTACGGCTGATCATTAAACAGTAGTTACTGGCCACTCTTGGAACAGTAGAAGGCAACTATAAAGCAAAACTTCATGGATGAACAGGAATATGTCAGATCCTACAGGGCAAAGACAGACACTGGTTATAAACCATCTGAAGACAACAGGGATCTCTGGATCAGTCCTTTGCTTACCAGCAAATGTATAGGGAAGTTCTGATTTGGCAGCTTCCATTTTTGTATCTAGTTCCTCTACATTCTGTGATTCATTTTCATTCATGTGTTTCTTCTGTTCTTTATTCTCTGCAGCTTCTTCTTCACTCTCAAGGTCAGATTCAAGATCAGAGTGGCTATCTGCAGCACCGTCCTCCTCATCTTCATTAGCGGATTCTTTCTCGCTTTCTTCTTCATCCTCTTTAGCTTCCCTCCCATCTTCCTCTTCTTCCTCTTCCTCCTCGTCTTTTTTCTCCTTCTCCTCTTCAACATTAATTTTTCCATCCTGTTAGTAGAGGAAATAACCCAGTTAAAACACTGATAAACTGACAGCACCTCGCCAGAATCACCATGCAAATCTATCATTAAATACACAAGAACAGAAGCTGAGCCTTGCTGCCCTGACCAAGCAGTGAATGGCAGCAGTGCCGGCCAAGAAGGGATTTTAAGCAGAGAACATGCATACAGATATAAGAATAGCAGGGTATTTCCAAAGGGCTGTAAGAAACTGGAAGGACAGGAGGCAGTATATGAGAATGAAAAGAATCAACACTTAAGTAAAAACTACCAACAGATGATATGAAAAAAAATTCAGGATCACTTAATGAAGCATTCTTGGTTGGAAAAAGAATATATTCCTTCTACGTATTAAAATAGAGCATCAGATAAGTATTTTTTCCCGTCCTGATTTTGTTAATCTTCAGTTTAAATTCACATTCACAACTTGTATTCTCCCCTTTGAGCGCAATAGCAATTCCTTTGCTACTTGCATGTAATAGGATGAGAGGATCAGTATGCAGACACTTGCACCACAGTCAGGGTGACTCACTACATTAGCTTTAAGGTTATATTGTTCTGCCACCTTAATCAAAGCTACTTCATAGGGGAAGGGTTCTTTCAGAAACCTTCTCATCCTCAGGCTGAAATCTGGTAGAAGGTGTATCAAATACAGCAGAAATTTTTAAGAATGACCAGAAGGGCTAAAGCCCTCTCTTCAGCCCAGTAGGCTAACAGCATAGAAGGCTACTATAACAGCACAAGTATAGTCAGTACACTGAGAGAAATAACTACTCCTCCTCTGCTTGACACTTCCAAAATTACACAGAATACAGCATTCAGTTTTGGGCCTTCAAATACAATAAATGCATCTATAAACTGCAGCATGTTCAGCAGAAAGCTACCAAGATTGTCAAGGGTCTGGGGCACCTGCCATATAGGGAGAGGCAGACATGGGCTTGTTCAGCCTGGACCAAATAACCACCTTCCAGTGCCTCCCTTGTAGGGAGATCACTGAGCAACACCATTCGTAACAGTCCACAGCAGGAGAATGAGAAGCAAAAGGTTTAAGGTGAAACAAGAGACGTTCAGACTGGAGATAAGAGAAACCTCTTCATGGGAAGGACAGTAAGTGGAACAGGCTGCCCAGAGAGATGTGCAGCCTCCATTCTTGGAGATTTTCCAAGAACAGACTGGATAAAGCCCCGAGCAAACCAGTGATTTCATAGTCGACCCTGCTTTGTAAAGGAGGTTGGACTAGAGGTCTCCACAGAGGTCACTTCCAAAGTGGTTTTCCCATCTTCTCACAATTCTAAAAATTCTGAAATTTTAAACCTTACCTGGTAAGACAATAAACGTCTGTCATCTTTATCCAGGATAAAGCCGTCAGCTAGATCATCAGCGGACACATGGCTGGGTTTCTTTTTATTCGCCTGTTCATCTATTCCACACATTCGACGTAGTCGATCTGCCTGTGTTTTAGAAGAAATACCACACACAGATGTAAGCCATCTAGATCAATCAGGTAACTACACCAGAATCAAAGAATCCTCAAATACTACAGCTAAAAAAATCAAAGGAAAAAAAAAGTCAACTGGGATTACGTAACACGTTGATGAAAAGAAAAAAACAGCAACTTGAGAAATTATGGGCAAAAGCTGATGATGCTTATTTTTTTGTGGGGAGTGCAATCTGGTAAGAGCACATACACAATTGGATGAACGTATTTGGAAGGCTTTAAAACTCAGTTTATCAGAAGCATTATCTTCTCTCATTTTAAAATTTATCCATTTTGCTTATGAGACAATGCATGATTAGGAGAAAATGTAAGCTTCTAACGTGTTTTGTGATTCTGCAGTGTTTATCTGTGTTTCCATATATGTAACAAGTTTGCAAGAAACACAATCATATCCTAAGATTTTTAAGATACACTAAATTTGTAAATAGACTCAATGGGCAATATCTGAATCAATCATGTACAAAAGGATTTCCAACTGGGCAACCAAATAGACTGTGCATCGAACAAGATTACAAGAACAGAAAAGACAAAAAAGTCCTTCTTTCTGTTCTGTTATTAGCTACTGAGCTGTTCTGAGGTAATCTGAGGATACTGAATTCCTGTGGTCCTAAATGTGTCTGCAGTATACCAAAAGAAAAAAGGAGAGAAACATTTACCAAATTATTCATTCTTTCTGTAAGACTCAGACCTCCATGTAACAGAAACAGCATGCAACGTTTCCCAAGAGAATCCTATTTCTCTGCAAAGCAAAGCTATATGCATGCTACCACTGGAACACTCTTGCAACACCAGAAGAGAACAATAAATGACATAGCAGTGTACTATTTCAACTGCTGTGCAACATGATACTCCCCCTTACTGACTTAGAAGCACCTCTCAACTCTGAATAATTTAAAACATTTAAAGGCAAATTGAAGTGGTATTACATTTTTATTGAAAAAAGATCAACTCATTTCATAAACTTCACTAGTCACGTACTAAGTCTATGGTTTGCTTTTTTTTTTTTGTAGTATCAGACTGCAAACAAAACACAAACAGAAGATTTCCTGAATTCACCCTCTGACAAATTGCAGTTTAGTACAGCCACTTTCAGTCTAAGGTCAAGCAACGACTGTAAGTGGTCACTCTCAAAAGACAGGACACAAAACAACCTAAGCCCACAACTGGTATACCTCCAGCTTCTGGAGTCGTGCCTGCTCCTCTTTTGCCAATTCTTCTTCTGTCTTCATCCTCTCTGAAGGTTTTGCTTTCATCTCGAATCCAAGTTCTCGAACAATCATATCATATTCATCAGGCTAAAGAAATATTTATATAATTGTTTATTATCTAAAGTTTTCTTATTCTGCTTTGCAGCCACCCCTCTGCCAGACTAAGAGCTAAGAAATAAGACTGTTAAGACACAAGGAAAAGACTGTTTCCAAAGAAAGCTGCAAGAACATTCAACTCCGTATTAAGACAAGGAACAGAATGAACATCTGAATAGAAATTCTCCTGGAATTTCCCCCTCTGTTTAAGTTAGTCACAACTGAAAAACTTACAAATAGTATCTTACATAAAAACTGGATTACTTATTAATTGAAAAAATTTTAAAATATTGTTTATTAAGAAACACTGTTTTCTCAAAAAGCAGCTAGAATTAATAAATTTATAGTTTACATTTCACTTTATACTGTCAGACACTAGCTAAGTCTTTGTTACCTTAGTTACACAGATATCTATCTTCAAGAAAAAAAAGGATGCTGATATTCAGTGAGTTTAAGCAGCATACTTGGGAAAATAGTCACTAGCAGAGATTACACTGGACTTGTGAACAGAGTCTTCCTGATATCTGCTTAAGCCATTAAACCATACAGCTTCTCTAAAATTCACTTCCAGGAATTTTTCTTCTTATGCATGTCTAGATAATTTTCCCCAATTTAACGATAATGTTATGGAGCATTACTAATTCACACTTTGCAACCTGGATAGTTCTTAAATTGGATCCACACATGAAGCTAGGGAATCTAATCTTCCTTTTCCGCAAATTATGATGACAAAATTTTTGTCTAAGATACCACATTACTGACATACTACAGTATTCAGCTAATTGTGAAACATCTTAAGAACAAAAATCAATACACCAAAATATGAACTTTTGATCCAGTATCTTCTGTTCATCAGTTGAGATCAGTTTTAAGATAAGATCAGTTCATTAGTTCGATCTTTCAGAAACTGATTTCTACTGCCAATGAATAAATGGAAATTCACAATGTTCTGCAATATAACACAAAATTTCTACAAGAAAAAAAAAAACAGTGCAACATATTACAATACCTATTCTTAGATTTAAAAGTTTGTTTCCCATAGTATAACATACAAATGATAGAAAAAGCTTGGAGACCATAAGATACCTATTCAAAAGTTAAATATTTTCATTCCCTTTTTGTAGAGACAGTACCCAGTTTACAACCAGGAAACTTGTGTTGTCAAATAAAAGTTGTTTTATCCAACAAACACTGCAAAGGCATTCAAACTAAGTTAATGTTCTCAACAATTTTAGTTCTTCAAGAAAATTTATTTGTCATGAAAATAAACTGTAGCCAACAGCGGTGTTAAACCTGCAACCTCGCTCAAGATTTAATAACTAATGAAAAGCAATAGGTAATTAAAATCAGATAAACCATATAAAACCCTGTATTTCTCCAACTAACCAAACTGAAGGAATGCTGCAGTTTCAGGACAATGTGAACAGCAGTCAACATTTTATTTCACAAAGTGATGAACTTTGCCCTGTACTTCAGCCACTACGAGTCAAAACCAAAAGTCTAGCCAAAACCGTACCTTGGGTTTTTCTGCTTCTTTGTCCTTTCTCTCTGACTTTGGAGTTTTGCGGGTAATAAGGGTCTGGATTTCCTTCCAGTCATTGTCAAGCTTTTCTGTGAGTTCTAATGCACTTTCTCTCCGAGTTTGCCTCTCTTGCTAGGGAAAAAAAAAAAAAAAAAAAAAAAAAAAAAAAAAAAAAACAAAAAAAAAAA
>Ga0065711_1007895_pt1 | contig 25166 bp, 10 predicted proteins | sample Hoacrofraction12_FD_59098 | JGI IMG/M metagenome (GOLD analysis project Ga0065711, IMG submission 59098) | Hoatzin crop microbial communities from Cojedes, Venezuela - Epithelial fraction 12 v2 (version 2) | ecosystem: Host-associated > Birds > Digestive system > Esophagus > Crop | place...
AAAAAAAAAAAAAAAAAAAAAAAAAAAAAAAAAAAAAAAAAAAAAGGTACTGTTGTAAATACACTCAGAGTCTTTAATTATCAGTGTTACACAGTTACTATGGGCCTTTTAAAGGTACCAAAGGAGTTGGAGGATAATGCTCTGCTGAATTTTACATTTCCTTCTCAAAAGCTGTAAACATCTACTCTTGCCTATCTTTTGTCCCGAAGTGACTATGTAACATCATGAGAAGGTTTTATAGGTGAAGACTCATCCATGACTGACGTCTGTAAGCCTCCAACCCAGGGCTTGTCTGCGACGCGGCATCAAAAATGGCTCAGCAGTTCGGAGCAGCCAGTGCAGAATTTGTTGGGGTGCAGAAGTGGAAGGGAGAGCCTGCGCAAGAGCCCTGCAGCTAGGCTAGGGCATCGGTGGTTCTGTGGCAGGAGCCGGAGTAGTGCAATAGCTTTGGTTTTTAAGGACTTCAATTAACCAGTCCAGAGCACAGTTTGTGGGACGAGGTCCCATCTTGCCCTGGGCCAGGAGCTCTAAAATTACAGGAAGGAGAAATGGTCTCTCTCGTCTCTAGATGTCCTTGACTCCTGTTTTTATGTTTCTATGAAATTATTTATTAGCAGGGAAAAAGAATCAGCAGAGCTTTTAGTGGGTGTTGTGAACTAAGTCCATGGTCTCTGTAAATCCAAGACTGCTTTTAGACTGGGGTTTAAGAGACGCTTGCACCCGTATCAGCCGTGTCTGCGCAGGGATGAGTTCTATCATCTAGGTTTTTGTTTTGTGTATCTTTACTACTTGTCCTGGGCCCTTAACTCTATTAAGGGTAGATGCACAACTCTGTTTATTTAGGCCTTTTTAATCTGACAGTTCCAATCAAGCTAATTCATCCGAAAGAGACCAACCATCCTTTTATTTATTTTAAACTATTTTACCAAGGTAACCCAATCCAGACCATCTCCATATCTTGTTTACAAGAACAGCCTTGGTGACAACATCTGTCCTGTGTAAAATGTCAAAAAAAACAAGAAAGAAAAAAAAAAAGAAAAAAGAAGAAAACCTAGCAAAAACCATAGAGGTATCAGAATTGTTGTTGAGACCCACACGCCCAAATGAACCTGCAGCATCATTGCCTACGCTAGTCAGAGCAGGACAAAAGGTCAGAAGGCGGTGTCGGAGCCGTGGTGTCACAGCCCGTGTCGGCTGGGAGTCAGGCCACGGGGCGTTGGGTGGAATTGGTTAAACGCCGTGAGCAGGGGTGGTTCGGGCCCGGTAAGCTCCGGCAGGACATGGCAGACCAAGGGTGAGATGTGAAACTGCTGAGCATATTGCAGTATTTTTGTCTTTTGTCTGTCTTTGATGTTTCTTGGTAGGTTTTATGTATATTTTCAAAAGTAATAAAGAGATCATCAATCTGTCTTCCACACAAAATGCAGCTCTCTAACAGATAACTTCAAAATCAGTGCACAGGTCGAAGGAACCCGTGGAAGAAACGGCTGTTCCATGCCTGTGAAGGTGAATGGGCTATGAGGCGATAGGACACAGCCTTTGCCTGACCCAACCGATCAGAGGCGTCAGCAAGAGAAGGCTAAAAGGAAGGAAAAATGCTGGAAAAATCAGTCTCCGGCCTGCCAATCCCCGAGTGGAGAGAGAGGGGTTTGTGCCGTGCTTGTGATCGTTTGCGTATTCAGCCAGTCGCAGAGTGCGAACTGCACTAAGGGGATTTTACGCTTTGCTAGTGAAAACTACTTATTTTAAATGGTGATAGGGAGTAGCTTTTGCCATCCGATAAATGAGGGAAAGTCTGGTGTAGTTCCACTGTAAGAGGTTAACTTATGCGAAGATGACAATTGCGGGAGGACGTTGAAGAACACTGCAGCCGTTTACATGGGATAACGCTGTGAGGGTGACCGTACCTCGCGGTCCACAGCGGTGCAGGAAAACTGAGCAGCTCCCATTGCTGAGATGCTTTGGCAGTGCTCAATGGCTCGTCTTGATCCTTGCTGATCCCTGAAAGCTCTTGGATTTCAGGAAGAGGTGGAAGCCTGTGGAATTTATTTGTCACTTGAGCTAGTGATGACCGGCAGGAATGAAACCTGCCTAGTCCATTATTACTGGCCGTCGTGTTGTGGGTTCTTGTGTGAATTCACTGCTGCACAGTGTGTGGTTTGAAGTGAGCTTCAGGCTGGTGGAATGTCCCTATCAACAGGCTGCAGAGTAACATTTTTTCGCCTGTGCTCGGAACAGGCAGTGCAGGGGGCATGGAACAGCACATCTACCCTGCGCCTTCCTGGGCCTGGGTTTGACCTGGTACGGCCATCTCTGCCGTACCGGGGAGGAGAACAGACTCTGCAGCAGAAAGTTTGTGTCCCTGTATTTTGGGGAATTCCAACACATCCCCAAGCCAAGCAATAATGAAATAATTACTTTGCAAATCAACATTAAAATATCTGTTTTGGTCAAAAAGCCATTTCTTACAGATTTTTTTTTTTTTTTTACGTGAATGTTGTATATCTGACAAATATCCCTGCAGAAAAGAATGTTAAATTAGAGAGGGGAAAAATTGCCCTGCTGATCCTTCAAATTTCACCCAAACCTGCCAGAAGTAAATTTAATGAAAAACACTATGTATGTGTTATAAAAGCCAAACAAACATACCTGAGAAGGCTTTTTAAATATATTATGCCTGAGACTTGCTATACACATAAATGAGCCACATCTGCTCTTGGTATTGCACTCGCATCCATGTGAAAGAAAAGATTAAAACAAGATACCAACATAAAAATAGATTGATACAGGAGAAGCGAGCGGGAACTCCTGGAAGGAGATTGTTAGATAGTGGCTGCTTGGAGGAAGTCCAAACCCAATTGCAGCGCAGAGAAATTGGCTTTCTGTCGTACCGTGTTTTCTGTAATGCAAAACAGTGTGTGTGGGGGGTGGGGGTGGGGTGGTGTGTGATTGTCATTATGAAAAGCTTTTGCCAGCACAGTAGCTCAGACACCAGGGGATAATGCATTACACACTGATGCTTTCCAGGACGTCGATTCTAAAGCAGTTGTGGTGGGTTGTTTGTCGGAGGATGCGAGTTTGAGCCACAGTTTCTCACAAGGTGTTATCTTGGCAGTACAAGGTGAAGATCCCTCCTGCCTTACTTCAGAGAACTGCTTCCACCTTGCCGTGGTCTTCAGGTTTGACCCAGCACCGCTGCACTTTGAGGTTAGAGGCGGGGGGGTTGCATTTCAGGCAACGGACAGAACAGTCGGGAAGGCAGCCCCTCTTGGCGTTAGAGCAGAATCCCACCTGGGAGACAGGCTCTCTGCTTCCTTCAAAGCCGTTGCGTGTGGGAGCACCCCGCTGAGGTTAAAGCACCTCAAAGAAGAGATGTGCCACTATCAATCTCTGCCCAGACTGCCGGCGACTCGCCAAGAGCTTTCCACCGCCCGGCCGGCTCAGTCGCAAGGGGTCTGGCCAGGGCTTGCTGGGGAGTCGCTGCCGAAGCTCGGGTACCCGGTGAACGGGGTTGGTGATCCCAAGACGAGAGCTGTGTTACAAGCTGTGGCACGTTTGGGGTCTGGTGTAAATACAGGGGCCTTGGTCGCTTGTGGCTGTCAAGGAAATCCTGGAACATTGGCTTTGCACTGGGTAGTAGGGAGATCAACAACTGAGCTGAAAATGTGTAGTCGTGTGTTGCTAAACCCTTACCTTCTGGAGTTTTGAATTAATGCAATAAATTTTGCTTCCTGTCCTCAGCTAGTTCTCTGTACACTGCTAGGCACTGCCACGTTCCACCTCAGAGGCAGCAGGTGCTGATTGTTGGGAAACTTGATCCATATATCAATTGTAACACATCTTAAAAAATTCAACTTAGGAAAATATAAAAGGGAGTCCACAGAATGAGATTTTCTTCCTTCAGACCTGGAAAACCTGGTGGTGTCTGTGGTTTTGTAAAACCTCTCATACTTTATTTATTTTTATTCCTCTGCTAGCCCTTGGGTACAGATTACTTTCAAACAAGCTAGTTTACTGTTTGCATAACACAGGCTTAAATTCAGCTAGAAATAGATCATTTTTCAAGTAAAATTCCCCAGAAAATAATTACAAGTATTGGGGGGTGCTGGGGAAAACATCAGAAAACTTTCTTGTTAAGGTCTGGTGACACCTGGCAATTAAAAATAAAAAATCCATTTTTTGATTCAGACCTTCCTCCCTCTCCTTGGGGACAAATTAAACTGAACTGCAGAAGTTTTAAACATACTTCTGAATCCAGCATCGTTTGCTTCTGGGTAGATTCTACATTCTACAAATTATTTCTTCCTGGGAAAGTGTCTCAGATTCATATTAATGAGGATTCCATGTTTGTGGTTAGGAGAAATTTAGTCTTGTGGCTTAAGCAGCCTCAGGACTCTCATTAAGTGCAAGAGGTTAATAATCTAAACTAGCAGTTAACTAGCTATGGTCAGCAGAGCCTTATTGCTTTTGGCTCACGCTAGCTGAGCTGGTCCCTTGTCCTTTGCAGTGCTGGAAATGCAGGTGAAAACAGGACCCCGAACAAGGCTAGCTGCAGATGAACAACTGCTAATTTTAGCACCGGGGGAGATGTTGTGAAGTGTTTTGAGTGGAAAAAAGGTCCTGATGGACAACCTAGTCTGCGTGTGTATGGCTGTAAGAGGAGGGAGGTGGATTCTCTAAGAGCAGATGAGCTCTTGGTTCAGGTGTAGTTTGAGATCCTTGTCCTGCCAAGTGCCATGCACAGACAGCTCAGGCAAAACCTTCGCGTTCTTGGTGGGAACAAGTGGTTGCTTCTCTGCAGCACAAGAAAAATATGCAAAACTCCTGGCTGAGCTTGGCTCCCAGTGCTATGTGGGGAGTCATTTCTTGTAGCATGTGTCCAGCACGTCAGAGACTCTGTTAACTGGACGTCCACTGACAGCAATCGTGGAGTTACAGAGCACTGGTTTGAATGGCTCTTTGGAGGTTGTCTATTCCAACCTGCTGTTCGAAGCAGGTCTGGTTAGATCAGGTTGCTTAGGGCCATATTGAGTTGAATCTTGAAGGACAGAGACTCCAGAACCTATCTGGGCAACCTCTTCTAGTATTTGAGTAACCTCACGGTAAAATAAAAAAAAAAAATAGGTTTCCTTATATATATTTGGATTTTTCCATCTTCTGACTTGTGTCTGTTGCCCCTATTCTATTGCCACACACCTCCAAGCAGAGCCTGGCCCCATCTTAGCTGCCTGGTCAGAGGCCACAGAGATCAGCAGCGTGGTCTCCCCTTCGCTTGCTCTGCTTGCTGAACAGACTCGCGTCTCGGGTGCTCCCCGTGAGTTGGGTGCTCCAGCCCCTGTCAGGTTGGCGGTTTGTGGCTGGCCTTGCTCCAGTCTCTCAGTGTGTTTCCTGAACTGGTGAGCCCCAGGCTGGCCGCAGCGCTCCAGATGCCATAGGCACAGAGGGAAAGGACCGTTTTCCTGGGACTGCCAGCAGGATTAAGTTGCTTTGTGGGTCAAGAGCTTGAAAGAAACAGTGCAGGTATTCCTGACATTGAAGAATTGCTGCAGAAATTGGAGGGCAGTCACAAATTAGCTCTGTCCTTCTACAGCGGGTGGAAACTTTAGTTTTAATTGCACAGACCCCAAGCAAATTAAAAAGAAGCAACCAAATTGGTTATCAGGCTGGCTTCTACAACATCCTGGCAGGTCCCAGAGGCCTCTGCAGAGATGAGGTTCGACTGGCTGCTGCTGTATCCTCTCTGCCCAAGTTCAAACAGGTAATCAAAATTCTAATCCATAAGTGATGTTTGTGCAATTACAGAGCAGGCTATTCCAGGTGGATAAAATAGGACATGATTAAATATCTTAAAGTCTGCCCCCTTTCCCTTCTGATGTGGTTTATTCCAAGGATACCATTTCTTTTAGCGTGATGTCTCCTGTTGGAGCATCCGCAGATTTATCTTCTAGCATTTTGAAAAAGAGAATCCAAAATAGCCAGAAAAATAAATTTCAATTTAGTGTCACTAAACTTTGGTCTGAGAACAAGTATCCAAGGTGTTGTCTAGAAATCCAAAACACTATTCTGGAGAATTAGACAGAAGCATGGTCTGCCTCAAAGGGCGTACCTGAAAGAACAGATCTCTCTTTCATCGAGACAGCATCATGTGCTGTCCATCCCATGTTAACATCAGCTCCCACCGCTCTGGAGCATGCTCTCAATTTGCTTACAGGGGACACGCCTGCTGTAAAAGAGGAAAGAGGCTCACTACCAATTATTTTTATCAGAGACAGCAATGCTTTTGCTGTCTGCAGCTCGTATGGGACCGTGGTCTCCAGGCTGCCAGGGTTCCTGCCTGCTACATCAACAGGCAGCTAAAGTTCGGCTGGAGCCGGAGAAGCTTCAGCTGCTGCTCGCAGAAAGTGGCAGTGCTGGAAATGCATGGGAGCCCCCAAGTTAATGCAGTTGGGGTCTGTTTCTGAAGCCTCGCGCTTCTGTCAGGAAAGCTGCCTCTGCACTAGCAGTTCCCCTTGGGAAGAAGTGCCGGGGACTCTAGCCTAGCCATACATCTCTGTCAAAATCTCTATGAATAAATTAACCTTTCTAAAGATTAGTGCACCCTAATACCTCAGGGTTTTTTTCTTGTTTTTTAACAGAACAAATGCTAAAAATGCCTTGACAGACCTTGCTAGGTTTTGTGCTGTGGATCATCCACAAAGGGTTATGCTGCGAGTGGCATTAAAGGCACAGCCATGTGATTATGGAGAGGACCAACTTGTCTCCTCCTTTGGAGAAGGGCTTTAGTGTATGGCAAAACACACACTTATGAGAGGAAATCCTCATTAGGGCAAAAAATAAAAAAGTTAATGGAAACTTTTGTGCTTTTCCTTTTAAAACACCTCGAATTCAGACACCTCCCAATGCTTCACAACTGGTAGTTCACCAGAGCAAAGACGTGACCTGACTCAAACAACTCTGAAGGTTTTGCTAGCTATGTTTAGCACTTGGATAGCTAAAACACTGGTTGCCAGCTGCAGCTGTGGCACAGCGGACTCGGTGTCAGCAGCCCGATGGGCTTTTGCCTGTTTCTCTTCTTGCCTGGAGCCCTTATTTTGGTAGCCCAGACCGCAGGGAGGTCAGGTATCTGTTGCTCTATTCTCGTGCCATCGAGTTGCTGGAATTGATCTGATCCTTTCCAGGCAGCTGGGCGCAGGGGGGGCCATTCCAAAGATGGTAGGGAGTGTTTTGATTTTTGATCCTTTGGAGATGAATTATGGGGAGGAAGCTGTCTGCTATCAGAGGAATTAGTCAAATTCCTTGTCAGATGTGCAATCCCATTAAAAATGCATTATCTGTTTTCAAAGCTTAAGTATGGGTGTTGGTTGAGAGTCTTTAAAATATTATTGTAAACTTTCACTGAGAAAAAGTATTCCTGAGTCTTTCATGAAGGCTAATCCCGCTTCAACTACCGTAAACCATCAACTTCTGGGGTGGCCTTCCCGAGGAATACCGGGCAAGACCGTGCAATTACTCTGGGAAAATCCCCCTGGAAGATGCATACATTTGTTTTACGATGTTGTTATCTGCTCTCAGCATTCGACTGATTTGTTCTGATAATGACCCTCTGTCTGCATGCCGCCTCAAATTTTCGCTTTGCTTTTCTGTCTGGCATCTCGAGTTCGAATAACTGCCTGAATGCGTCCTAAATGAGACACCAAACTCTGGTTCCTGCAAAGAGTGAATTCACAATACTTAAATAACTTGAATGTCTTAAAAGTAGATGGAAGGAATCTCAGTCAAACCTTTCAAGTATGTATCTGTGGAGGGAAGCGACAGGTTTTTCTGTGAAGGTTTAAGAGGATAACCTGGAGCATGCAATATCACTCATTCTTTGAACATATTCCTTGATTTTTTTTTTTTTAAATAAGCATATAAAGGTGGTGTGTAAACTTATCTTTTTAAAGTAACTGTTAGTGGCAGAATCACACACTCTGCCTTGTTTTTCATATTTTTGATATGTAAATCAGATTTCCAGGAAAATCTTATAGGTTTCTGATGTCTTTCACTGAATTCACAGCCATAAAATTACTCCATTTGCATTCACAGTAGCTGTGGTGGATCATAAACTGCGTTCTCTGGGCAGCGGAACACTGTGCCGTAGGTTGTTTGCCTGGACCTTTGCTCATTTGAACTGTTAGTGTCTTGGACCAGTGGCATTGCCACCATTTCTGTTTCCAGAACAACAATGCAACCTCAAACTTTCGTACAATAAACAGTTTAAAGCTTAACATCAGAGCAAGATGGGATGATTTATGACAGCCAGTCTACTTTGCTCGGCCGTGCATTACAAATGTTGGGGAAAAAAAAGAAAGCCCTCATTCTGTATAATCTCTTCAATACCTTTGTCACTGCGTCGTCTGAACACATCTGGAGTAGCTAAGAATCTGCTAATCAGTCCATAGAATAAAGCTGTATTTTAGTGATAAGAAATAGGGTGGTCACCTGTTTAACGGAAGGAAACAGCCTTGGCTGGCAAGGGATTCTTGCTAGGACTGTGCCAGCGCAGAGGGACGTCTTCCATCCTACTTTATTTTTCTGTTCCATGAGGGGAGTTGGCAGAAAATAGGCAAATTCATCCGGTCTGGCTGACCGCACTGGCACCGTGCGGTGGCCATGCCTGCTGCCCGCTTCCCTGGCGAGCGTTGGCTTCGGGAGCAGCTCCAGTCCTCCATGTCACTGCGAGCAAGCGGAACGCGGCTTGGTGCTTAGCTCTTGGGATACCAATAAACTTAGGGGTTCAAATTGCTGTTAGGCACCGTTGCCAATGCAGCTGTTAAAATATTTTTCAGACAACAAAGTATGAAAGGAGTACATGCCCATCGTAAATATTTGGGATAATGTGTTGTGTTTGAAGGCTTTTAAGGTGCTTTTATTTTAGTGGTGGCTGAACTCCCAAGAGATCATATTGGGACCTGAAAACAAATATGAAATAAAGAAATATGAAAGAATGAAATAAATTGTGCAGGAAGGTGAAAACCAGCTTCGCTCTTTCTTTAGCCAATCTATATAACAAAAATCAGCCCTAGGTTTTGTGACTGAGAGTTTAATAAGAGTTTCCTTCTTTCTTCTGCGTAATAAGAGGAGCACTAACAAATATTGTCATGCACCCTTCCGGGTCTGGTAAGCCGTGAGTCTTGAGAACCTAAGCTGGTCTTTACGTTGCAAAATTTCCACTACTCTTAGCGGTCTCTCTGTGGTCCTGGATCAAGAGAATTCACATTGCTGCAAACAGCGGAGGCAGACCCTGGCCTGACACTGTCTACACAACTTCATAACCAGATAAAGCTGCAAAGAAAGAAATTTCCTTGTATTCTAACTGTGTACTCACAACGCAAAGATAATCAAACCAGCAGGAGCACTTCAAGTCTTTTCCTCACCATTTTCATCAAAGCAGAGAACATGTGGTCCTCGGGCCTTCAGCAGCCCCGTGCATTGAGCTACGTCCCATGCGAGGCAGCTGCAATGCAACTGATTTTAATGCTGCAAAGCAGAGATGGTGGCACTTTAATGTTTCCTTTGCTAGAATGGGTTTATCTCAAAATTTTATGTTATTTCAACAGAACAGAGTGTTTACCATAAATAGTAGGGCCTGCCGAAAGCCTGCTGCAGCACTCTGCCTACTGTGAAGCAGCAGTACCTCAAGCCTGAACCAATTTAGGAAGGCAGTGGCCATATGATTTTAATATTAACAAGTGGAGCGAATTTGTGAGTGGGTTGTTGGCCAGTTTCATAGCGAGGGGCACCTGCAATCGATCAACACGGCTCGTACAACAAGGTGTGAATGCACAGGCAGAGTAGTAACAAGAATTTGGTGCGTACAGGGATCACTCAGCTGGTGGGGAGGTGTTAACATGCGGGAGAAAAGAAGACATTATGGTGAAAAACTGTTATTTGTTGGTTAGTTTGCCATCGCATCATTCTCAGAGATGTGAAAGAAGCAGGGCACGAGATGAAACGTGGCAAGGCAGGTAAGGTGTGGTACACCTGTGACTGCTGCTGCTAGCTGGAAAGCTGAGGGGTGCCTGGCGTGAGTGAGATGTAAAGGTGACGGTGGCAGAAAGTGCTCAGGACCTTGTGTGGCGCAGGAGAGGGCTGTCACTGCACGTAGCTTCTGTGGATCTAAACGCAAGCGCTCTTTAAAAGGGCGTTGCAGTTGTGAGACCCAATTCAAGGGTTGGTGAGAGGACCCAAGTCCCAGGCACCTTTGCCATGGAAAGCTCAGGTGGGCTGCTGCCCACCCCTCAGAAACATCTCATGGTTGGCCGAGATGGTTCGGGGAAGCTGTCATTGTAGGGACTCTGCTTTGAACCTGAGTGTGCTCTGCCGTGATGAAGTAGGGCTAGGAAGAAGCTCCCGACCGAGCTTCCCCTCCAGGTGCGTTCCCTTGCTGAGGCTCCCACTGGGAGCTGAGCCTGGAACTGGGAGCTGAGCCTGCCTTTCCACCCCTGACTGGGGCTGGGCAGTGACTGATGCCCAGCTCTTCACCCTGTGCTCGTGTCCCCCTGCCAGCGCCGGAACGTGGCCGTGTGGGAGGAGCACGGGGGAACCTGGCTCCCTGGGACGCAGCGCTCGGAACGCTGCAGGCAAACGCTGTAAGGCAGATCCAGCCTATGGACGCTGGCTTGGCTTTCACGGGACGTGGCATCCCCAGATGCCGTCTCCTCCCAAGAAGGAGGTGTGAATGGGCACGTCTGTTTGCCAGAGAGCAGGAGGACGAGGAGCAGTCACCTCTGGAAAACGTTTTGGAAATGCAAGAGGGGTTGATCTCTTAGCACTGTGCAAAACGGAGTGGACTCTCTAGAAGTCACTTTAAAACTCACGCTCCTTAGGAAGGATCCTCTCCAGCTGTGTCCTGAGCTCCTACTTACATTTTTTGCAGGGATGGAATTCCTTGCCCTATTTCATAGATTTCTCCCCTCTCGCAACATTCTGAAGGGTGACATGAGCATGTTGTTATGTTCTTTCTGTTGCGTGCCAACTTCAAGTACGTATTTTCATTTATCTGAATAAGCATAGAGCTACAGTGACATGACCAGGATTAGAAAAATACGGACTGTCACAGAAATGTAGGCCTCCATTTGAAGGAACACAGGTCACCTCCTGATCTCACCTTCCGCTCTGAGAAAAGTCTGGAGCTGCCGTGTCCTGCGTGAGTTGCTTGGTCTCGGTTTGCCGTTACCTCTGTTGCTTTGTTCTGTGTTGCTTAGCTGGTCTTGACTTAGCAGGAGATGTGTACCCGGGTTCGGGTGGTTCGTACGTGCTGTTGGCAACACCTGCTAGCTGCAGTGTGTTCATGGCACCCGTTCCTGCAGATCTGAAACACCACCAATCTGCTTTCTCCCTCGAAATGCAANAAGCCCGTGCCTACATTCCGTTTCGCCAGTCGCTGTTTCCTGTCACTTGCGACGGCCTCTTCCCAGGAGGGAACAGAAGAACCGGGCGTACTTTCGACCAGTGGTCATCTGGTGTTTTGGCATTCTGTGAATGACTGGTTTCAGGCGATTCTGTCAACGTACCTTGCCAGCAACCAGGTTTTGGATGTTTGCTTTGGGAACATTTTGTGGTTGAGTGGCTCTGTGCCATTCCACATGTAAACATGGGCAAAAACTCGCATTTAGCAGTTCTAAACAGTTGGACACTGGTGAAAGAGGCTACTCCCCTTCTCTTTAATATACTGAAGTTTTGCATAAAGTACAGAACAATTTAGTAGCAGGAATGCCCAGGTCCTGCCAAACGTATGATTTTGTTTTATTTTTAAAAATGCCTAGCACAGAGACTGGGCCTTTATTTGGAAGGAGATGTCAGGAAAGCAAAACTTAATTGAATCTCAGACTGTACAATTGGAGTCATGTCTAAAAGGAAAGCTGTCTTTTCCCTCAGCATGCACTTGAACTGGAGGCCAGTTTCCACTCTCATTTGCATGGGTTTCAACCACAGTAATTCCCCACGAGACTGTGCCGGTACGGCTTGAGATTAGAATTGGGGCTTCAGCTGTGCCAGGCTTTGTTTTCACTTTCTCAGTCATCCGACTGGTGATGGCGATGCCAGCCTGGTTACTTGCCGTAGCCACGCAGAAGAGTCTGACCGCAGCAACAGGGCCTCGTGTGTGCTCAGCACTTTTCAAAATCCAGGTCTGTGTTACTAAACGTTGCATGCTGTGCTCCAGTGGGAACAGAAGGTACGTGCATCCTTGAAAAAACAGTAGGCACCGTGGTGCGAGGAGCTTGTGATGGCTCATTGCTGTGGGTGACTTCATCTTGCAGGGATTTTCTAACCATTTCTTGGAGGCATCTGCCTCAGCTCCTCAGATTATGGAGCCCATCTTCCATGTAAGGTCAATGGAGAGTTGCTTCTCCCATGTCGCAGGGCTGAAGCCTGCCTGCTGTGCTGGGGAACACTCTCAGCTCTGCTCTCCTGCCTTCCCGGGACAGGTTCCCAGTCTGTCCATCAGGCTTTCATTACTTACATTAAGCATTACTGCAGAGTGCTGTTTTAGTTCTTGGGGGAGATGTTTGCTGTACAAAAAGCATGAAAAGCTTTTGGAAAGAGAGGTCTCGTTAGGTCTGACAACAGAGTCCTGTGTCCACTTGAATGGAGGTGGAGGGTAAAAAGGCCTTTGTCCAGAATCAGACTCAGCTCTGGTCAAAATGGGGAAGCAAGTGGATTTTTTCCTCCTTCATTTGCATATGTGGCAGAAGATTAATGAGTTGGGCCCTGTCTGTTTGGGCTACTTCATTTTATACGCTAGATCATTCATCTGGAACCAACCCCTCCAGCATCTAACTCTCCTTTTGCACAGTCCCTGGTCACCACAGAAGTGCAAACTGTACTGTTTGTATCCTTACACTTATTTATGATAAGCTGGTATCTACCATGTAATAAACACCATTTCCGTACCTATTTTAGCTCTAAACTTTTCCTTTAGGTCTCTGAAAGTAGGGCCTTTCTGGTAAGGGATCCAGGAATAGCATAGCTGAGCCTTTCAGGCACTTGCAGTTTAAGGGCACCTTCTGGCTTGCTGAATGTCCCCAGCGTGTTCTGTCGTGGGTTTTCATGCACGGTCTGTAGGGTACTGCTGACCTCGTGGAGCACCAGCAAGTGCTACCAAGATTGTCTGATCACATGGTGCTGGCATACTGCCTCATTTCCAGCTGCTAAATTGCATTCAAAGGCCATTTAAAATACTTTCCTAATAAAACTTGCCTATAAAAATAGTTACTATAGCTGCTGCGAGGATGTTCTAGGAGCTGGTCCAAAAGACAGTCCCTACTGCGAGGAGATCCACCCTACTAAAAAAAGCTGAGAAATTTCAGCGGAAACCGACAGCAGCAGAATGGTGGCAGCAGAAGTGTTAATCGAGTCGTGTGCTCGCTTCGTTAATGCACAGTCACTCCTGCCGCTGATGAAGAAGATGGGGAGCACGGCCTGTTGGGTAGAGTTTCTAAGCTGTTTAAATATGTTACAGCTTTGCTTTTAACGTAGAAGAGCTTGGATTAATTGAGTAAGTGGCACTTAAGAGATTGCAGGTTAGGAGGATGCAGAGTGTGGCTAAATGCGGCTTGGGTGTTCGCTTTTTTTTTCCCCTCTTTAAATCTGTGGTTGCACTTTCCCTGTAGCTGTGGGGCTGGGATAAAGCCGATCAACTGCAGGTTTTATTGCCAGTGAGCTGAGACATGCAGCTGTTTAAGGTCTTTGATCACCGAAGATAGCAGAACAGGCAAAGCCAGTGCTGATGCAGACTTCTGTTTTTATTGAAACCCCCCTCTGTGTCAGCTCAGTACAGCTGCCCGACTCGCAGAAGGCGCAGGGGTAGCGGGCAGGGGCCGGGGGAGGGCTGGCGGTCCCTGCGGCAGGCGGGACCTCCGGAGGCTGCTTTCTGGCCGGGTGTGACCAGTCCTCTGCCATTGCGTACCAGTGCCCAAGTGTGCTCGAAAGGCAACTGTGAAAAAAGTGATTTTCTCCACATGCAGGAGAAACTCTTGGAAGCTGGCGTGCTTCACTCTGCATGTCTGGTTTCCTTTCTCGTAGGCAGAAAGCATACGTGTCTGCCTGAGCCTTATCTAAGCAGCTAGGTTGACGCTTTAACATACCCTGCTGTTATTAGTTCATCAAGCAAAATCCTTCCAGTGCTTTCTGACCCGCATCCTGAAAACCTCTTTTTCTTCTCAGTGCTTCGGTCCAGGATAGAGACCTTTTTTTTTCTTCCCATCTGGACATGCCTGGTGCACATGCCAGATACCGCAGACAGCCCCATCTCTCCTCTTCGTCAGGCAGCGTCCTGATGCTTTCTGTCTGTGTCATGGCAGTGGTAGACTCCGACCTGGATTTTCTTCGACATAAGGGGTAAGAGCAAGAGAACAAACTGTTGGGGAACTTGCCCCACTTCATAGCTTGTTTCAGAACATGAGACCTTCTTGTGTTTTGCGATGGGGATTTCAGGACAAACGTTACAGGAACTCTCAGGACTAAGCCAATATCAAGTGGCAGAGGAGGTGGCAATTTTCAGCAGCAGAGGGGAGTTTTCCCCCTAACAGCAGATTCCTGTTTTGAACCAGTGCAATTCCTCACCATGAGCTTGCATTTCTAAATACAGTCACGTCAGACATGCTCCCACCTCCAGCTGCTTCTGTCCCCAGGACCGTTCTTCGGGGGATTGTCACTCCATGGTCGCAGAGTTTGCTGGTCTCTGCACAGAGCTGTGCACATCTCCAAGGATGCCTGCAGCTCTCAAAAGCTTTCCCCTGTGCTGCACTCAGAAAGAGGTGGCATGGACTGGTTACGCAGAGCGGCTGCTGGGGAGTGAGTGCGGCTTTCCTGAAGCTACGAGTCGCTTTGGAAATGGGCTGAAAGTTTTGCTGTGGCATCCTCTTCTTGCGCTCTCCTCAGTCTTTGCTTGTGATTTCTTGAGAGAAGAAGCTGCAGGGCTTTGTTCTGCGGTGAAATCAAACCTGGGACGTTCTGGGTTGATGCCAATGAAATGGCGGTGATGGAGCAATGCGGGGTGTAGGCGTTCTGGCTTTGGAATGGTCTCTCTTGTTCTGGCTGTAAGTGGGAGGTGTCTCACTTGAGAGTGTTAAAAACAGTGATTTCCAGTGCTAGAGGATTGCTTTCTGTGAATTTCTTTTTTTAAACTTACCTGGCTTTGAAACATGTTAAAATTTAATTTTTTGTATTGCTAATTGAACTATTTTAACAAGACCTAAGATTGCATAAATGGTCTCTAAGATGGGTTTCTTCATTTTCCTTTTCGTGGGAAGGCTGTAACACGGGAAGTGGTGGGGTGTTTTTTAGTGAGTTCGAAGTGAAATGTGAGAACTCTTCCTTTCAGAGTTGCCTAATTCAGGTGTGGACGTTTAGAATGATATTTTTCATCCTGTCTAATTTCTAACTGTCATAATTTTTCATCTACCATAAGGGGCATAACATAGAGAGATATTACTGATTTCATCATTGTGCGTTATTAGAATGTGATACTTCAGACTTTTGGGTTGATTATCTAAACACAGGCTGTGTGAGGCCTGTTTGACCTAGATTATCAAAATTAGGACCAAAATTACTCTACTAAAGCCAAAATTTTCTGAGGTACCATAAGTGTTGAAAACACAAATGAGCTCTTAAGTGGTATTTGTGCTTTTGCTTGTGTCTGTCAGTGCAACGGGCGTTTAGGACACTCCTAAGGATGTGATTTTAGAAGTGCCAGCACTGAGGTGCCCGTATTGACTTCAGTGATGCTCAGCCCCTATGGAAATCGGACTGCATATGGAGGAACCGCACTGCAGCTTCTAGTCCAGGAGCGAGCCCTGCGTGGGTTCTTGTCTTGACATTCCTATAACAACCTTTGCCAGTAGGTGGGGTTCCAGCCCTGTTAAAAAAAACCTGGGAAAGCTTGTCTGGAAGTGCCCGCTCCTCTTGCACTTACATGCACAAGCTGGCCACATCTGGAAATGTTTGATTTGATATAGTGTCGTTTTACATTGCAGAAATGAGCGTAAGCGGTTTTTTAACCCACCAAGTGAGAAATGTGATCTGGGTTTTACTACCGACCCTTTAAATAAAAAACAGATCGCTTATTAAACCATTATCTATCAAGGATATGGAGAGAGTTAGAAATATCCTAGGATCAGAATCAAAATTGAAACGGACACATTTCTCTCTACCGTCCGATCCTGACAGCGCGGTTCGGTCGTGCAGATGTGCAGAGCTGGAATACCTCACAAGAGGAAGAACAAACGCCGAGAGACGGGAGGAAGGACCAAGCTCCTGTCCTGTCCCTGTGCCTGTGTTTGCTTTGGCCATTTCCATTCAAGTCCAGGGCATCGCTTATAGGGAATCTCTGAAATGTATTACGTGTTGCTGGTTATCAAGATTTGGATAAAATCTTCTCGTATGAGCTTCTTGAGCAGCAGTAGATCAGGGGATGCCACCTGGGTTCCCTGCAAAGCCTACTCTATGCAGGCAAAAGATAGTGAGGGGGGCAAACTCCTGGCTAGCAAAATAGAATTTAGAAATACTGTACCCTTTTGGGCTCGTTTTGAATGTGCTGGTTTTTAACCCTGTGTGAGCTGCAGCTATTGGGGTTCCAGTTTAAAAGATGCGTACCAGCTAACGCAGCTCACTCCTTCACGTGCTTTCACCCCTGTCTGGTGGAATGCTGCTTCCTCGCCGGTATGGGCACATCCCACTGGCCTTGACAGAGCTGCTCACGTGAGCAAAACCAGAAGGATTTGACTCTCTGTGAATTATGACGGTTGGCATCTGAAATGAAACAAAGATCAGATCTGAGATGGATTTTTGCCATCATGTTGCATTTAAAAGCTCATATTACTTTGGTTGTATTACATTGCATCACACTCGACCGAGTCAATGTGTCATAAAGCTGCCTAATGTAATTGTACACTGCATAAATGCAACACAATGCCCCCGAAAAGTGATATTTCATGCTTGCTAGCTAACGCCTCGGCAAAGATTAAATCCATGAAAAGTAGGTATGTCCAATTGTTCGTTTGGATCTGCAAATAATTCATTACCCACATTATCTTTTTTGAAATGTCACTCCGTGTTGTAAATCACTGAGGTTCTGCTTAAAATGCCAATGCAGGGATTTTTTTAAAGAGCGAATTAAATTTTAGGGCCAATTCACACAGTAGTTTTCCCCTTGAAGCAAAGCTGCCCATCTCCAAAGGCAAAATGCCTGGTTAGAGCATTTGCCTCCCTTCGGAAGTTGTGACTCTCAGCGGGCACAGCTTTTTCATCGCGGAGACTCCCTCTCCAGCATTGGCCTCTTCAGGGGAGCTTTCCGAAGAGAAACCCCGAGACAGTCAAATTGGATGTTGTGAATGGTGATCTCAGGAGCCCACTCTCTGCTCCCCTGTTTTGAATTATCCGAGGGAAAAGAATCATTCTCCTCTCTGTGTGCCTCAGTTTGCCTGTCTACAGGAGCTCAGGAGACTGAATGCTGTCTGAGCCGTGTCAAGTGTGGCTTTCATGACTTCATCCTATAAGCTGTGATGAAGGTACGGTGTTGGGTTATGGGTGACAAGCCGAGGAGGAGGAGAGAGAAGCGAAGTAGCTGGAGTTCCAGTAGTTCCCTCCCCGAGAAGAGGAGGAGGCGAGCGATGAAGTTGTTTGGGTGGGAGCTGCAGAGAGCTGCTCCCCTGCACCGGGAGGGAAAGGCTGGTCCTTTCCGCTGGTGTGGAGACAGGGGCTGAGAAAGGCCCGAAAGGGGAAGAGGAAGCCGGCGGTTTTGTGTGGAGGTTTGAGTTTCTGAAAGGGCGTGGGGAATGGGAGAGGCTGGGGACAGCCGGGGCCAGGCAGTGCCCTCCGGTCTGGGCAGAGCTCGCTGCGGGGCGAGAGCTGCTGTGCTGGGAAGAGTGGATGCTCTGGGAAGAGTGGATGCTCTGGCGGGTTCGGGTCCGACTCGTGGGTGAGCAGACCAGAGCCTGACCCTCTGAGGCATAACGGTGGTTTTCAGCGTGCACAGCGAGTCGCTGGCGTGGGGTAAATCTGAGGCAACTGCCAAGGTGTTAGGCGAGAGTCAGAGCGCGTGTCTGTGCGTTATGAAGGATTGCCCCGTGGAGCACCTGGAGAAGCCGTTACCTTTCGGCAGAGGAGACTGCCAAGCTCAGGTTGTGTTGTGATTTTGATGGTGCACTAGGAATTCTCTCAAGAATGAGTTTCTCGCTGCTGAAACTGGGGAAAAGTATAATCCAGGTCACACCTTACGCTCGAAAAGCTTTATCCAGCCCTTAGGGCCTCTTTCCTTTGTGGGAACGTGACCTCAGATGGCCTTGCTGCCAGCCTCACGCCGTAGCCCCCCGGGCAGGGTCCAGCCGCGCCCCAGCAGACCCCCCTGGAAGCCTGATCCGCAGCGGGCTCAGCCGACGGCCAGCGTGCACCCCGAGTCTCGCCCTGCTGCGCTGATGCCTTGTGAAGCGTGGTGGGGACAAGGGGGGTCCTGTGTCCTGGAACCACCCAGTGCCACCACCCGCAGAGGCTGCTGTGCAGCCAGCGACGCCCGTTTTAAGATTTCCCATCAAATCCCCAGGATTTCAGTACCTGCGAGGCTGGCAAGGAGGAAATCTGTTCCCAGCGTGTGCTTGCTGTGACACACAACCTTTCAAAGCACAAATTGACCTTTCTCGGCACTGATAGCCGAAATAACATTTCACCACACTGTAAAATTAGAGACACTTCAGCAGCTGCTACAAGAGGTGCAGGTTCCCCCGCGTATCGAGCCTGGGGGTGATGGTGGTCTCTGCCGCGCTGGATCCTCGCCTGGCCGTCACCCCGGTGCCATGCCCCGGTGCCAGCGGTGCGGCGGCCGGGGCAGATTTATATCCCCCGTCACAGCCAATAGAGATATCGTGTTTTCCGAGTCACTGTTTAGTTACAGTGACAGAACCCTGATTGGGTGAAGCCTCGTGATTGATGGGGTTTTGCTGAGGAGTAACTGAGTTTTATCAGGACATAATGATGTGGTACTAATGCTCATTGCGAGGCAACGTGGCTGACCAGTTTGGAAAGGTCAGCTTTTGACCTTGTCTGCGTTGTAAGTGGATCTGGTTGTATTGCAGGCAGGCTGGGGTTACCTACTCGCAGCAAACAAAACCCCAAATCCGATCTTTCTGTGCTGCTCCTGTGACCGACCCACCCTGGCCTCCATCCCAAGGAATTACTCTTAAAGGTGGGGGGAAGGGGGGGAGCTTTTTGGGTTCCTGACTGCGCTGCAGTTCTGGGTGCCTCTGTGGGATCGGGTTCTGAGACGAAGGTGCCTGCGCTTTCGAGGAAGAGCATCGGCTGCCGTTCCGCAGCTCGGGAAAGGCAGGCGTGAGAAGAGGAGATCCCTTGAAGAAAAGGGTGGGAGCCAGGGCGTCCACTGGAGGAAGCGCCATGACCTGATGGTCCGGCAGAGACCCGTTAGTGGACATGTGTAATTAACTCAGGATGTGCTTTTCAAAATGCCTCTAGGGACGAGGTTAATTCAGACAGGAAGATGTAGACAGGTAGTTATTACCATTTAATTGCTGCTTTTAATAATGAGCCTGCTCCAAAGCATTGTGACAGTGGAAAGCAGAACATCTCTGTGCTGGCCTTGGTGTTACGGCGTCGTGCAAACTTACGGTTTGTTGTTGTCAGGAACGTCAAGCAGCTACGTTTGTTGTGAATAAAGCAGGATTTATTTTCTGCATTAGTTAATAGTACTTCCTTTCCTCAGTCAGCATTCAGACTTGAGGGTACAAATCTCAAGTAGAGCAGCAAAACTCTTAGTAACGTTTTAACAGGATTTATTAAGTTTGTTTGCTTGAATAAACATCAGGATCCTCAAGCACTTTCTTTTCTGAAGATTAACAAGCAACCCGACTGCCTGACGCTGCGATTTCAGCAGGTTATGGGTGTCTTTCTCCTCAAGTTTCTCTACAGATCCCAACTTGTATCTTTTATTGGGTAGCACAAGGGACGTCGACCCTGAAGGGTACACCTGTACTGGTGAGTTACTAGGCTCACGGGGAACACAGTATTTCTACAGCTGGTTTGTAAGCCATTTGCAGTCAAGTAGGTTCAAAAGATTCTGCATGCACATAATTCTTAGAGTCACCAATAAATACTAGCACAAAATTGCAAGATACTTACACAACACAAATAACGTTACATAATAATTTTAGGAGTAATTTTTACATCACAAAGGGAAACATCGCACACCTTTACAGTGAACATCAGTTTGGAAGAAATAATATTGTAACTCGTGTACGTGCATAAAATTTTATAGCTATTTAATGCTTGTTACACCTCAGTTCCTATCTGTGTGTGGAACTTGTTTGCTGTCTATGTTTCTACTTGTACTTTACATTCAGTTTCTGACATCTCTTTCCTGCTATTTGCCTTGCCCAGGTAATGAGCTGTTTCACATTTGGTGCCAATTAGGAGACATTCCAGGCTACTGATACAGTTACAAATGTTGATTCTCAGAAATGTGTGAAATGTGTGGACCAGATTCTGATCTATTCATTCCAAAGGAGAGCAACACTAGCAGCTTCAGCTGAGTCACTCTTGATTTATAGAGCTGATTTATACACAGTAAAAGAGCCTGGCCCTAGCTATTTCCCTGTTACAGTTCTGTTTGCTTTGGGGGACTAATTATACTGTAGGCTGCTGCTTGCATAGGGCTGACTCTGAGCTCACGAACCAAATGCAAATTTCAATGTGCTCAAGTAGTTATGAGAAAGCCCCTTTGGATTGGAGCTTGGGATTCATAGGTTACTCCAAGTTGGAATATGATCCTAGGTAAGCTGCTAAACCTCCTCTGCTGTAAACCTATCTATTCCATTTATACAGTAGATATAATGTTTTTTTACAAAACCCATAGGTACTGCCTAAGAATTCTGATTTTTGAAACAACCTGAATGCCTCCGGTTGAAACTTTTTCATTTTGCCCGATCTTTTTATGCCTATATTGAAAATATTAACAGACTGTTTGTGAAAAAAACATTTCCGTTTCCATATGGAAAATGACTGAAGGGTATGTACAAAATTAAGACTTGCCTGTTGAAACATTAACAGATTTGTCACACTGTTAGTCTCGGAGCTAATCCATGCAAAGTTGAGAAGAAAGCAATTCAGTGTGGATTTGGAAGCTCCTCGCTGTGTGAAGGGCTGTGCAGAATGCTGAGCAGGATGTTCCTAGTGCCTTCTAAACTGTCCGAGATGCTTATCTGCAGCTCGACAGTCACCTGTGAGGGAGATTTGCTGCATCTACATGTTGTAAGACAACTGTTTACCTCCTACATTGAACATGTGAAGGGTATCTGGCCTTGAAGTCTCTTTCTCTTCAACCCAACACAGATAAATGGAGCACCAGAATGTGCCACTGGTGCCAGGATCTCCAGAAAAAGGCGTGCAAAGAGCTCTTAATTGGTCTGGAAACCTGAGAAAGGGAAACTGTTGAAATAATGCACTTGCACTTGGGTATTTACTCCTGGTGCCCTGCCACCTGAATGGTCATATTCAAACAAGTTTTCATGACATAACGAGACTGAAGTTTTGTCCAAATTCCAGTGTGGCTTTGCCACAGCTGAATATGAGGGGGCACCCCAAAGCAATGTACGTTTGATCTGCTGTGGGTAAACATGCAGGAGACTCGGTGCTTTGTAGTACCTCGTGCAACAGTGATCAACCTGGAAAACAGAGTGGTAGGTCGGGGAAGAGTAGTTCTTCTACCTTGACTTAGACTGGCTCTAACATAGTATCAAAACAGGCCTCTGTTGGAATCAAAATGGGAGAAGATGCAAAGAAATATCATGCATAAATCTATGCCATTTCCCTATTCGTATGTTGGTGCTGGAATTGTGAAAACTGCTTAATGTTGTCTAGAATTGGCTTTATCCTAGTGCCGTGGGCTCCATCCCGGGATTGCCGTTCCTCTTTCTAATTGCATTCAAGTAAGCCAAGAGAGCTACCAGGGTCAAATCTGCTCGACAGATACTCCTCGCCATCTGCTGTCCAAGTCACCTGCAAAGGGGTCAGGCGTTGCCACGGTAAATGTGGTAGGCAATCCAAAAAAATCAGTGGCACTGGCTGATGAGATTGCCATAACCGCAGCGGGAGAAGCCTGGGAAATCTGTGCGTTGTGCTGCGTGTCCCACTGCATGTGCGTGGCTAAGGATAGCAGCTCTATTCCACGCTGAAGCTGTGCTTTGATCTCAGGATATTCAGTTTTAATTTTTCTTTTGCTAGCTTTTATCCCCAAATCTTTCTGCCTGGAAACTGGGGGTTTATGCACACACCGTCGTTCATGTATGAAGCACGGGCCAAAAGAGAGAAAGGCTGAAATTTAAAGGCTGCAGGGGGCTATCGTTTCTCTTTTGTTTTGTAGTGTGGGGGTTCGGGGGTTTTTGTTGCTGTTGTTGCATTCCAGTTCTGATCCTATCTGCTAATATCATAGCTTGGCTTCACTCCCTCGTAGTTTGATGTCCCAACTTTTCCTTGTTAGCACTAGGAAATCGTAAGCTTATAGTGAGTGATAGCCAGTAGGTCTGGGATTGATTACAAACAAAAATCCTAGATAAGATCATAAATTTAACCCATCCCTGTGATGTGATCATATCAGGATTCAAGTACATCTAAAAGTTGTTTCCGATTTTTAGCCACTTCATCTGGTTTCCATACATCCCAGCTGGGAGTGAAGTACTCTTGCGGCGGACTGTAATCCATGCCAGCCCGGCTTGGAAGAAGGCCTCATTTCTGTTGTTATTGTATTACAGAAATGGAAAGAAATGCTTTAGACAGGATGGACATTTCAAGGAGGATCGGCTCAAACACTGCTGAGGTAAGACTGACTTGGTAACAAGAAAACAGGGCTGCTTTCCCGCCCTGCTGCCATCCCTCCCCTTCCCTTCCTGCACTTTAGCTGCATTTAAACACGTTCAAAATGGTGTTTTAACACCCTAAAAGTCAGTGGAGAAACACGAGAGAGAAGACCAGTACCTGATAGTTGACTAAGAGAAGCAGCTGAACCAAACCAGACATGGTCGGTCTCAGCAAAACTAAACACTACGATGTTTACTGCCTGCTTCTCCATTTCAGGAAGAGGTAGCTGTGCTCAGCTCGCCATGCTTCTGGAACTACCGTTTATCTGCTTGCATACACGTCCTACATCTGAGCTGCCTGCTTTCCCTGCTGTGAAGGACCCTGGGATCCGGTCCCTGTGCCTGAAAGCAGACTGAGCTTTACACCTTCCACAGTGCCGAGGCCGATGCGCTCCCATCCATCCCCTCACCCCGTGGTACCAGGTGATTTAATGTTACTGTTGCTTTAACGGCCTCATCGCTGCTCTGGCTACACAGTAGTTGTCTCCTGTGTGACTGTGCCTGGGAAAATCTATTACTGGAGTGCCATTAATCTGAGGCTGCCGCCTCTGGCACTTTCTGACTCTTCTATTTAATGGGCCTCTGCTTCCGGAGCTCTGGAGACATGCTGTTTTCCTCTCTTGATCAGCTTTGTTTAATTATCAAAATATTTGATGCAGAAAATTGACATTAGTTTTGAAGGTTTCTGCCTTCCTCCTCCTTACAGCCTCCCTCCCTGCTTTGTGGTGACATTGAGATCTTCCGCATGTACCACCTTCACCTTAAAATAGAAAAGCGCTTGAACAATCATTTGCTTGTCTGGGCACAGGCTGCATTAGCAAAGCCACAGGTAGAGCTGCCGCAGCCCCTCTGCCCCAGCACGGTGCTGTGCCTCTCTGAGCGTGAAGAGAGCCCGGAGCACGGGTAGGACGGCTGGGCCTTTGTCTCCTTCCCGAAAGGGAACAGTGCAGCCAGCCGGCATTTCTGAAGAGCTCAGAAGAGGGGAGCCCCGTGAGTTCCTGTGCCCCTCTTCAGGGTGAGTTCTTCAGTAAGAGAAGGCTCCGCAAGATTCAATCTTGTGGAAGTACCTTAGGAGCTGAGATTTCCACTCTGGCTTCCTGCTCCTATCTTAAAAGCTTTAGGTGTTGCAGGTGTTTCAGTTGCACTAGTGCATTTTGCTTACCCAGTGACCACATTCCTCATTCCAGGACTTGGGATGAGCCCATAGGAACCAGTATTTATTGCTAAGATGAAGATCCAGGGGCAACATGATTGCCATGTATCAGTATATTCACAGGTAGAGAAGACAAAGTCCTGAAGAAGTCTTCACTTTAGCAGAAAAAAGAAACAAAATCAGTGGTGAGAAGACAAATTCAAATAAGGTAAATTATTCTGAACAGTGGAAGTCCTTAGCTGCTGGAAGAGCTGTCAAATGGGAGTAGTAGGTTTGCTGTGCCTGAAATCTTTGAATTGAGATTGGACACCATTTTGGAAAATACACTTTCTCCAAGCAGAACTCAGTAGGTTTAGTGCAGAGTAAGAGGAGGAAACTGTCTGGGCTCTGTTACTCTGGTCAGGCCGGAGCAGCTGGTGTTTCTTTTTGGTGCTTGAGTCTCTGCTTCTGCCATGCTCTTCTCAGCAGTGCCTAGTCACAGAGGAAAAGGAACTTCAAAGAGGGTCCTAAATTAGTGTCCCTCTTTTCACAAGCCATGTCTCTTATTTCTGCTGCCTCTCTGTAAAATGCAGTGAACAATGAAATGTGAATTACTGAGCTTTCGGGCTACTGGGAGACAGAGCAGGGGAGCTATTTCTGTAACGCTGAAACACAGGAGTATCGTTGTTATGCACTTTCCTTGTATGTGTGCCTATTTGCTCCACTGGACACAGTTCCTTACTACTAACGTTACTGCTCTCTCCTTCTCCATTACACATGCTATACTTTCCTCACAAGACACAGACAGGCTGTAAGGAAGGTGAGTAAAGTACAGACGGGGCCCATAAAAGTTATCCAGCTCTTACAGTGACTTTCAACAAGTAAATCACTTTCCAGCAGTAATTATCCTCTTTTGCCAGCAAAACCTTACACGCTGTTGTCACTCTCAAACTGGGATTAATCGCTGTTTGATGTTTATGTAGTTTATCTGAGTCTCACTAGGTATATAAATATTTTCAATTCCCCTTATTAGTTCATATTAAAGGAATTAGATTTACTAATCAATTCATATTAGAAGGCTGTCAGAGAAGCTGGGATGTTTGAACAAAGCATTTTACAGTGGCGGGGGGGGG
>Ga0065711_1007718_pt1 | contig 25163 bp, 15 predicted proteins | sample Hoacrofraction12_FD_59098 | JGI IMG/M metagenome (GOLD analysis project Ga0065711, IMG submission 59098) | Hoatzin crop microbial communities from Cojedes, Venezuela - Epithelial fraction 12 v2 (version 2) | ecosystem: Host-associated > Birds > Digestive system > Esophagus > Crop | place...
ACTTGAGGGGTGGCACAAGTCAACAAAAGAAGAGATGTTATCTGCTCTCCACTGCTGACAAGAACCATGCCTAGAACTGCTTTTCAGGCCTGTAAACATTGCAGTTAAACCCTCAGATATTGTGCACCCGCAAGCGAAGCTGGCGGAAAGTCAAATCTTTGCCAGTTTTGCTTTGGCTGCAAAAATTTTCGCACAGTTTCAGCATGCATCTGTCGCTGTGGTGCTCCGCCAGCATCCATCACACCGTACAATTACACTTCTATCAGGCACTCGCTCGCAGAGAAATAAAGTCATCGTAATAGAATAATACCAGAGGAGCGGTGGCTCCTGCTTTGAAAAGCAGTGGCTTACCATTGCTTGGGCATTCTTATTGCACTGAAGTACTAATTCCCATGGAAGAGCTGGAAAAAAAAAACAAACCAACAACATTCCCACTTCCATGTGCCTATGGGAACCACCTGGCTCTGTTCAAAATCAGTCTGGAAGTCTCAAGGGATCTTCTGCTCAGCTGCTGGCACATATGGCTGCGAAGGCGGAGGGACACGTGTTGCCAGCAAGTCAGCGGGTAGCGAGAGCTCACCTGCTTTGATGAGTACTACGGATCAAAATCATCACAATACTAAAAAGAAAAAAATCAAATTTATATTGTAGTTGAAGTTGCAGGTGGCTAACAAGGCTACATTGATATTCTTAGTCTGAATGGTTTTTTCAAATTAAAGACAAGACTTTCCTTCCCAAGCTCAAAATGATCCTCTCTGCCCTAGGCTACATACTTTCTGCTTCATGCAGCGGTCTCAGCTTGGCAGATGTTGCCGATGGAGATTTATCAGGTGGCGATGAGGCTGAGGAAGGTGGCAGCTTCCAAAAAGAAGCTTTTTCCTTTCCTTTGAAAAGGTCGGTTATCAGGTAACTGCCTGGATTTGGAAGCACCTGCTCCAAGTTAGATCACAATAGAGGAAAGCTCTGGAATTACCCTTCTTCTGAGAAGGGAGCCAGCTGCCCAGAAGCCGTCCAGGACAGGGCTGGTCCGGGCAAGCAAACACTCAGGATGAACAAACAGGGAGCCCAGCCGTCCAGATATCCATTCCCTGAGTCAAAAGCTCAGTACAAAGGGATTGTGCATCTGGGTTGCAGCCACTTCTACCAGAGGAAGTAAAAAATAGAAAGAAAAAAACAAAGAAGAAAGGATGCAACATAATCCAACCTTGTATTTAGCTTTAGGATATCAAAAAGGAATTGGTCTGGCTCTTGCCAACTAGACAGCCTTTGAAATGAATGGAGCTGTGTTCAGTACACTTATCCCCTTAATGAGGACAAATTCTGGCAGTTTACCCTTAGGTAAAAAGGAAAAAAAGCTTGCACTGTCAGCTTGATGCACTCTTGAAAGAAAAATCAAGCTCCCATCTTATCTAAACCAGGGGTAATTTTACACATTCATCACTTGCCAGTAGTCGACGCACGTTGCTTTTCACCAGGAGCTGTGTCTGATCAGGTCGAGGGAAGGATCCAGGCTGAAACCAGCCGACAGACAAACCCTCCCTCCAGCAGCCGAGCTCCAAGCTCGCCGGGGTAGGGTGCATGCACCGTGCTCCCTCGCCTTGCACCCCAGGTCTGAGGGTGGCTTGGAAATGCAGAAAACCCAGCTCGAGCCCTGCGCCATCGGGCAGCAGCACCCACCACGCANCNAGGTGGGGGGTGAGCCCTCCAGCCGGGCGATTCCAGCACCCCGGAGCTGAGCGGGACGAACGCTGCGTGCTCCACGCTCTCTGTCTGCAACGTGCTTGGGAACCCAGGGCTCGCTGCAGCGATTGCAAAGCCCTGCCGGGAGTTTGGCAGCTGGAGAGCAACAAGAAGAGGATTACCCAGCAAGGCAGCCAGCAGCTTCCCTCTGCTCCCACCTCCAATGGGCGTGAAATGGGCCTTTTCCATCTTTTTCTCCCCAAGGAGAAATCCAAGGCAGCCCCTTGCTCCCAATCCACGGTGACATATCCATACTGGTTCCTCTGACTAAATGAGTGACGTATTTTGCTCTGGCTAAACAAGTCATTTGGCTGCTTCTGCTAAAGTGGTCATGATTGAAATATCTAAAAGATTTTAAAATAATCATATACAGTATTATTTGGTAATACTCAGAAGCTCTGCTTCCTATTCATGCTTTATGGTTCACTTGAAAAGTTTCACACTGGATAGAAGTTGCACCAAATTCAAACTCAGACACACTGAATAAATACAGCTTTTTCTTTAAAAATACTGAAGATTTTCAATGCCCAGTAAATTATCAGTTACCTGAATGTTTAGCAGCAGCTGAAAACATTTAATAAGACACATTGCAAACCTCACAGCAGGCAAATGCAATAATTTTTGATGCAGGCATATCTACTTGACAGCACGGCAGAAGCTAGTTAACTTCCCAATTATAGAAAAAAGAGCCAGCGCAGCTTTGCTGTTACCCACAGGCAGAGAGACTCAGTCAATAAAACCAATCCCAGTCCCCCAGGAGCTATTCTGCTGAAGAGTCATCCAGCTCCTGCTATTTAAAAATCTCTGCTGGTAGGAGAACTGCCAGAATTAACAATCGATGTTCTAAATCAAGCGCAGTATCGCCGGCACAGTGATGGTTTTCATTGTAGGGGTATCAGAGAATTAAAAATAAGTATTACTCTTACAGCCCCATGGCAGGTTTGGACGGTGGATGGAAGGGAGGAGAGCCTGCAGCCAGCATCGCCACAGCATGGCAGCGTCTCCGCCACCCCGTGACATTAGCTTTGTCACATCAACTGAGTGCAAAACGCAGGATTGCAGCTTTTCCTCTGAGTGTCCTTTCTTTAAGTGGGACAGGTACTCAAACGTAGAGCAGCTCAAGGAATTTTGGCATGAAAACCTACAGGAGAGCTTTAGACTAGCACACACATTCATTCTCATGGTAAGACAGACCTGTGTGGTACCAGGTTTCCAATATCCACTGACTTAGCAGCTGTACTTCTTACTACTCAAGCACCTTCTCTCTTCACGAGCCCACCTAACACCCCCGCCTGCCATAAAGCTACAGTGCGTAAAACAGTGGTCACCATTGGGTCACACACTCAGAAAAATGCAGAGGCATGGTGGAAGCTGGGAAAGCGCACATACTGCCAGTGCCTTTGAAATGTGCCCATCAATGGCTGCTCCATTCACTTTCACTTCTCACAACCTTTGCTTTAAAATTGTGATTTAGTCTTCAAAAGCTCAGAGGCTGACACCGGAGAAGCTAGGCGGGCACAGGAGCCCAGAGGTGATGGAGGGTCTGCAAGCCGGTGTGCCCATAACAGCATGGATACGGTGCCCTACCTCATGGTGGCCATGTTCTGGACAATGCATTTGTTAGCCTACCTTAAGATTTGAGGTTCTTGGGTAAAGAATTTCAAGAATTTTAGCACTGATGGTGAAGCACACATTAACGCTGCTCCATTATGACTAACAGAGCCCCCAGAAGTCAAATCTCAGATTAGTTTCCCCCATCCCAGAGGAAGGCAAGTGCCACATGGAGCACAGGTCAATGGGTGATGGCCAAAGCTTCACGCACAAGAAGCTCTAACACCTGCCAACAGCATCCTGGCTCTTATCAGGAATGGTGTGGCCAGCAGGAGTAGGGAGGTGATCGTGCCCCTTTACTCGGCACTGGTGAGGCTGCACCTCGAGTACTGTATTCAGTTTTGAGCCCCTCACTACAAGAAGGGCATTGAGTTGCTGGGGAGTGTCCAAAGAGCAGCAATGAAGCTGGTGAAGGGCTAGAGCACAAGTCTTACGAGGAGCAGCTGAGGGAACTGGGGTTGCTTAATCTGCAGAAGAGGAGGCTGAGGGGAGACCTTATTGCTCTCTACAACTACCTGAAAGCAGGTTGTAGTGAGGCAGGTGTTGGTCTCTTCTCCCAGGTAACTAGTGATAGGATGAGAGGCAATGGCCTCAAGTTGCATCAGGGGAGGTTTAGATTGGATATTAGGAAAAATTTCTTCACCCTAAGGGTTATTAAGCATTGGAACTGGCTGCCCAGGGAAGTGGTTGAGTCACCGTCCCTGGAGCTATTGAAAAGACGTGTAGACATGGAGCTCAGGGACACAGTTTAGTGGTGGACTTGGCAGCCTTACGTTAATGGTTGGACTTGAACTTAAAGGGATTTTCTAACCTCAATGATTCTATGGTTCCATGGTTTCATCAGGATGTTTTGCTGATAAATGTCTTACGTGCCCCTTGAAGAGCACACAGAGTATGGTATGGGACGCATGCTGGGTTTCAGGCAATGTCTCATGGGGTGTGAGGTTGCTCTGGAACGGAGCACTGCTGCAGAAACATCCCAGAGAAATCCTTGCTTGGAAAAATTCACCGCAAGGACAGAAACAAATCTTTTATCCTAAGTTTAAGTGTCCCCTTTCTGGTTAATTTTTGTCATCAGTGCTGCTAGATTAAATTCTCATTCACTTGTCTCAAGAGTGGGCACAAGCTAGTAGTCACATTTCAGGGATCATCCCATCTCTCTCCTGTCTACTGGTGTATCTTTTAAAAGCAATCCACAAGGGAACTTCAACGGCATTCAACGAGCATCTCTTTAGAGTTATCTTGTGGAGGGGATGATGTGGTACCTCCTCCTCTTATCACCGCAGGGCAGTACTCGGGGTGAGGGGGCAGCTTCCCAGGAGAAAGCCAGAAGGAAGGAGCTGGTAAGTGCACATCGTCTTATCTGGGTAATAGGGATGGAGTCCTTTTCAAACTGAGATGAGATCAGTGTCAAAATGTAATTCAAAGGAAGAAAACTGCTTACAAACCAGACTCCAAACAGGCAGCAAGACAGAGACCTTCCTGCTCTCCGCAGCGCTCCCCTCGAGGGGCATGGCTCCAAGCAGAGCCCAGCCATGAAAAACACCCACAGCTCTTCTCCCCGCACATTTTGCTAAGGCTGAAGCTTTACCCCGTGCTGCCGAAGGGCAGAGGAGGAGAGCTGCCCGCGGGGATGGAGCAGCAGGCGCTTCCACGCTGCTGGGCACAGTGTCCAACACCAAGGGCGAGGGCTCTGCTCAGGCGCTGCGGGGTTCCACACGTCTCTAGGTTCTTTGATCGCTCGCAGCCTGGGCTGCCTTCCCTTTTTCTTAATTTTTCATAATAAAGCAGCTGCAAATCCTTGAACATTTAAAGATGACTTGAAACTCACCTTTCTAGGTGACAGGATATAGGTGGTGGTGACAAATATTTCCGTCTTTAATCCTGATGCACTCCGTTATCTCAGGGCAATGAACTCCAGGCATTAATGGGCTTCTGCTGCTGGAGGAGCAGCTACCTGCAGCGGTCAAACCACATCAAAACCTCTTACAAGAAAATGAACCGAAAAGTGAGGAAGTCAAACCCCACAAGCCAGCATCCTCCGCAATAACTCGGCGCATTCAGGGTTGCCCTCTCCTGCTCAGCCTGCTCAAACAGCTGGGTTCTGCTCCTGTGCCTGGCAGGGGAGCTTTGCTGGAAGATAAGGGGGTCCTCTCGGCAGCTCATCAGCCCCTCTCCTCCTGGTTATTCGCCTCGGGAACCATCGGAGGGCAGCAGCCTCCTTCCTAGGCGGCCCTGCCAGCCTGGCCTTTTCTCTTTTTCCTTTTCTGTTTTGTTTTCCTTTGGAGGGAAAAGTGAAGAAGAGACGGAGGGGGAGAGAGACAACCAGCTTAACTGTACCTGCAAAGACAACACTGTATTTCACCTCCTTCTCCGAGACACAAAAACCAAAGAAAAAGCATTACCCAAATTACGTGTTAATTTTAGGTGCCCTAATTGACACCTGACCTCTGTGGACATCCTGGAAACAAGCACAAGGGGCACAGCATAGAGTAGTGGGTTGCTTATGCATACACTGGCAAAGGTTTCTTGGCTAGTTCCCGAGATTAGGAGAGGTAAATTGCCAAAATAACTGAAAAAAGAAAAAAAGAGGCATGCAAGGCTAGAGTTCAAAGCCATTTGATCAGAGCTGCTGGTGTGAATGCTAAAGAACTACCAAAGCTATTGATTAATAATGGTTAGAAATACAGACTCTGAAAGACAAAATGGGATTTTATACAGCCCCAGTCTGCAGAGTAAGGGTAAAAGCACGGTGTTTCGCAAATATTACCAAGACAACATTCGCTTATATTTCTTGATCAGTAGGGTATGAGCAAAAACGTTATTCCAAATAAGAATAAAACAGTATAACTCAAAATTATTTTCCAAATGTGCTTAATTATCTCCTGGACACAAGAAAGATAGAATACATCCATGACCATGGGAGGGGTGTTTTCTCCCGTTCTTCATCCAAGGCTTTAAAGAAAAAGATGCTCCCCGAGAAGCCAGATCCAGACCAGCCCTCTGCCCGTGTCAAAGCCTGGTACATTTAACCTGATCATCAACTCCACACTCAATGGAAGCAGGGTTTTCAGCTTCATACAGGCTCTGACAAAAAAAATATTTCTCATAGAGGGGAAGTAAATATTCTGGAATGAATATTGACATTTTTCAAACTCCAGATTTCTGAACAATGAAAGAAATAGATTAAGAAAAAATCCTAGGAAAATACAGGGTGATTGAAGTATTTTTCATGTGGTTCTACATACTAAGGCCTCAGAATAAGCATCAGACATATTAAGTTAATATTAGTGTATTCAGATTTAAACTTCTAGGGCAAAAAGCAATTCTAAAAGTCAGCAGTGCAGAAAAAAACTGTACATAATTAAAAGTGAACATTCAACAACAAACATCAATGTAGGACGATACAGATGCACAGCGGAGTTGTATTACTCTCCCATTTCTATGGGTTTTCCAGTGCTGAAGTAATCTTTTCTGATGAAGAAATGCCCGCTTTTCTTAGGAATAGATTAGAAAAAAATAATCAAAACTTAATTTCCAATGTTTTAATAATTCTCTGAAACTATCCCAAATGAAGAGATTGTTGTTTGGAAACATCACCAACCCTTGTCCCCCATTCTTGGTTTTGGTTTGATTTTGCAGGTGATCAAAAAGTAAGAGAGTCAAATAATTTTCCATGTTTCCAAAGTCTCTGACCAGCTTTAGGGTTTGTCTAATAGATTTCCCTTTTGATGATCCATGCATACAGTGTGTACTTCTGATGTCATATTATTTCTTGCATAAGATAATTTAAAGGAATAATTTACCCTAGAACATGTCATTTATTCGAGAAAATGTCACGATTACTTTGATATATTTAAAGAAGGAGGTTTAATCTCCATTACATTTATGTTTTCCCTATTTAAAAATAAATTTAAAAAGAAAACCACACCTGTGAAGCCTTAAAAATAAAAACCCCATAACTCAACAAAAATCCTTCCCATGCTTTCCCCAGGTGCTCTGTGAAGATGTGAGTGGTCTCTGCAGGTCATTGCTCCTCCAGCAAAGCGCCCTGTGTTGTGACAGCTTCTCCTGAGGGACCTTTCACTGTGCTGCAGAAGCTGCAGCGGTGACCCAATTAACTCTGGGTTATTGAGACTGTTTGTTTTCATGTATGTTTTAAAATGTTACGGATCAGATTCATCTCCCCTTGTTCCCCTCTGTGGAATGGGACTACTTGAGAAGAAAAGCGTCAGTCAGTGCAGAGAAACCGAAGCGATGGGACATGTTGGCAGACTTTTGCAGAACAGGGCAATACATCAACGCGCTGGTGCTCAACCTGTCTACAGCCCCGAGGAAGCTGTCAGTGCTAATAAAGCCACTGAAAGATAGATGATATCTTAGTTACAGGAATTTCAAAGAAAATCACTAATTATAATAAAATTACAGCTTAATTTCCTAAGGACTTTGGGTTTCAATCTAGAGATTGCCTTCATCTGCCCATGCTCTAAGTACGTACAGCATTTCTGGCCTCCTTACTGCAGCTGAGGATTTCATATGCAAGATGTCATGGCAAGAGAAGAAAAAAAGCATTTCATGTCAAGAGCCAAGAAATCATGGGTTCATATTCAGTCACCCAAAGAAAATTAGCAAATCTAGTGAATTCTTTCATTGCACTATTGCCAAATGCTTCAACAGAACCTGTTTTAACAGCAGCTTTCGGTGGCAGCTTCCCAGCTAGAATAGACTACAGCTGGGAGGACAAGGTCCTCTACAGCCTACTGTAGGTGACCCTGCTTCGGCAGGAGGGTTGGACTGGGTGACCCACAGAGGTCCCTTCCAACCCCTACCATTCTGTGATTCTGTGAAAACAGTCAAACTTCAAAGAGGAGAGGCAACAGGACAGTAGTGTCACACGGCAAATGCAGCACGGCGTGATTTATATTACAAGAAGTGTTTCCTAAAACGGTACCTAACCATCCACACGTGTTTACATTTAGGCACTCCCCGCAGAGCTAGGACTTCTGTTATCTGGAGCTTTCGTTGCACCTCGCCACCAGCCACGCTGCAATATGAAACCAAGCAGTGTCACAGGGCCAGCCCTAGTGCTTGGGAGGAGTCTTGAGAGGTCATCTTAGATGATCCATGAAATGTGTTGGCCTTTGAATGCTCAATTTCTGAATATATGTGTGTGACAGACATTTCACACGATCAGCAGCAGAGTACAGTAAGCTGCAAGCCTTATTACACCTGTGCTCAGACGGACAGAGATCAGGCTGTCCAGATTACGTAGTCGTCTTGGATTTCCACAAGTTCCCCAGCTAAGGCTTTTAAGGAAGCCACATAGCTATGGCATAAGGGAGGGTCTGGCACTGAGAACATACATAAGCCAGGAACCTACACTGGGAGTTGGTGACTGGATCTTGCAAAGGATGGAGGTCACCATTGCTGTCGGTCACACCTGCTGTTCGGTATAGTCACATACTGAAAGGAGAGGAGATGCCTACTGGAAAAGTGATCCTTGTTTCACATTTGCAGTTATATACACTCGGTTGACTCACTCTGAGACTTCAGGGTTTTCAGCTCAGTGCTCAACAGCTGTCAAAAACGCTAATCAAATGTTGGGCAAAGAAAAAATAACAATGAAGGAAAAGAACAGAGATGACAGAATATAATCCAAGGACATGTAAATCCATGGCTTGCCTATACAGGTTAGATATGCTCCATCTCAACAAGAAAGGGTATAGTACTGAAAGGGTTCAGAGAAAGGCAACAAGGACGAAGAAAAGTAAGAAAGAGGTCCTAAGGAGCTGCTAAGGGAGCGGGCAGGCAATTGGGCTAGCTGGACCTCCAACCCAACATAGCTTATACCAGCACAAGTGACCAGTTTAAAAGCTGGGACTGGAACCAGCAATCCCCATCCACTCTTAGACCCCACTTGTGTAAACTGCAGCACAAAGCGGGAAGCGATGCGAAATACAGGGCCAAATGTCTCAAACCAGGGCACAGTCCAGCTCCAAAGCATTCAGGAGGTCTGATGAAGACAGCTGAGGGATCGCCCAGGGAATCCAATTTGCTTGTTGAACCCAACAAAGCAGGAAGTTGAAGAAAGGCACCCGAGGAACTAATGAATTATCCACAGAGAGTCAATGTCGTGTTACAGGACTAATACAACTTTAAAGATCAAAGTTCCATTAAACACATACTGACATTTAGCACCCATGCAGACAGTAGTGTACATACTTTTATTATTATTTTAAAATAAATGATAAATCCTATTCAAAATAAATACAAGTAGGTGATGTATGCAGACTCTGTTGGTCTCTGCATACCATTATTCTGTGCAAAAAAGACTTCCACAACATGTGCTGGAGCAAATCAAGAAAATTCTTTCTTTGCATTAAATGCAATAAAAAGACAACTAAGCCCATAAATGAAGTTTTCTAAGATTCCATAATCCCACCCCTCATGAAAAACAGTTACTCTGGCAACGCAGAGCTAGCAAAGGACACGTAGGTAGACATCTCCAACAGTATCTGTCCAGGTGGGAACCTCCTACCACCGTATCACCTCTAACTTTGCAGTGGCTCAGTTAATCACTTGCCAGCATTTTCAGCTGCCTTTTCAAGCCTCTTCCCAAACCTTGATGTGACTTTAGATTCTTTCTGACAGGAGCGTGTTACAGCATAGTGACCGAAAGCTTGCTTTCCTGGTGGGGGAGCTGCTGTATCTTTCTGTGTTGTGAAAAAAAGAGTCAGAAATCTGCTGGCTTTATGCAAAGTAATTGAAAATAGGAAAGAATAGGAACTTCCAATGACTTTAGTGGGCTTTGGATCAAGTTGTGAACAAATTAACATGACAGTAATGGGGATCTTTTCATGTTTATCCTGTAAGGGGAAACTGATGGGGATCAAAATATCCTCACTAATCTCAACTTCCTTTCCCCACCTCCGTTTAAAGAGAAGATAACACGGATTAGAGCGTGCCAAGAGCAATTTTTGCTTCAACTGTCAAGTGCTCCAGACACTTTTGCATCTTTTGGGGGAAGCAAACAAAATAAAAACAAATCCAAGAATACCTACTTTGAACTAATTTAACAATACAGAGAATCAGGCACCTTTGCATACACATCACATCAGATTGTTACCGCAGTACTGATACACTGCTGAATAAAAAAAGAATAAGTGCTTAAGCACAGCAATTTGTCAGTTAAAGTAGTGTCATCCTTAGAAAACCTGTAAGCCAAGTTATAAACATTGCAAATTAACCATGGATCTTCGTTAATATTTATATATAAACTGACTTATTATCAGAGCTAGATCACTGTTGCATTACAAATATAGTGGGACTACCCAAAAAAACCGATTTATTTAGACGATCACGGCATGACCATGCTTGACAGATGATGTGCATGAAGATCAGATGTGCTCATCAGGCTCTCGTATTAAACCTTGTCTGCATCCCAGCTCAGGAGTATCTGGGCACCAGACCTTGGCAGACACCGTTACTGGGGAGTCTTCCCTATCCATTTCCCTCTGTACAGGGCAAACAGAAACAGCAAATGCCCTCTGTTTCTTGGTTTCCCAACTTGCTCATTTTTCTACAGCTCAATCATGAAAATGCGTTCAATGCAGTGTGATGAAACTAGTACATACACAACATCTATCAGACATTTTTTCCTCTCCCTCAAGTAGAGGAAGCCTCTGCCTTTTTTTGGCAGGACTGAAATATGAGCAACGCTATGGCCGTTTTCACATGGCTATTACAGAAAAAAGACAACGTATTGCCACAGAACTACCAAATTATTGCAAGATGACCCATTATGGTTGTAAAAAAAAAAAAAAACCACCCACCACATGTAAGTGCTGAGTGAGAAAGATTGAAACCTGCCCATCTTATTGCTCAGCACAGAAGAGATGACTCACGTTTTTAAGAAGCAAATCTCCGCTTCCCGGTAGGTAGCTAAATCTGGAACCTCACAAATGCCCCTGAATTGGAGAATTGAAGATAAGGTCTTTCAGTTTTGCACATGTGTGATTTCTACCCTTTGGTATGCGGTGGAGATGTCGCTGCTTTTATGTCTAAATCAGAGACAAAGAGCTCGTGGTTAAGGCTGTGGCCAACGTCTGGGAAATGCAGGAACCGCAGATGCGATCACTGCTCTGCCACACGGTGCAAAACTTCCAGGGCTAACGTGGCATATTTTAAGATTACAGTCGTGAATTTAACCACATTACAGCCATAGGCATTCACCTTGATTTTCAAGCAAGTGGTTTCGGTGCTCAGTTTAAAGACCATGGCTTTTTTGGAGGACTAGAAGAGTTCTGTAAGTAGGGGTAATTTCTTCCAGAGACTTTGAAGTCTGTGGAAAGCAGCACGTGCCTTTCTCACCCTTCCCTCATCATGCTGCACCCAAGTACTTTCCAGTATATATTAGACAAGACTTCAGGCTGTGCAACGCAAAATAAAAAGCCATGATGTTCCTATTACTCAGACACTGTTGCTCCCATCCCCTGTGCCGGCAGGACCAGGGGCACACAAGGGACGCAGCATTTGCCAGGGCCAGCTGGGCTGCAGCCTTCACACCAATATTTTAAGGGTGTGTTTTACCAGCAAGTTGGGAATAAGAAACAAGCTTTCAAGAACCAACCCATGCATTTATCGGATTTACCAGTCTGTCTGCGGGGAGGAAACCACAGCAAAAGAGGTGAAATGAAAAGGGGCATGCTATAAATCGCAGGTTATGTGTTGTTGACTTTGATGCTACTATCAAACCCACAACCAGCAAAGAGAAACCAAAACAGAAACCACACTGAAGTACACACAGGAATAAACCTGCTGCTGGCTGTGGATTCTGTGAAGTTAGAGCAGCTTGGTAAAACACACCTCTCAAGTAGCACTTTCTAATTTATAAAGAGGGTTTCTCAGCACATAAATTGCGATTTTCCAGGCATGGCATGTTACCTGAAATATAGCTGTAGAGGCAAACGAGAAGAAAACTGACTACCCATATTCATCCATCTTCATTTGTCTTTCACCCATACGAGAAGATAAGCAGGGCCCCCATTTCACAGCGCTAGCCTTTGCTCCCTGATACCATCTTGGTAGTTACTTATCAGTCTCTCCCTTTACTCTGCCTCCCTCCGTCCTGGCCTTATAAGTTGAAACATGCTCAAGTGAGCACAGTTCCTAGATGTTGAAATAAGGTGGTTTTATTTTTTCAACAATTCGCTGGAAATGAGACTTTGCACAGGAAAGGAAAAGCAGAAAAAACAACACAAAGGAACAGCATTCAAGAGAATGTCTAAATGGAGACATCAGTTAAAGTTTAAATGCTACTGATGGGCTCTTCAGTTACAAATATCACAGTGCTCCCTGCAGATCAAAACTGTTGCACAGCATATTGGATTTTAATAGCACCTCTAGGTTTAATATGAGATAATAAGTGAAATATGCCCACAGATGTCAAAGTATCCTTCAAGCAAGCGTGCATTCAAATTATTTTGCTGCAGCCAGAGGGTGAGTATTTCCATTCTGGAAATAATTTCCATTATTGAAACCAAAGAAAAAGAAGGTTACTGAAAAGTATCTGTAGCTTCTAGTTAATTCTGGGGTGACTATCCAGACATTTTTTTTATGAAATCCAAATTGAAAACACTTTTGGGCAGCTTATTGCTAGGGAATACAGCTAACACAAGTAAGGCTGATAGGAAACTACACAATGTAAGCGTAGAGGAAACTACACGATGTAAGAGAGTATCAAAGTCCTTAATCAAAGAGGGCTACAGCAGTTAAACTCTGGTATAAGAAAGGAGCCGGGCAGGGTAGCATCTTCTGGTTTTGCTAAAAGTGCATTTCAAAGTAGAGTTGGGGAACAGGGTTCAGACTTTTTCCTGTAGATAATATTCTTCAACCCTCTTTAGAGAAAAGAGGATGTCATCACTTATTCCAAGAAACGCTCCCTGGCATGCACTTGCAAGAATAAATCCCAGAGTCCTCTTTCATCATTTATACCGATTTATTACGTGTCCAAAATAATTTAAAGAACAAAATTTTCTCTAGGAAGCTGACAAGTGCCAACCATGCATTTAACAAGCTTGCAGAAACACTGCTTTCAAAGAGGCACTGTAATCCGCTAATTCTGAAAAGTGAACCCATCTTGTCCATAGACAAACATACTTTGCATATGTGGACTGTTGTCCAAGATGACTTTAAAGACTAAATATGTTCACCTGAAAGTCATAAACCATCTTCAAGAAGGATTTGGTCTGCAAGACTTTCCTCTCTTGTAACTCTCAAGCAGCTGTAGCTACTTGTTAGCATTCGTTAAGACTAAGACCACTCTTACTCTCACCTGTGGAACAGCTTGAAGCCCAAGGATGGTTTTATTTCCCCAGGTTGAAAGAAAAGAAGATCGCTCTGGTCTGGTAGTGTAATGGAACTGATTTGATTATGGCTGAGAAAACCCCACATTTTCCAACATTTGTAAGTTAGTTTTCATAGCACACCAAAGTAAGACATGCATAAATAAGTGTGGGACATATCTATGGATGTCCTTAAACAGGCTCCGTGGGGCAGTAAGGGCTGCTTGTGTGCAGGGGCAGCGCAGCAGGGTCTCCTCCTCCCCATGGCAGGTGCTTTGCTGACCAGCGATGGGGAATTTGCCCGCAGGGGTGCTGCTTCCTCCAAATCCTTCTTAGAGGAAGACATTGACGCTGGTACATTCCTTCCTCGAAATGGCAGGCAAGTCTTATGTTGAAAGTCTAACAAATAAAAGGACTCAATTTGTCAGTGTCAGGATGGGGCAGTGATCTTTTTTCCTTTGAGCAGTAAAAGCCTCCCAGCACCTAATGGTGCCTAACCCCGAGATGTGATCAGACAGAAAGAGTCTCTCAGTCAATTCAAACAAGATCCACTTTCAAAAAAAGCAGGCTTAGACTAAGAAATGGAAAATATGTTATGAATTATATTATAGGCAGTATTAATTATTTCTAACAGTGTTATGAACTAGTAAATGATGTAGAGCTCCAACAGAATAGTGTACACTCCAACAAAAAAGTTTAGTTTTAATTCTGGTTTTCACAGAATTCCAGGCTCAAGGTTTGTAAGCCTTACAACACATTTATTCTGCCTGACACAATGTTTTCTGTTTAATTTCCCACACATCTAGCTCCTCTGCCAATCTAAACACCTGGGCTCCTATTCTGAAAGTCTTCAATCTGGCATCGTTCTCAGAAAAATGGAGGGCGTTAACCATGCCAGATTAAAGGAATATTCAGATATACTGGGTGGAAAAGGGTTTAGACATCCAGTACAGAAGTGTTAGTGCCGAGTGCCAGTGTCCATCCATCTTCACTTTTGAAGATACCCAGACCTGTCCTCCATCTGAAGGAAATCCAGTTCAGTGTCCCTCCTCTCTCACACAGCTACATGCTCTGCCCTCCTCTAAGGGAGGCTAGTCCCCTCCCATGAAGAATTTGAGGTTTTCCAAGCCAGAAAGGAGATAACACAAAAGGTTCCCTTTGACACACACCAGCTACCTGCCCCCATGGCAATGGGGCACTCCTGGTGCTGCTGAGTTGCTTTCCATCACAGGCAAGAGGAGAGAATTTGAATCCGTTCAGCAAGAAGCAGCAATTAAACCTAATACAAGTCTGCCACTTCTCAGCAAAAAGGCCAGCTTCTCAGCTACTGAAAGGATGAACCAACTCCTGCTGGTTTGGCCTCATTTCTAGCAGAGTGTGGAAGCACTGCTGGGCTGCGATCTCGCCTCCGGCTGCGAGCTCAACATGCCTGCAGGCACCATCCCTAGTCCTGGACTACTACTCATCCCTGTGTTCAGGGCTTCACTGCTGGGCTGTTTCAAAGCCCACCCTGAGCACGCTGGGGCCACGGGGAAGTTGAGTGTTTGACACAGGTTTCTGTACCCTGCTGGAGGTGCTCATGCCTGGAGGTTGGGCAGTATCTGATCAGATCAAAACCACATCCTCACAAGCTGACTTTTATTTTACATCCCAGTGAACTGAAGAGCACTTGGGTTTCTCATGTGAATAACAGAAGCAGAACAGTTGGCTTTTACAAGGCCATTGTTGCATTTTATACCTCTTTTATGGTTACTACGTATGGGCATGGAGAAATGAGGAGAACTCCAGCTGATTTTCCATCCTGGATGCCTTGTTAAGAGACATCAAATCTACTTCAGCTTTATTATAAAATTGACTGGGAGTAGTTTTTCTTGAAAGCATGAATAAACATTACAAACAAAAACTGCATGCAGTTTGTCAGCTAAGCTATCAGCTGAAATGAGGAGCAAAACCCAAATGGTTCGTATCAAACAGAGTATTAAAGGCACTGGTACTGTTAGAAAAGCCTCACTAAATAGGCAAGGCACCTTGGCCATAACCCTCAGAGTTGATTGAACACCTCTGAAAATCATCCATGTCCTTTTAAAGGAATAAATGGGCTCCTGCATGGACCCCAAGAGCCACAGTCTACTTCGGAGTAGCTCTCTGGAAAGCAGACTCATTTTAGGGCAGTGTAACGAAGCGGTATCACCTGGGTCAGCACGCTTGGGTGTTGAAGACTTCAGAATAGCTGTGACTAAGTTTTGTAAAGACAGGCTCCAGTGTGTTTAAAAATAAATAACAAAGAATTTACCAATGGGCACATGGTTCAGGTAAACTCTGAAGAACTCTGAAACAAGAGAGTTTAAAGCAATGTTCTTCTTCAGTGCCTGTGGGAACCTCTGACTATCACAATAGCGTGAAATGAAGAATAAAGAAACAGCAAAGGTCCCTGAGGTCAAAGGAAGGGGTGAAAGGGCACAGGAAATCGTGCAAGGCAGTGGAAGCATGGAGGAATGCCGTAAGGTCAAGACTTGAGGATCGCTGCAGTAAGCGCTGCCCAGCAGAGCACCGCTCGCAAAAGGTGGATTAAGTATTTTAACTATGCGCTGCCAGAGGCTGTCACGAGGATTTGAAGATCCATTGACCCACAGGCTCTATTTTCCTTTAGAAGTCTTTCTTCCTACACTACCCCAAGCTCTCCAGTCAGTCTTAACTCAAAACAAAGAAGCCTACAATGAAATTGCGGTCTGATGGGAAACCAAAGCTTCTCTGCAAGTCATGCAAAGCCGTATTTTGTGCGGGCAGCTGCAGCCCTGTTGTTGCCCTAGTTAAGAGAAGCCTGCATGCCGTACATACCTCTGTATACAGCCAGAGAAAGAGAGAAAAACCCCATAAAATAAGAAATAAATCAAGTGTTACTGAAGACTCAGTATCTCTAGGACCTTTCCATTCAAGGAACTTAATTGCTTGCTCTCAGAGTGCTCCTGGCTTGCAAAGAGGTATTCTTTGAGTTGCCATTCTCCAGCCAACTACATTATTCAACTTCTTCCTAAAACTGTTCAGGCCTTGCAGTTTTGAGTTTGGCTGCAGCCGTTCTTCAGTTTCTCCACTGTAAATCAATTAAAATGCACACCGTTTCAGTGTCCTGCCATGGACTTTTGAACCATCACTGGTAGAAACAGATCAAACCAAACTTCATGTCCTGAATCAGAACCATGTTAGAAAGCCAGCCCCAGAGCCCAGGCTGCAGAGCTCAGGTCCGCTAATGGCTTTTTTAGAGTTCAAAAAAACCTCTCAACCCACAAATAAGTAGAAATACCATGACTGGGACATGCACATGTGTCAGTACGTAGTTTGTCTGAATTATCTATTATTCAGCCTTGGGCTTAGACCTTTGCTTTGTTTGTGCAGTTAATGTGCTGATTTGATTTTCTGTACTTAATACCTTTGCCTGGAGTTGGAGCCAAATTTCCACATACAAAAACTTCATTAATGAAAATAGCTTGAAAAATCTATGTACTGCTAAAGAGATCTGCTTAGTCCACAAGCACTTTTCCCCAACAAGCAGATTCTAATGACTTAATCCAGGTACACAAATGGCTCATTTCAAATCCAGAGGGATTTACACTGTGTGTAAACCATGCAAGGTGCCTGCAGTCCATAAATAAAACTAGATAAATATTGTGTCCTTATTCTGCTCTTTTCTCCAGGCAGGAGGGGAACTCAAGTCAAGACTCTTACTTTTTGTTAATCTTGAGGACTGGTCTACATATTCATCATTCATTCATTCAAGAAAAGTGCGGCTGGGACGTACCAGACCATACAGAAGCCACTGGCAATGCTCTGCTGGTTTCCTTCCCTATGGCAGGCAGCGATTTTCCTCTGCGCTCGGAGCAGAAGCGATGCACACACTGATGTGCACTTGCAGTGTGGAGTAGCACCCGTAGGCAGGCAGCTCCGCGGGCTGTGGCTGCACGATGACATTATTTGAAGTAATTTTGTATTCTACATTCTTCTGTCTTCGTTTTGGGCACCTGCAGTATGGCCTTTATTGCTGCTTTTGTCTTGACTGTTAGGTATCCAGCACTGTCGATTCAAGTTTGCCATTTGTTCAATCAAAAAAATATGAATGGAAAACTTCCAAAAGCTGTTGTTAAACTTCAGGCATTTGAACATCAGAGTCATTGTAACTAGGATGCTTCTGGAAGCTTTTTTAATGGAAAAAATAGCCCAACTGCAAACCCTTTAGTAGTAAGGGAGTGAGCTGTAGTCCCGAACACGAAATCTCTAACTGCATTGCTTTAAGATACAAACATTTGGTAGTTAGCAGAAATAGCAACAGTAAGTGCATATCTTATACAAAATGAGAGGGTTTTCTTTGAGCAAACCACTTCTGAAGCTCTCCCAAAGTATTTATTTCAAGCACTCGGAGATATGCAGTGCTTGCTGTGTGAAGTTATTACTTGCTGTGTGAAGTTATTACAGCAAAAACCTGCTGAGATTACACCTGAGGGATTAAGAGCGACGAGCAACCTGTCCCACGTCACTGCCGCACTGGGGATCGCAAGCCAAGCAAGAGGCAGCGCGGGTTGGTACCATTCAGAAACCGATGAACATCTGATTTCTCCATAAGGAATGACATAGAACGAACAGGACTCGCTGGCATTTCGTTAACACTGTCTCAGTGAAAAGAATGACTGCACACATTAGGAGAAGGAGTCTCATTTATGACTGGTTTAGTAAGACCGAACTAATAAGTCACAACCATTGCAGGGAAAATTAATACTTTCCATTCTATTATTCCAGCATTGCTGCTAACATTAGAAAACGGGAGCAAATAAGAGACAGTTGTGGAAAAGCAAGACATGGAGAGCACACAAGCTCAGCTGCATGAAGGAATAGCGTTAAAAATAGATTTCTAAACAGATAAGGCTGTTCGTCTGACCTCCAGTGACCCCAGTGAGGTACTAATTACTGGGCTGCTAATACCCTTGAACCAAAAAAGCGATAATTCAGCCTGGCAAAGGATTACATAGTCAGAAAAAGGACTGGGGGGGAAAAATATGTCACTACCCTTCTGTTTAGAATATTGATTCATTTGCACACCAACTTGTTTAGTATTAAAGTTACAAAACTAGAATCAAGCAACATTCCTCTAAGATTCACAGCTTGAACTGCAACCCAGACCTAAACCCCGCTGACTACTGAGTTGCTGCACTGGAGGAAAACTGGACTATAAAGTCTATTCGATCCCAAGCTCTAATGTGAAGCTTCCTATCACACCATACACAATCTTTCCAGATAAGCATTTCTGAGTGCAACTGCAGGTCAAAACTAATTCCTTTTTGGTCAGATACAGGACAGCAAGTCAAGACATTTGTGGCACAAAACTGAGAAGATCATAAAAGACTTTCTAGAGCAACAACACAATATGTAGCTTCTCTTCTGCATGAGAGGATCAAGACTTAGATCTTCATGTTCTTCACACCATTCTTTTCTCCACTAATGAGTTAACTGAAATATGTTTCAAGAGAAAGATAGATTTGCAAAAAAATATTGGAATAAAAAAATGTAATCCTTTAGGCAGCTATGAAAAAGCCAATTTTTAGTTTTCGGTTTCAGCATGAAGGAAGATGCTAACACGAGGCTGGAGATGGCTGTTTCATGGTCAAGATTTGGCCAGGCAGGTCACAGCCCGGAGAAGCAAAGCCCAGAGACATGCTGGCATACCTGTACTGGCCCTATAGAGAGGCACAGCTATTGCCATGGGCCGGGGGGAGGGGGGGGGAAGGGAGGTAGCAAAGTTTTTGATTTTGCCCTGTGACACAAGCCTGCAAATGGGGAAGAGGTGGTGAGGCTCCAGCATGGCCAGCATCAACAAGCACACCATAATCCAAGCCAGGCAGTTCCTACTGACAGTCTGACAGCCTGTTTGCACTCAGAGAGACAAGAGCATACTCAAGTATGACACTTCAAGAAGCTGGGAATAGTTATCTTTGGAAGTTCTGACTGTGGATGTTCAAGTTCGATGGGAAAAATTGAGTCCTTTTTGTGTGAAGCAGGAGAGAGTTCAGGCCCACAATAAAAGTGTTCAAGGGAAGGGCTAGAACAGCTCATAGTGCTGGAAATTATCAGGCAAAGGTGTTCTTCCAGACATTACTCCACCAATGCAACCTCCAGATGTTAACTGCTAGGACAGGGAGGATTTCAGGTCCCCAGCATGCAGGAGGGGACAGCAGCGCAGACATTGTGCTTAAAGAGAAAACAATTTATCCATAGCATCTTCTTAGACTTGCTCTCTTTGCCTTCATGGATGGGGGTTATGCCTCTCCTTGGATGATATCCAAATGACAGTTAAAACAACAAAAATAAATTTTAAAAAGTTTCATTGTAGTAGCAGGTTGGCCAATAACCTCTCCTCCATTCATCTGAGATTGGCACATCTGTTTTGATGTCACCATAGTGACAAAGAAATCAGACTGCAAGTTGAAATAGAATGGTACTTTAGAAAAGCCAAGGTAGAAAGGAAAACAAGTAAGTAAAGGTTCTTAAAATAGTGCTCACTAGAGCATAAAAAGTCAGCAGACTTCCTAAGCTAAAACACCAGGATTTATAGAGCCCCTGACTCCAAGGTGAGCTTCCCTCCTCCTGCCCGTTTCCGAAATGTGTTTTGCCCTCTGGTGCCAGCTATGAAATTATACCGTCTGTATAGAAACTAGTATTTCAGCCCATGTGGGAAGCATTTGGACAAGCGTACTTTCCGAAAGAAAAGAAAACATTTTAAGACCCACAAGTATTTTGCCTCGGGAAACTTCCTCTTAATCTTCGCGCTGACACCTCTCTCAGACACTTCTCAGCACTTTAAACCCTACAGGAGGCCAGCAGCAACCATTCCCAAGGTATTTAGTTTCTCCCCACAGATTTCTGCGACGATTATGAGACTTCAGATCTGAAAGGCTGCTCTTCTCCTGAAGTGACAGGTAGTTGAGCGGGTGTGCAGTAAGGGGCTGAACAAAGAATTTTCCTCCAGATCAGCTTCTTCCCCCCAACCCGCCCCAGCCACCGCAAAGACGGCAAGTGCTTCTTGTCTGAAAATGGGGTACACTGCTCAGCTAATATTCTCTTAAAAGAATCCATTTCATAACAAATTATAACTGCCAATTTGGATGAAACTTGGTCAAGAAATACAGCAAAGATCATTTCAGGCATCTCATGACAAAGTGGTTTAACAAAGCTGAGCAACACATAGAGAAATGGTGGCTTTGGGGGCTGACTCCAGCTGCAGCCCCTGGCACGGGGTTATACCCAGATGCAGGGAGGGATCTCTGCAGGAACGTGGTCTGCTGCTGCTGTTCAGTCCCTCCTGCCAGAAAAACACTTTTAGATGTGCTGCAGGTGTGTGTTCCCGAGACAGAAACTCCATTCTCTTCATATTGTCATCTAAAAGAAATGTCAACTTCAATAGAGGAAAGCCAAGTGTCTAAAAAGCTTTCAGCTGTATAAGTGACAAAGTCCCCAGGCTGCTTTACCAAAACCAGTATATTTCCACTGTAGCATGAAATCACTGCTGTGAACAAGGAGCTGGGCAACAGGGATTCCCAGAGATCCCAGTATCTGTGCCATTCATTCCCAGTTAGCCTCAGGCTGGGCACACCTCAGACCCACTCTGTCACTGAAGCCAGCTCCAGATGCATAGGGAGGCAGCTTGGTGTGTTGGTGATAATTTCGTCATCGTTATAATAATCTGGTAGAGGTAACTGGGCTGCAGTGACGCAGCTGTAAAGCTGTGCCATCAGCATGGCACCTGTATTGCTCCAACAGTGCCTTGGCCACCTTCCCCAGGCAGGGCTCACACCAGCTACATGCTGCTGGCCTGGAAATGCTCTGGGGCAAGGCAATAATATTACTTCAAGTACTAAAAGGCATCTTGTATTGTCCCTGGTCCTCCCTTTAGCTGTATTTTAAGTGTGCAATGTTTGTATTTTCTCATATATCCCTCTTTGTTGTGCAGGCTTGGGAAGGAAGGTGGATTTGGGCATCCCAAGGCTGTGAAATCCCTGCCACGCTGTGTGGGTTTCTGGATGGGTAGTAGAGACCATGGGAGCTGGAAACACCAGCCCGGAGCCATACCCAGTTAGCACTGGGCTTTTTATGAAGACCATTATTATAGCTGACAACGCAAGACAAATTACAGCACTTCTGAGAAATCAGCACAGAGAGTTATTGCACTTTATGCAAAGTGGCAGATCTTTTATGCCAGGATGGGAATACATTGTGAATTTCAATTAATGCGTTCGAAACTCAGAGCCATTTAAACCCTTTTCAAATTCTTATTCACTCTGGCATTAACTAATTCCACTATGCAGCATTTTATGTCAAGATTAGCCACTTTCACTGTTTTGTCAGGTGAGAGAAGGGAAGGACACTGCTGTCACAGCCCGCAGACATATGCGGACCGTTACTTGCTCTCAGCTTTCCACCTGTGAAATAAAACAAATTCTGGGGACATGAAAAATCCAAATTCAGTAAGGAGATAATTACCCTGGCGTAGAAGCTTTACAGAAGTAACAGTAGAAATATTTCCAAAATGGAAGTAAAAACATTCTCGTTGATCTCACCCTCTGTAAGAGAACTGTTTTAAACATGACTTTCCAGGCCTCAAAACCAGATTTCCATCTTTACCAATCCAGAAATTATCTTCACCTATTCTGAAACTCACTTGAGCAGCTGAATTAAAAGATCAAACAGATTTGAGCATTGTAATTTTTTTTGATAGAATGAAGCAAGGTCCTGTACTCAGTATCGATGCATTACATTCAGTAAGGCAGAGAAATACTGTAATTTTTTTTCTAATCAGTACCAAACTTCCCAAGTCTGCTAGTTTCTAAGGAAACTGGAAAACCAGAAGGTAGAGAAAGTCTCTGGGTAGAGGCAAATTAAATACCTCTTTTGTGACAGTCACTTATCACCACTTTCCAGCTCTTTCACCTTGGCTTTACCCACGTTATCAATAGTTTTAAGCATCAAGTGAGTTCTGTCTCAGACAGGAAAGACATAAGGCAAGGAGCTGCAGTGAGCGATCACACGTGGGAGCAAGAGAAGGCTGGGGCAGCTGCCTGTTTGCTAAGGTGGGCCGAGAGGAGTACCCACGTGTGAAGATCAGTATCCACGTCCTGGCAGCTAAGGACTGCTGCTGTACAACCTGCTTGGCCTCTGAAAACAGCGGGATATGAACCTAGACGTGGGAGAAGCAAACACTCGAAACACCTACTATTGAAGGAAAGATGTTGCCTGGAGATGGGGCTGTAAGCGGGGCATGAACCAGTCCACACGGTCTACTTACACTGGAGAAGCCCAATCTCCAATTATTTTCCAGATCTCCTCTCATTTTCCTTCATCAGTGCTGTGCTAGAGGCATCTCAGGGGCTTTTCAGACCATTTTTCTATTCAGGTTCCCAACAGCAGCAATAGTCACAGGCAGTGAGAGGCAACAGGCTGACCTCCAAGACAACCACAACTGATAGTTGCATTGAATTGTTCCAGGAACTGCTGAAGGATTTCAATAGATTACTGCTATTTAGGGTTGGACTAGATGACCCACAGAGGTCCCTTCCAACCCCTTCCATTCTGTGATTTCCTTCCCTCCCAGGTTACAAGGTATACAGTGGTTGTGTCTTGCTTGAAAACAGAAGGTTTTCCATTGCACATTCCAGTTCAGAAAACGAGTTAGGAGAAAGCTTTCCTCCATCTCCTGGTGATCTCCATGCCCGGCTGAAGAGGATGGCTCCATGGCAGTCAGCACCCAAAACCTTCTCTTCCCACTCCTTATCTCCAGGAGCAGCAGCTTGTGGGCACACTGCTCCCTTCTACGAGTGACCCCACAGACAGGGCAGACATACCCAGTGCTGGGCAGCAACTGGGACAGACCTCTGGCCCTCAGCAGGAATCCCCCCCATCATCTCATAACTGCCTCAGGATCTGAACCATTCAGTCCTTTTCGTGGTTACAACTCACCACCAAGGAACACCACAGCCTCCCCTACACAAGCTACCTGGGGGCTTCAGTGTTCACTGAGCTAATCCAGCAACTTCTTTGCTAGATTTTTTGTCTTAGCAGCAATCACAGCGATTCACATGGCATCAGGTAGGCTGAAGAGATTCATCTGCTTCAAATCCAAATCAATGCTCAGCACTGAAAAGCAGGTTTTCACTTTAGGACTGTGCTACCTGTTTAAACTTCATTAAGATCAATTCTGTTGGCCAAATATAGCTGTCTGATGGCATCTGATTTAGCCTGGGTATCTGGCATCCACCCAGGGGTAGTGGAGGCGATGTAGGACATAAAGGAAACCCACAGGTTTAGTAGATGCTGGAGGCTGTCATGGTGAAATGCCACCAGGCATCTCTGTGCAGCCAAGTGAGCTGAATCCTGGGAGCCCACACACAGATTTACAGCACACCTGGCCTGAAGTGAAGCAAAGCAAACCAAATTCTCCATCTCAAGCACTTACCCTCAGCCAGTGATCTGTTTTGCTTTGGAAATCAAGACCCCCCAGAAAGAGAAGGAAAGTGACATTTTGGTGGAGGGCACAGCACTGCGAACTCCTTTACAATTTGTAATGTTTCTGCCTTGTGATGCCTGGGCCAGAGGTGAAAAGGCAGCATGACATTATTCCTTTGGATGACATTGACAGTAAACAGTCTGAAGCTGTCTCAGCTGTTACATAGGGAGAGAAGACAAGTGCCTTGATGGCATTTACAACCGTGGAAAAAACCCAAACAAGAATTTTATGTCTAAATGTCTATAGCAAGCAATACCTTCAGAGCATTTGAAACTGTAAAAGCTTGGGGATGGCAGGAGCACAACACAGACAGCAGTTACAGGTCCTTGGACCAGCTTTCTGCTATGGCCAGCCAGTCGCACTAGAAGGCACAGGACAAAACTCATCCAAAATGACAAAAATCTCTTCTGGAATGGGCAAGACAAAAGTACGCATTAAACCTTCAGTCTGCCAGTTACAGTTAACGTGATCAGTTCAAGTAGTAAGAGCAGTATTGGAAGAGGAGGCAGGAACGAATCCCCCCTCCACCTCCCAGAGCAAGCTTGCGCTTGCTGCCACGCTGTGAAAAGAGGTGACTTCAAATTGGTCTGCTCTACCCTCCTCCTCCTCCTCCCTACCCAAGGCAGGATGGTGTCTGGCTGTCACGCTCCAGCATCTCTCCACAAAGGCACCCCAAAGCTGATTTTAGTTAGTCAAGCTTAGAATTGATTTACAGAGTCCAGAAATTAAAAGACACGAGATTTAAATCCGTACAAGCAGCATGGACACGAGAGGGAGGGCGCGAGCCAAGGCCGAAGACGCAGTGTGCGGTTTGGCTAAAGACACGCCGTACGGACACGGCAGCCTATGGTTGGATACCCAGAGTGAAATAAAAATCATGGTGCTAAAAGAACATCTCGCACCAAATTTACCTTTCAAGGGTCTTT
>Ga0065711_1005793_pt1 | contig 25159 bp, 25 predicted proteins | sample Hoacrofraction12_FD_59098 | JGI IMG/M metagenome (GOLD analysis project Ga0065711, IMG submission 59098) | Hoatzin crop microbial communities from Cojedes, Venezuela - Epithelial fraction 12 v2 (version 2) | ecosystem: Host-associated > Birds > Digestive system > Esophagus > Crop | place...
CCAAGGCCGCCGATCCGGCCCCGGTGGAGGGGGTGGGCTGCGGGGCCGGGCCGGGCCCGGCGTTACGGCCGGAGCCTGGGCCTTACCGGGGCCGGCGGAGCGGGTCAGTGCCCGGTGGGCGGCTGCCCGCAGCCGGCGTGGGAGCTGAACGCGTCTCCGTGGGGGATTCCGGAGCGTGGGCTGCGTGGGCCTGCTCCCTGCGGGGCTGGGAGCCCCAGAGGAGCCCGGTGTGCGGCGGGCTGAGCAGGCCGGCGGTGTTGGGCTTGGGGCAGCAGCTTTTGGTTTCCGTGATTTGTGCTGGAAAGTGTGAAACCTGCCAGGGCGGGCGTGGGACGAAGCAGCTGGGCGCAGGAGAACCGGCAGCGGAGCAGTCTGTGACGGGGGAGCGAAGAGGGCCGCGTTTCACCCACGCGGAATTAACAGCGAAGCAGAGAAGGGGCTGGGTGACTGCTGACGGCACCCACCAAGCTTCCCCGTAATGACCGGTACTGGGAGTTACCCAGGTTCAGTGAGTGTGAACGCGAGAGATTAATCCAGTTCGCATCTTCTGTCCCACCTTGATTAAGTGCCGTGTTTAATTGTGGTGTTGGAGGTGCGGAGCAATGCACGCCCTGGAGATCTCGCAATCCTGATTTTTCTAAAAGTCCTGTGGCCGAAATGCAGAGCGGCAGCGGGCCTCGCCGAGCTCGCCCTGCTGCCCAGCACCGGCCGGGGGATCGTACTCCGCTAACAGCACGGGCTGGTTCTGGGGCCTTAGCCCGGCGTTCGCCACCACCCTTTGCAGCCCAGTCGGGGTAGGTCAGCACTTGCAGTCCATGTGATCTGTGTTTTGATTTTTTCTCCCCCTTCTTCCCGTAGCGCCTGACCAAACACACCAAGTTTGTGCGAGACATGATCAGGGAGGTCTGCGGCTTCGCACCCTACGAGAGACGTGCTATGGAATTGCTGAAGGTTTCCAAAGATAAACGTGCTCTGAAGTTCATAAAGAAACGGGTAGGTCAATGCGACGTTTTAACGAGGACAGCAGAGACTTTGCTGTAGTTAACTTTGTTTCCTGCGCGTCCCTAGGAATACTTTGCTTTTTAATTAGTTCTTTTATTTTTTCCAATTGTTTGGGAAGTTACTGGTCTAATCTGAGGGAGCGGAGGGGAATGCTCCGTGGGTTGGGTGGGAGAGCGTGAGGCGGATGGAAAGGTACCTTGCTGAAAAGGCCCTGAGCTACAGGAATCCAGACGCGCCTCGCTAGCTTTGCCTTATTTGCCAATCTGTGGCAGGGGAGGGGAGAGCGATGCTGACGGAGGGTGGGTGCCGCCAGCCAGGCGACGTGCCATGGCGTTCACCGAGGGCAGCGGGGAGAGCTGAAGGCAGCTGCTGCCTCGCCTCGGGTAGTTCTCGAGGGGGAGTACTCCCGAGGTGGACGGCGGGCAGTTCCTGGGCCGGTCGAGGTGGATGGGGTCTGAGTCTGTGTTTGCCAGGACTTCACCCTCCCGCCCGCCTGCTGAGCGAAGCGTCCGCAGTGGCTGCCTGAAGCGGCCGTGCTGGGGTGAATGCTGACTGCGCTGCTCCCTCCCTGCAGGTCGGCACTCACATCCGGGCCAAGCGAAAGCGGGAAGAACTCAGCAACGTCCTGGCAGCCATGCGGAAAGCCGCTGCGAAGAAGGATTGAGTTGTGCTCTGTCACTCAATAAAGTCCTTTCTCCCAAAGCCCGTGTAGTGACTGTTGGTGGGCCGGCTGCTCCAGGGCTGCGCCGACAAGGCCCTCGCCTGCAGGAATCCCAGACCTGCAGCGCTGTTCTGCCTGCAGCTGCTGGTACGGGCCTGTGATGCCCATTGAAGGGGGGGGTGCTCCTCCTCCAGACCGTGGGGGCTGGCCTGTCTCAGGACGTGGAAAACTGCAGTACCTAAGCCTGTGAAGGCTGCGCTACCTTCCCCCTCCCAGGCTGTCTCCAGACCTGGATGGTGGTGGCAGAGCAGTCAGTGGACAAAAATTGCTGTTGAAAACGGTAACGACTTTGCACTCCAGCCTTGGGCAGCTGTTTCCCCTTGCCCCCTCCCTTCCCGCCCTGCCTTCTGCAGCGTGGTGCCCAATCACAAGAGCATCGCAGGCAGGCAGAGCTCCCTGGATTTCAGCGGGATGGTTCCGTATCCTCCACTAAGGGCTACCTTGCTGAGACAGGGCAAGTGCTGTTCTTCCAGCACAAAGAAATACAGTTCAGCTGGACTTCATGGAACTGCAGTTCCCCCTATTTCAGTTTTTCTAGCATTCGCCGTAAGAGAAAGTGCTCAAGGTCTCTGGCCTGGGCTTGTTACTGTCTGATAGGCATGCTGAGATGTTCAGTTCCTCTTCCCACTCCGTGACCAGAACAGAGCTGCAGTGGCGAACAGGCTGGGGTGCAGTGCAGACGCTGCTGACGCTGAGCACATCGCGCTTTCGCCCAGGTTTGCTCTCTCTTTCAGCCCGGAGCTGCTTCGGGTGGTTCCGACCTGGGATCTAATCTGGAGGCGCTGACTCTGCTGAGCTGCTGGAGAGGGGTTTCAGTTTCCCTCCCTAGCACAGGCTTACACACCAAGGCAGGGAGAGGCTTCCGAGAGCTGCTCAAGTACCGGTGCCCCCACGCTGCCTGCAGAGTGCATGTTTCCAGAAGCAGGTACTTCAAATTACAGTGAAATTACTGAAAAATCTTTAATTCTAAGAGGCTGGGCTAGCTCCACTGCTGGGGGCTGGTAACATGCACATTCCTTAGGTAAAATTTCACAGTTTTATTGGAAATACTTAATGTGGATCATAAGTCAATATTAAAGGGTGAAAAACACACTTTATTCTACCGAAGCCGTAATTCATTCCAGCAGCTGCGCAGCAGCGATAGCTCCATGTCCCCTGCGGGAGGGCCCCCAGGTCACCGCATTTCTGGGCGGGGGCCGAGCGCTCCGGGACAGACCCCCTTCCAGGCACCGGGCTGCAGAACGTCATCCTCCAGCGGAATCCAGCTTTGAAAACGCCGTGTCGAATACCTCGCTGTAGTGCTCCACGAAGTGCACTTCCAGTCCTTCCGTAATGAATCCAGCAAGGTCGTAATAATCCTTTTTGTTCTCTGAGGGCAGAATGATGCAGGTGACGCCGGCCCTCTTCGCCTGCGGGGAAAAGGAAGTTAGGCAGGCTGCTCAGTCCTGGAACTCCAGCCGTCTGCTAGACACACGCGCTCCCGTTTCAGAAAGCAAGAACAGTTTAGGAGCACGATCTGGCTTGGCTCTGTTCTTGGGGGCGCAGCACGGGCGTTACTCACAGCAGATGCCCCCAAGGGCGTTACTCACAGCAGATGCCCCCAAGGACAGCTCGTGCTCTCCCCAGCCCCTGAAAGCCCGCTCTCCAGTCCCACCTTCCCAGGGACAGCTGAAGGGGGAGGTGTTTCAGCAGGACTAGGTCAGCACAGCAGGGGATTGGTTACAGCAATTCATACTATTTTACAGAGTTTTAAAAGTCTGTTCCAACCTGGGGGAGGATAAACTCTAGAATCAAAGGCAGAATTGGAAACAGCTTGTCAGACTGACCCACCCCATCGGTACGTACAGGGTTCTGCAGAACCTGACAGGGACGTCTGCATCGAAAGGAGTCCAGAAAGCGGAGCCCGCTCATCAAGTGGCAGCTTGGTTCCCACTCACTTTGTGGGTGATCCTGCACTTCTCCCTGTGTGGCCACTCACACTCCTGCAAGTGCAGCCAGCCACCAGTGCCACAGCCATCCCTACCGTGCGCTCGTCCCTCTGCAGGGACGACCACAACACGAAATGTAAAATGACCCATTTTAAAGCCTCGTGAGGAAAACGAATCGCGCTGCACAAGGCTGTAGCCCAAACCAATTTGGGGACAGAACACTGATGCGAAACCCCAGCTCAACTGAAAGAGCCAGTACCACTCCTGAAGACAAAAAGGTGTGTGATGCAAGGCCGAGGTAGGCAGGAGCTGCGCAGGTGAGAAGTACGGAGATAGATTCAACGCTTGGGAAAGAATTCTGAACACTGCGAGGGGCTGGAACCAAAACAGCAAGCACCACTATAAATCCAGTGCTTGCAAGAGTGCTTCAGAGAACTCAGTCTATACAGCTTGCTTAAAAAAAAATTATTAAGTAGCTTGATTATGATGTACAAAGAAACTTCACAGGGGAAGATGCCAGACGGTAAAAGTAAGTTCCTTCCATCTAAACCAGAAAAACGTAGGGATAACTGGGTGAAACTTTTAAGTTGGGCAAATTCAAGCTGGAACTAGGGAACAGAGCCTTAATGTGAAGGATGACGCCTAATGGGTACCGTCAAATCTACACAGGGTGCCCTCCTTAAGCAGGCACTTCAACCCAGCACAGACCACTGGAGCACACCAGTCGGTGACAGGGAAGGCAGCTTTAACAGCCACATCATCCCTCCTTCCACCCTTCGTTCTACCAGTCTCGTAACTAGACCAACACGATACCCTGGCACGAAGCCGGGGCTCCCCTCTCCTTCCTCATGGCCAGAGACACAGGCAAGATCCCCGAGCTTCCCCGCAGGTGTCTCTGCAGCACACATTGAATCACTGCCTCTCCCCTGCCGCCAGCAATCACGCTGGTTGTCCCAGTCATCGCCGAGCCGAATCCAGGGCTCTCTCCCACAGGTGATGCACAGAGACACGATAAGAGCTCTTACCGCAATCGTCTTCTCCTTGATTCCACCAACAGGAAGAATTTTTCCAGTTAACGACACCTCTCCAGTCATGGCCACGTTCTGCCTCACGGGGCAATTCATGGCCAGCGACAGCAAAGCTGTGACGATAGTGCACCCTGCGCTTGGTCCGTCCTTTGGTGTGGCTCCCTGTTTGAGGGGAAAAAAAAAAAAAGAAAGTACAACCTCCCCGCCTTTAGCTCATCCAAAGAGCAGCAAAGCCAGACAACACCTCTGCCACTGCTGTTTTAACACGGCCCCAGGTTCAGAGGGTCACACAGAGGTTGTGGTGAAAGTGTCACTGATGGGATCCTGGTACTTGAACCGGCCCATCTATTAGCGACGATGTCACCCCTCATCTTATTCATGAGAAATAATCCCCGAGTCTACAGTTTGGTTTCCGGCCTGATGCCACCACAATACTCATCAGGCTCCGGACTTTGAATAAGCAACATGAGCAAGAAACAGAACATGAATGCTTTGAAGCTTTTTGCTGACCTAAGCCAGCCATGGAAACAAGAACAGAGGTCAGCATCACATGGGAAGAGAGCATCAAGAGTCACAAAATAGTGGAGGACAATACTGAAAACATCCAAGGCAGAAAAGATCCTTCAGTTTAGAAAGCCCAACAGAATCCAGGCCTGAACTAGTGACAGTCTGGATTTGTCTGAGACCAAACGGATCTCTGAGGTAAGAGCAAAAGGAATGAATGTTTGCGAGGGAGCCGAGGCAGAGATAGCGCCTGCTGCTCTCCAGTCCTCCAGGAAACACACACAGGTAACGCCAGGTACCTCGACGGCCACAGAGCAAGCTGCAACGCGGAGACTGCGGGCTGGGTTAAAGCATGCGGCAGTTCAGAAGCGAAGCCTGGGCACAGCGATAGCACAGAGTTTGTCTTCAGTAAGCACCCGCCCAAAGCCAGTTGTTACACAGTGCCTGAGCCCCTCGGAGCAGTGTGTGCGCTTCTTTTCAGTCCCAAACACTACAAAAATGCAATCACTGCCATTATACGGACCAGGAGCCATGGCACAGAGATCAAGAGTAGTATTTTCAACGATGTGTGTGACCTGAAGGCTTTACGAAGGCCTGGTAACACAGACACCTAAACTTTGGTTTCCTTGTAGCTGCAGACCAGCTTTTGTCCAAATCGCTTATCTCTATGCCATGGTTTCTGCATCTGTGCAACAGGGCCAACAGCTACGAGAGCAGTCTGGGCTTCCTTACAGTGTTACCCAAGCCCCTGCATTCTCACCACGTGCAGAAAGGAATGGAAACATAGCTCCTAAGAATGCTTCCACAGGAGCCTGAGGAAAATGTCTTTCTAGGTTTTACTGCTAAAAGAGGACATTCTGCACAACATACAGACAAACGCAGTGCTTTGAAGCTTCGTGTCTAGTGGAGCAAACCAGCCTCACTGCTACGCGTGCTCTGTGAATTCCGCATCAGTTTACCTCTGGCACATGCAGGTGGATATGGGAAGACATGAGAAAGTCGTTGCTGGGGTCCTTCTGCATCAGAAAGGCTCTTGCAAATGTGTAAGCTATTCTAGCACTCTCTTTCATTACATCTCCCAGTTGCCCTGTGACTTCAAGGGAGCCATCCTTGTTCTCCTTGTCTTTGGGTCGCCGCAGGGATGTTTCAACAAACAGAGTGGAACCTCCTAAGGAAGAAAAGAAAAACAACATCCTGAGAAAAGTTAAGGAAAAATCAACGCAGAAGATTTTCGTGATGCAGAAACAAAGTCAGGAACCTGGAACTGGGACTCTCCGAGACACTAGCTCTTGGGTACAGAGCAGTAGGAACCTGCTCTCCAAATCCCTTCAGAAAGGCTAGCGAGAAATCTTGGCAGCACTGCACCGACAGTCTCCATTCACTGCTTCTTTGGACTTCACACTCTACCAATTTGGACGAAACCCCTATTTAGTAGAAATAATCCATTCTTATAATGGTTTCAGGCTCTTCGTAGCTAAAAAGTAAGATGAGCTCACACCATAACACACCCCTAGCCAGTTCAGCCTTCCGGTGTCAGACATCTGTTTACCTTCTCCACCATACCGATCACTTCCCTCTTTACTTCAGTTCTACTCAAGGTCTACGGTATGCAGGGGTCAATGTCTTTGCTGCATGCTGCATTTCCATACTGTGGGGTGCACACAAGCCCCCAAGTTACTAGGGGAGTAATCCAATGAATGGTAACTAGCCAACTGCACCCACCCCAACAGCGCGCTAGAATACCTCTACCTGCCCTTGACATCGAAAGCCAACTCAGTGTTGTGATATCACTGAAGAGATACAGCACGCCTCAGCGGTGCCCGAAGCCAGAATGGCTCCTCCTGCTTTGAAGGAGGCAGACAAGGCCTTGTGCTCTCTGAAAAAGCTTATCCTTTTAGTCACTGCTGTTCCTAATGTTTGTGGCTCCTATGGGATATGGACTATCAAGAGAAAACACGATGGCCTGAAGCTAAAATGAGCTGGGCAAGGGAATAAGAAAGGGTCCCTTCTTCATGGAAGAAGTCATCAGCATTTACAAAGCCACAGAAGTTAATTTTACTGGTGTCTGTAGAACTTCACTGGACTCAGCAGGGAAAATTCAGTTTGACTATCACATTCAATTTTTGAAAATTATACAGAAATGTAGACATTAACGCAAAAGTTGTTTTGTCTCACCCATAGCTGTCCAGGCCAGACCCATCACCACTCCCGGAGGAGTGGTTTCATACATGCGATCCACAGTGAAGATGGGCTTTCCTACAAAGTCCTGCAGGTTTTCGGGTGTTACTTGGACTGTCTCTGCTTCTCCACTCACAATTTTATAGGCAGATTTCCTCAATACCTGAGTGAGACAGCAATTTGTTTCTGTAGAAAAAGCTGAGCAGGCTGAAGCACAATGGTCACTGTTACACACAACTTCCCCTCACCTTTTCTACTTGTTTCTGCAGGTTCCTCACCCCACTCTCTCTGCAGTACTGCTTGATGAGAACAGTCAGGACATCCGATGTGATTTTGGCTTTGTTTTCGTCCAAGCCACACAGAACTCGTGCTTGAGGGACCAAGTACCTCTGAAAGAAATCATCCCCCACACCCTTCTGTCAGTCTTCGTGACAAAAGCCTGGTGGTTCCCACTCACTCCATTCTGCTGTTAGCTGAATGCCATCTTCTGGAGCCCACAGCCCACGGGACACTGGAGTTACTTTAACTGGGTGTTCAAATCAGAGGAACTCCGCACAAAATGCCACGTGCCTCATTTTTTTGGACACGGATGTAAATATGTTAAATGTGAATCTGCCAAAAGCATTTTATCAGATGTAATTCACAGCACATCAGTGGTTTCTTACCTCTGCAATTGCAAGTTTCTCTTCTGCTACGTATCCTGATACATTGATCACTTCCATTCTGTCCCGCAGTGGCTCTGGAATGGTTTCCGTTACATTGGCGGTACAAATAAAAAGTACCTGGAAGTGTTACAAGATCCTAGTAAGCATTTTCATTAACCAGGTGCTTTACTCTAAGCAATAGTTCCTCAGTTCTGTGTTTCTCTGTCTGAAGGGCTGGAGCAAGATCATCTTCTCTGTGGAATGTAGTTTTTACTACAGGAAAAGTTTTGGATTTTAGAATTACGTAGTACGATGTTCCCTACCCCCAAAATAAATGTTTAGAAATATACACTGCACAAACTGGGAAATCGGAATGGTCCGATACAGACCAGGAAACTATTTGCCTGGGGAGATCTAGATCTCACTTCTAAGTTATTTCTGCCTTCTAAGAAGCTAGCACAGACGTGACCAAATTATGTATATATGTTTCTAATCCACCAACTCTGCAATTAATGATTAGCTGCATAAACAGTGCGGGAGCTTGTGAAGAAAACCAAATCCAAAAGCTGGCCAGCAGCGTGAGGCCACATCACTTGATAGCAACTCTGCCAACCATTACAGAGAAGAAAAATTCCTGTCTTTTCTAGCTGAGACCACGCATCTTTGTGTCCCTAGCTCTGCAGGGAGTTAGGACTACAGGACATACGCTGGCGATCGTGTTCTCTTAAGTACATACAGACACTTTGGTTAAAGCCAGCCCCTGCAGAGACTGCCCTATACCACTCGTGTCTCAATCCCATCTGTCTGACTTTCCACCTGACTAAAATGTCAGCATCTCTTCGTGGAAAGGAAACCTCTGCATTTATACACACTCATACATTCCAGCTCCACAAGCTCTGCCGAAGAGAGAAATACCTTCGATAAATCCACAGGAACATCAAGGTAATGATCCAAGAAGTTAGAGTTCTGTTCTGGGTCCAGCAGCTCTAGAAGGGCTGAGGATGGATCCCCTTGATATCCCCTTCCTATTTTATCCACCTATGGGAGAAAAAATGTAAATGCTCCAAGAAGTTTTTCACCACAATAAACTCTCACACAAAGATTCTTTAGAGGCTTCATCTGAAAATCTTCACATTTGTTCATAAACAGTCACTACAAGTCTATCAGTTTTCTGTGCATTCACCCACGTCCCCACTACCCTACCATGGTGAGCACGACATGCCTGACAAAGCACAAGACATTAACAGAGTTGTAGAGAAGCTCCACGAAGTCTCAGGGAGCACACACACATTCAAAAGCAAGTGAGTTATCATGGATTAGCGGGCTGCTAGTCATTAAGCTAAGCCAAGCTACCATCACAGACCAGAATAGTTACTCCACAGTGGGAGGACTACAGGGTGCTAGCTTATACCATTTCCCTAACACGTAAGCTAAGACACTCTCCTTACTCTGCCCAAGGCGCAAAGTGCCTACACACAGCCACTCATCACAGCTCAGCCAGCAACCTTTGCTGCTTTCACAGAATTATAGACCGACTGATGCTGGCAGGGACTTCTTGAGGTCATCTTGTCCAACCCCACTGCTCAAGCAGGGCCACCTAGAGCCAGCTGCCCAAGACCATGTCCAAGGCTGTTGTGACTTCTTCTTCTGAGCACATAGACAATGCTGGAAGAGAAAACAGGGCCACTCTCCACTGCTTTTTCTCCCTAAAGAGTAGTGTTAACTAGACGGACATAATGCAATTTGCTACTACGGCCAACACAACGCTCCTCACCAACACCACTTAAGTGCCATGACCTACAGCTTTCATTACCTTTCAAATCAAGATGCTCATTGGTTACATTACGCTGCAACTCATCAGCCAGTTTCTTGGTCCCCCATATCATTCCCAAAACATCTGCCGTTGGTCTTTCCCAGGCATAGCACACGAGGAGGCCAGACTGACCTTCAGGCTATTCAGAACACCTGCTATTATATCCTGTCCTTATTTGCTTCTCCACAAAGCAGTAGGCTGGTAGCCCCCTCTCTTTTTTTCTCAGATCAGACTACAAATTGATTGTAAGCATCTCACTCCTTATAGTCTTGCTTTAGACCTGCTGAGAGAGTGTATCTTTCCAATAATCACATGGGCAATAGTGGTTTTGTGCACAATGATGTACCCAAAAGCAGGCAGGGAACACAAGAGCTACTGAAGCCTCTGAATATCGAGCCAGCTCCATTAAGATCCTCATGACCCACATGGCTGCAACTTAATGAGAAGGCCACAACCGAAATATTAAAGTTGAAGTCTGTTATAGGAAGAGAAAACAAAGCATCTAAGGTATCACTGTCACCCAAAGAACTTGAGAACCCACCCTCATGTAAATAACAAAAAAAACCCCTTGGGATTTTTAGAAAAGTTACTGCTTCACCTCTCCTATTGGGGTCAAGAATTGATACAGGTTTTTAAGAGCAAAAACTAGAAGAAAGACCAGATACATCACCTCGTCGATCAGTATAAGTGGATTCTCTGTCTTGGTCTTCTTCAGACACTGGATGATTTTTCCTGGCATTGCTCCAACATACGTCCTCCTGTGTTACCAGAGACTGTATTTAGGGAACCACTGTAAAGCACAGCACACATCACCCAGCACAGCACGCAGCTGCTGGAACAGGTATATCCTGCTGGGAAACAAGGCTGTATTTCTTCTACATCTATCAAAAGCATTCTCCATCACCATAGCAAGCACCAAGACCCATCTAAGTCTGTTTCTAGTTGAGATCAGACATGAATTTTAGCAGAATACTCCCAGACTGCAGTTATTATCTTTAGTTTTAACCACTTTTAAATTAAAGGGAAGCAAAGAGGTAAGGCTGAAAACAGAGATTTCTGAATCTCTGTTTTGAATCTCTTCTGAATCTCTGAAGTCACTACTTCTTGTTTTTTGGGTAAAGAAACGTTAGAAAAGGGAACATTTCATTCCCTCACTTGGTAGGGACATAAAAGGAAGATTAGCGTAAATCAACAGACACACCAAAGGAGCAAACTGCTAACAGCAAAACACCATCTTTCTGCTAGAGGGAACTGGGATCCAGGAACACACAGAAGCGCAGCAAGAGGGTAACGATGGAGTGAACGCCAAGAGGTTCCGAGCAGAGAACATCCTGAAAGTACGGAAAGTATTTCTCTCTGCTTCTGTATCCTACAGGGCAGAACCTCGCAGGTTCAATTCACACTGCAGAACAGCTACTCTTACTAGTTTGAAAACACTGCTAGTTTTGCTTTTAGGTGTATGTGGAAGGAAAATAAACCCATAGCAGGGTTGGATTTACTGATTTTTGTCTTCGTGCCTTCTTGCTCTCCCCATGAATACCCTTGTTCTCAAGTTTTCCTCATGCAGCACCTCCGTCCTGATACTCAGAAAGCGAGTCGCAATCACACCTGAACACGTGAATGACCCTGTTCAAAACGTCACTGTTCTCCAGTGCTGGCATTTATAGACAGACAGGAATTAGCATTTAGCACCAGTCCAACGCTTCTGGGTAGCTTACACAGCTTTCCAAAGATCTCGCGTGAGCATACACAAGAAGCAAGGAGTGCACTCAGAGCCAAGAATATGATTATGTTCCAAACTTTGCCCTTTGCCATCCTTTTCACTTCTTCCTGTATCCCAACTCCTGTCAGCAAGGGTTGGCAGAACAGAGGTGAAAATGATAACCATGGTCCAACTTCAGTGAAGTTCTTATTTTGACAGCATTAGCAAAAATTGCTGGATAGAGAAACTGCTCAAGTCACACTGACCTGTGTCCTTTTATTTCTGCTACATCAGTCATCCCTCCTACACTGAAGCGGAAGTACTCTCTGTTGAGGGCTCTGGCAATGGAGCGGGCAATGCTGGTTTTGCCAACTCCAGGCGGGCCATAAAAACACAGGATCTTCCCCTGGGTGGATCCTCGCAGCTGGCTGACTGCTATAAATTCCTGCAGAACAGACGAAGCACCAGCAGTGAACAGAGGGCAACTGCAGCAACAGCAAAACATGTGTGTTATCAGGTCAAGCAACAATTACAAAATGAGCACCATACACAAAACTGGTCATCAGAGGAGTTGGGGAGGGCAAGGGGAGAAACTAAGTAAGGATACTGGTGCACCTGGTTTTCCTCTGGTTATTTACACACTTGGCTGTCTCTGGGTTTCGCGCTCTGTACTCATCTCGCTGGGAGAAGCAGTCTCTCCCTCCACTGTCTGGGAGGGGGAAGACAGACTTCCCAGTTCTCCCAGCTTCCTTCGCTCTCACTCGAGTCTCTCAAGCTACAGGTAAGCATCTCCTACTGTGCCACTTCTTCCTTGCTAAGTTAAACTTCCATCTTTTCACACGCCTGTACCTGGCAACCCTCAAATAACACTCAACAGTGGAGAAATCAAAAGATCACGGTTCAGAACAGAAGTCTCAACTGTACCTACACTTACAGTTGAGAAATCACTGTGCAAGTGGGCAGAGATGTGGTTCCCCTGTAAGAAGCCAGTTATTTGGCAAAGACCAGACTTGAACTCTTTCACCTACAGCACTGAACTCCACAGCAATGCTATACACAGACAACAGCACCAATCTAATTCAGGGTTAAACCTGGGGAGATATTCTCCAGTACCTTAAAATCATCAGCCTCACTTGCATTGCTACAACTGGGGAATCTCCTCCGCATGGAATTAATCACATCAATAATCAGAGCCACAGAGCTGTATGATGCAACTCAACCTATTTCTGTACAAAGGCAGGGGCTAGTCAGCATGGGTAGTGCTGACAAGCCACATAAGAGACCGATATTCAAAAGGGGTTGTCTGCTTGCAAGCGTGCAACAACAGGCCTACCACAAATCACTAAAAATAATACATCAGATAGGGAGATTTAGTCCCAAGTCTAGGGCACTATCACGGAAAGATGTCCCCTTTGGCTGTCAGCGAGGGGATACTTCACAACCTTTATCTTTTTCTAGAAGAGATTGGACAAAAGCAATTTAATAAAAGAAAAATCCCAGGACGTCCAAGAATTTACTATTCATTGTATATAAAGATATCGTACTGTTAGCTTAGGAGATGCCTACACGGTTTCTGTGGACAGCAACTACTGAGGTGGCCTAAGTGCCACCGGTGCTGTCCCCAAGGTAACACAAAGCTCTGCTATACACAGGAACATGCAGGAACTGTAAGAGAAACTGCCTTACTGCTCTCTTCGGAAGGAACCGGCCAGGCTGAGGCCAGCTACGCTCAACAGCTTCACCAAATCTGCCAAGCTCTCACTGTGATTTGTTAACGCAAAGTCAGTATCCGCACCGGTCTCCCCTCCACTGGGCACTGCCACACACTTGCCCAGTACGATACAAATCCCACCAGCACTGGGATTGTCTCTCACTGCCTGGATGCGCTGGCTGGCTACAAGGAGGAGCCTGTTCCCGGCCCCTGGGAAGGCAGGCAGTTCCCACAGCAAGCTGTTGAGGCTGTTGCAACCTGTTGCAAGCATCTGCTCTTATCCAAAACACCTTCCCTAACCACAGCAAGCACAGGCGGGACCATCCTCAGGCAAAAGCGACGGAAGCTGTGGAACAAGGCAACACTGACATCTACCCCGCCTGCTTCCGAGGGCTGTACTGCACAGACTATACACCTTTCAGCATCCAACACAGTTCTGGGGAGAGGTAAAGGTTGTGAGGCAAACATGCATCTTGGCTAACTCCTCCCTTCTTAATTTCAGAGGTATGAGTAAAGGTTCAGTGTGTTTTGGAAAGGTGGTAACTTCACCAGTCAAGTGGAACCATTTCAGTAGTCTCTGAACAAATTGATTAAAACCCAGAGACTGCTTCCCTCGGACACTTGTTCACTTGCTCAGCATTAAGTAGCAGAACAGCATATTGCTGTTCAAAATCAGACTAGGACATTCATTGCCACGAGTAATTAAACACATTAACCGACCAGCAGAACATTCTGTTCTTTGATTCAGCTTTCTGTTTGATCCATGAATTAACGCAAATTCAATGGAGAGCTGCAATCTGAAGCACAACCCAAATGCCTGATGCTAAGCAGAATGTGAAATGGGACACACTGCCTATCCCTGCCTTACCAGAATTCGCTTCTTGACATCGTCCATTCCATAATGATCCTCCTCCAGCACTGCTCGGGCTCTGGTCAGCTCCAGGTTCTCCTCGCTACACTTACCCCATGGGATGGATGTCAGCCAGTCCAAGTAGTTCCGTGTAACACTGTCAGAAACACACAAATGAGAGTGATCTGACAACAACCAGCTTACGCCATTCTCCACGGCCTTGCAAAATAACCTCATCCTGAACAAGTGGGACATCAGCTGCTCATGGGTACTGGATTCAGCTGGATAGCGTTAATATTCACAGGCAGCTGGGGACACACAGCCAGAAGCGCTGACCCAAACTGGCCAGACAAACAGGGTATTCGATACCACGTCTCATGCTCACGGTGGGGAGCTGGCTGGAGCAGGGTAATCACTGCTCGAGAGCGAGCTGGGCTTCGGGTGGTGAGAAAATTGCACTCCATATTTTCTTGCTTTGTATATTCTTTTTATCAGTATTATTGTTGTTATTGATCTCTTCCTTGCTGTTCTGTTAAACTGTTTTTCTTCCAACCCATGAGTTTTGCTTTTTTCTTCTGATTCTCCTCCCTACCGCACCGGGACGGAGGAGCGATAGAGGGACCACACGGCTCTTTGTTGCCGGCTGGGGCTAAACCGTAACATCATGGAATCATAGAAAAGGGAGACTACGAACAGAAAATCAGTATCTGGGCAGTCTTTGCTAACCTTTCGTTATGGTCTTCATTCTCTTGTCCCTTCCCCCCCAAAAAATCAAAGCTTTATTTCACAGTTTTTGCTTTCCTGAGACAAAGAACCTCCAACATGCCATGCAAAGACCTAGATCTCTGCACACAAATCCCCTGTATGATTTTTTTGGTGCAGGGCAGAAGACGAGCAGGATTGTTTGCAAGCTCTGCACTACTGTACAGTAGTCAACTGTTTGGATCAGGTCACAAAACTTAAAGACAGAAAACCAGTTTGCTGTTTCCCCAGTGGACCAAGACAATGTAAATAAGAAAGATTCCTGGCTCAGAAGGAAAAATATCTGGATGTACAACACGACAGAGAAAGATTTAAGACTGGGAGATAAGGATGTTCATGTGGAAGCTGACAGCAGAGATAATCAGTTTAAACAGACTGCTGCTGAGGAGAACACAAGCACATTAAAGCAGCGCTCTTCTGTTCTAAAACTCTGCACGCTCAGATCAGGATTCAAATGTACAAGGAGGTCTGCAAGATGCACTGAGTAGTAAATTGTGTGCAGTCACGAACACAGAGGAGCACAGCCTTCCCACACTTGGCTGGCTGATCCCAGGATTCACTCTGTGGCAATCGCCGCACCAACAGAGCTTCGGCTTTTTTCTCCCGCTACCACTGTTACTACTCTGAGGGAAAGGCACTATGCTGGCTGTGAAGCCCACTGTCTTTCCTAGCCTCCTCCCAGCATGTGATTATCAAGATGTTTCTCATCCAAATGACATGTCTGCCCTCAAACACCATCTTTTACTCGATAAAATATACTCTGTTTTAGGGGCAAACATCAGGACGTTAAAGCGCTGGTGACTACACTGACTGCTGTACCGTACAGCACGCACCGCCTCAACGGACAAGAAACGTTCAAAGCAAGCTCGGTTTCTGACAATCCACATCACGGATTACGGGGTAAAAGCTGCTCACTCCTTTGCAATTCCAACCCTGTCCCAACCCTTCAGGGCCCGCCTCAGGTCATGTGTTAGCAACTAGCTTCTCTTCTCTCACATATAATGAAAAACCCCAAGTACGAGAGAGAAGAGCCAACATTACAGGGTGAAGAAATCCCTGCACACTTCATGAGGGGTCAGGAACCGCACAGTTCTTATCCACAGCGTTAGGCTGCAAGAGAAGACCTAAAATGACCAAAAGAGGTAAATTACAGTAAAACATAGGAGACGTGGAAAACGCCACCATAGCTAGGATGTGATTCTGTGCTACGCTCAGGGAAAACAACTATGACGATAAGAGAAAAGAAACTCTTTAGGTAAGAGCTTCACCGAATTGTATTGAATTCTCTTTCTCCCAACTAACCCTGATAGCAGAGGACACAGTCACGCACTCACTTGAATTCTGAGGAGTGATTATCCAGCAAGCCCAACTTGTTCAACTCTTCGTCAATCACATCCATGACATGTTTTGGCACTATCAGGTCCTTTAGTCGCTCACGGAATTTCTCTTCTATAGCATCCTTGTCCTCTTTTTCCAGACCCAGCTCTTTCTTAATGATTTTCAGTTGCTCTTGGAGAAGATATTTCCGATGCGTTTGCTTGATCTTCTCCTCAACCTAGACACAGCAACAAATACAGTGACTATTCTGGTCCTGGTACAACCCCTCAAACATCAAATGCTTACAAACACTTCTCAGTTACGACCTCCTCAGAAACTGAACATACTACTCGGAAATCGTTTGCAGCATGTTCTAATATAAAAACTGACTCCATGACATACTCCAGCTCCCTCCACCTCTCGGTGGCCTCTGCCGGCCATGATTCAGTACTTCAGTCTTTTGTTTATGCTAGGGAGAGCAAAAGCTGGGCAGAGCAAGCCAGATGTGATCTCCCTAGTGCCAAACAGAGGGGAACAACCACTTCTGTGGACTTGCTGCCTAGACAACTGCAAATGTGGCCCAGTATGCAGCTGGCCTTCCTTGCCACGGTTTTCTCAGCCACCTTGTACTACACCCTCCCAGTCTGTAACACCCCAGTTTGGTCATAAGAATACTATGGCTGACCACAACACAGGCCTTGCTGACATCAAGGTACACAGCTGTCACTGTTCTCCCTTTGTGCTCCTGGCCTTCTTATCAGAGAAGGCAATCAGGCTGATGAGGCACAGTTTGCTCTTGGAAAATCCCTTCTGGCTCTTTCAAATCACGTCCTCCTTCATTTGGCTGTACAGAGCTTCCAGGAAGATTTTCCCCATGATCTTCCCAGGATTGAAGGCAGGCTGACATGTCTGCAGTCTCCCCAACTCTCTTTCTTGAAAATGGGCACGGCATTTACATTTTCCCACTTACCAGGAACCTCCCCAGTCACCACAGTTTTTTAAAGATGATTGAGACAACAAAATAACGACACTGCTAAGCCCTCTCAGCATCCTTGGATGCATCCCATCTGGTCCCACAGACTGCATGTGTCCAATTTGCTTAAGAAGTCTCCAACAATTCCTACCCTGGTTCAAAAGCATTTTGCACTTAACATGAATTTTAAAAACCCCAATTATTGGGAATTAATAAACCCAAGAACTTCTGACTCCGCACACACAAATCTTTGTACTTCATACACTTAGTTACCATTTTGATGCAGTTCTTGTACTCTGATTTAAACTTCACAAGAGTCAGGAACTATCGCAGTTCACAGTGGTTAGCAGAGAGTATTTTAAAATAACGTTGTCCGATTTACACTATTATGTGCTATATACAGTATTCAGCTGTTTCTTTTTACACTGATGCTTGGTAAACTGCAGTCCTCTAGGATTTACCTGCTTGCCTGAAATTAGAACTTAGACACATTTTAATAGCAGATCAGGGAATCATAGAATCATAGAAAGTTTTAGGTTGGAAGGGACCCCTAGAGGTCATCTAGTCCAACCCCCCCGCAGCGAGCAGGGACACCGCTAACTAGATCAGAATAATTAAGATTGGAAAAGACCTCCAAGATCATCAAGTCCATCCATCAATAATGCCACAGCCTCATGTCTTGCCACTTACATAATATGCACGAAAAATGAAATTTCTACCAAAGGAGAATATCAAATCTTAACTCTAATGTAACATCCCTTTAGAGTGTGTACCATTGTCTTGCTTTAAATTCTTCACTGGCCATGGTAGGCATCATAGTGGTGGACACGATATAAATACACACAAGGTATGTGTTACTTGAAAAACTTACCTCCCTTCCAAGACGCTGCTGAAGTTTGCTCAGCTCATATTCCTTCTTTAGAAGGGAAAGGGCTTTGTAAAGCCGTTTGGGAATCTGTAAAATACAGACACAAAATCTATTTTCAGACACTGTACTCTTGGCAACTCCCTGCGAGAAAGGGAGGAAGAAAACCTCCAGCAGGTTGTCTGGGAGAACTCTCCAGCACTCGCAGATGTAAAATGACAAACCGTGTAGCAACTCCACAGCACGCAGCCAACACGTGCAAGAGAATTCCCTGCCCCCAAAGATGCAGAGCATCCAGCCTTTCCCTTAAGGCAAGTTATTAATGACTTCCTGTATCCTTCAACAGGAACCCAGTCACTGATATTAACCTATCATCAAACACAGTACTGATGTCCCCTCTGTACCGAGGCTGGTACGGACACCATGACATACAACAGACCTATTTTCAACTCAGTTCTCAAAGCTTTAGTTGTAAGCTTCATCTTACACTGGTTTCTTCCAAGATGTCTTGCAGTTCTTGCGACTCTGCCCCTGTTAGGGCTGCACCCATGTCACTCAGATAGATAGGGTTGTCTACCACACGCTGTCCAGCCTGCATCATCTGAAGTACGGACTCTCTGAAAAAACGGTAATAAACCCAAGATGCTCAGTAAACTTTTACATTCATAAGGGAATATCCTTATAGAGTTATTTACTTGTCACGACAGAGTAAAAAAAATGAAACACAGATCAGTTTTATAGAAAAATAACTCTTTCTTTTTAAATTTGACTAAGGCAATACTCAGTAACAAACACATAAATCACTTCATAAAATGAATGATCACTGATAAACTCAAATATATGAAATACTCTCTTAACAGTTATGTAAAATTTTTGCGTGCCAGTATGCTAAGACTCTTACTATGCTCACATCACACGGATCAGACCACGATACTTACTGCAGCGAGCTTCACTTAGACCCAGAGCACCTGCCACAGGACTTACTGTCCTACCTCGTATCGAAGTTTCACCTCAGGTTTTCAAAACTCCCCCTCCGTTTCTAACAAGGGATGACAAAGCTTGCATCCCAAAACAAAATTCTAAGTGACAATTCAGCAAAAATCTCTTCTTCATTACAGCAAAAAGACAAATGGAATGGAAAATCTCAGTTTAGTCCCGCCTGAGACCACGCTGCTCCCAAGGCAGGGCAGCACGGGAAACACATACCTGTACAAGGGGTTCAAGGCAATGATGTCCCGGATGGTTTTGACAATTTCTGCAGTAAGTGCCTGTAAACACAACAAAGATGTAATCAACAAAAAGGCTGGAAAAGGACAGCCAAGGCCGCAACACAAATATGGCATTCTCCAAACTCTCCAGCCCAGGAGCACAGAAATACAGCCCCTGGGTACCCACCGGCGACGCTGCGCTCTAATGGGTCTTGGTGTCGGGTGTTTTTCCTCCTGGACACAAGGCAAGGCAAGCAGGGCTACAGGCTGCCTTCCCGCAAGCACAAAACCTAACTGGTTCTTGGCCAGAAGCTATGGTCAGGTTGACCACTCAAGTCACCTCGGCGCAAAGACTCAGTTTGATAGGGGATATTACACAGCTTTAAGCAGGCACAATCTCCTTGTTCAGCAACTGTTTGAAGTGATCAGTTCTAAGGAAAGGAGCTGTTCTAACGAAAAATCATTATTTCCATATAAGCCCCTCAGGCAGTGACTGGGAGAAGGAAGAACTGGTGTTTCCGAGGCCTGAAATTAGAGCCTGATTTTAGAACTCTTCCTTTTAAGCAAGAAATGTAGGTGCAACTCTACAGGACAAGTCCAGGCTTGCATGATTAATTCACTCACTTTAACCTCTTCTGTGATCTGAAAATCTTCATGAACCACGTTCTCTACTTCTACCATGAGAATTTCCTGCGAGGGAGCAGCTACAGGATCTAGTACCACTTCCACGGCTTGGTCCTTTGCTCCAAGCTCCTCTTCAGGCTCTTTCTTGGAGCGCTTCTGTTTCCTTCTGACTTTCTGTTTGTTCTCCGGCTCCTCAGGCTCAACCTCGAGTTGCCTGTTTATACGAATCCTGAAAGCCAAAACAGACAAGCTACAATCAGTTCTCCTCTGCTATATGCAGCTTCAGCTCAGCAGCACGAAAAGGAAAGAGTTTCAGTTGTATTTTCAGTAAACTAAAATTTCAAACTTTGACAGAGGTGACTGGCTCTACGTGTTGTCAAAATGAACTAAAAGCTAAATCTTGTCATAATAAGGCTTGATTTAGTAAAACAGTGATAATGAAGTGGTAGATACTGATAGGACTAAGTAAACTTACAATAAGTAAGTTGCCACACAAAACAGTTACCTGACCCCTGAACTAGCCTGTTGGTGTGTGAATGAGAGGCCAAGGGCAGCTGGCAGTACCTTTACTATAAACTGTCTTAGCTTCAACCAGCTGCAGAATGACAAAAACAGATTTCTAATGATTAAAAGAAAAATGATCTAAATAATGTTGGTGAGCACACACATGCACACAAAGCTCAATATCACAGACTGACTTCGCAGTGACAATTTGCAGCACGCGAACAGAACAATTCAGAAGGCACCACTGTTACTACGCCTGCTCAGGAGCTAGTTTCTCTAGCTAGATGAACCAACAACTCTGATGTGGATTCATACTCTTCTCGTCTCTCCTGAAAAGCAAGTTCACTGTTTCACTTTAATTCTGAATATAATGTTCTGCTTTTTCAGTTTTCTGATTCTTGGCAATCTCTCTGCTTTAAACCACACCTGCTGCATTATCTACTGTAATGCTAAATATTACACACCATGCGTATAAGAGACCTCGAAGTCATTCCATACCTAGACATTTGAAATTTTGGTCTACTACACAAAGAGATTTCCTAGACAATGACTTTGAAAGAGCTCAAACCCCCAACATATTCCACACCAATTAATTGAGTATTAATCCCTATAAGGGACAGGCTAGATCACATGGCATAAACACCTTCCAAAAAATTAGTTTCCCTTTCACTGTTTTTAAACTTTCCTGATTTTTGCCTGCTGTGCATACAACATCAGACATTTTCAATACCGGTTAGGACCTACAGCTCTCCTGAACGGGATCAAAATCTTGCCCTCTCCACTGTCTCAAAAGGTTTCCCCACTAAAGACACGTGCTAGACAAACAGGCACTGCAACAGCCTTTGACAAAGTTGTCTTACTAGGCTGTGAATGCGGAGTCCAGAAAATCTCCACTGTGGCGTAGCAGACGCCCAGCTCACAGGACAACTGGCTCACGGCACAGCTGCCTCCACGCGCAGGGGTCAGTCTTATTTTCCACGTGATCTCCTTCAAAAAATACGACGACCTCAACTACCCCAACTGCCTGCCACTAGCAACTTCTAATTTTGACTACTCTTGTCAACAGAATACAGCCACAAAACTAAGGTCACTGAATTAAGTTCAAAAACCTTTTCCAAGGGTGGGGTTGCTGGTGGTAGGTACGTTGCCGGATAGAACACCGTCCCCTCGCAGGGCAACTGGAAAAGAGTTTGGCAGCAGGCAGCTGGCCAGTCGGTGTGAAATATCTCTGGGTTGAACACAGAGGCTGCTGCCCTGCCCCAGAAGGCATGCCAAAAGGGGTACAGCGAGAGCCAAGGGAGGGATTTAGAAATGGGAGGACTCACATTTGCGGGACACCGCATTCCATTATTTCAGCTCCTGATATAACAGTTTCCTTTTCTATATTTTTCCCCACAAATGCCCCTCAGATCTGATCCCCAGTGCGGTTCCCATGGATGTGACTGACCAGTGCTCTGTGTCTCAACCAAATAAATGAAGATCAGTTCCCCACACCTTCCAAGTTATAGGGAAATATTTTTATTCCAAGTAAACCAAAACCAACAGCTGCCTGTTTCCCAAAACTAATCAAACAAGGCTGTGCTTTGATAACGCAGCAGGACATCAAGACTTCACTTGGAAAGGAGCTGACTTGCAAACTCACACAACTCCAGCTTCGAGAACTACTGCTCATTCTTTGCTGTCCAGAACAAACGCAACAGAAGCAAAGTGAGTGCAAAGAAAAAACCAAAGCTTCAAAGCAAAACCCACCATGGATCTGTGCCATCCACCACGTTTCTGTCCTTGTACTTTCCCTTCTAATGGAAATGAATTATTTGATGCTTTTAAAGCCACAATTTTATATTGTCTTAGCTCAAAATACTTGACACAAATAGCTAAACCTATAATCCCCACAATAATCCTGTTTTCTTCAACTCAGTTCTGGGACAAGATTCTGTAGACAAGACATAATTACAGTTCTGGATGACTTTTTTTTTCCTTTTTTTAAAGCAAAAATATTGGCTTGAAGTAGTTCCACAGAATTTCCTTCATCATTACTAAACGTTGCTGTACTTCTCAAAGAAATGCTAAACTTCAGCTTAATGAATCCTCCCCTGCATGACGCTACAGTTTCTATCAGCACCAGAGGCACTGGCTCTTCCTTTCTGGGGCTAACCCGTCACATCTGTAACAGCACACAGAACATCGGGCTGGAGCACCAGAGCACTAAACTGATACGTTGTGGCAACAAAGCGAAAGCTTGCCCTAAGGACTTGTGTAGGAAAACACATATACATGGTGAAAACAATAAAGGGATATATCTGTTTATAAAGAAGTCTGGTGAGCTGCAGTGGAAGCACAGGCAATTACCTCCGGTGTCCCATGACTATCATACGCAGCTTGTCTCCGAGGTCCTGCATTTCATGAATCTGTACAAAAGTTCCCATCTGGTAGATCTCATTCAAATCCTCCACCACATCAGACTCGTTGCTGTTGAGGAAAAAAATGGGAGCAGCTATTCAGAACCTTGAGAAAGCAGGTAAGATTACACAAAGAAGGAAACAACCACTGGCTGCAGAACTTCATACTGAACTCAGCAGCAAAGACACTTTGTTTTCCCCCCGTTACCACCACGCAGCCCCTTTCCAAACCACCCAACTACCTGGATGGTTCATCCCCCTCCCAAACGATAACAGCCTCAAGCTCCCAGCAGTGCTGGCGGTGGCAACGGAAACTGGCCCAGTACGAGGACGGTCCAAGCCTATACGCAATTTCTGTAATGCTACCCAAGGCAGGAATTTCAGATCACAGCTTTTAGTCTAAATGCAGCCTAGTCACAGAAATAGCTTATTTTTAAATTTTTAAAAAGATCAAGAGAAACGACTTACTTGTCATCCTTTTTAAGAAAAACACCAGCATAAGGCTGGGCAAGACGAACTTTCCTCCTCAGCAGCTCAACCAGCTTCTTATTTTTCACCTAGGACAACAGATATGAAGTCAGAGGTGGGTTTTCCGTAAGCTTTGCATCCTCAACACATAACTCCAGGCACGGTGAAACCCCATGACTGAATTATGAAGTCTAATTTCAGAATTTTCCACTCTTACCCTCATTAGGGGACAGAAATATGGAAGTGGAAGAATATCAGATAAAGATGAACTTTGAGTGATTAAAACAAGTCACTGAGTACGTAAGAAAAGCTCGAGGGCAGGGGGAGAAACTACGCCTAACCCGCACAAGCCTTGCGGGCAAGAAACCTCTCCGCCACTTGAACACCGCTTTGTAAGAGTTTCTGTTGCTGTCACTGCTCCGCTCCCCTCCCACACCTGCGTGTCCCAGCTCTCCACTCTGACCGGGGACCGAGTCCAACCACCCCGCTGACTGCCGGAATTCTGCCCACCCACCCCAGCGCAAAGCCTCTTCTGCCACGGCCCTGCTATTCCACTGCTCCCCGACTCCCACCCGCCTGCCCAGGGCCCTGCTTCGAGTCCCCGTCAGGATTTCCTCCTGCTTTCCCCTCTCCCTCCTGGAGGCCACGCATCTGTTGCTGGCAGATCTCCAGCACCGCTGCAACTGTCGTCACAGCAGGCCGAACCCTCAGCGACCGGGAAAACACCTCCTCGCAAACTTTGCTGCTGCATGAAGTCACGCTGCGGAGCACCGCGTGTTCTCTCACTCTGACAGCACAAGCTGCGCTGCTCAGCGCTCTGGACACCGAACAGCAGGGTCCTGGCAGAGCAGCGCGAGCAGCTCCGCCGGCGCTGGCCTGCTCTAACCTTGGCACGCCTGCTTTAGTCCTGCACAACGTCTAGTCAAACTGCGCTTGCCAGTGTCGCAGAGATTAACAGAAACAACAGAATTAGTAATTCCATATTCACTGCAGAGACTCCACACTGTCAGGAAATACAGTATTAAACGGAGGCACAACTGATTTGCAGGATGAGAGAGCGCCTTTAACAATAATCTCAATGTAAGGCACTGCTGACCTGCGTATTGAAATTCATGAGTTAGACATAAAAGTGTCACATGACTGTGTGCCTAAAGATCATAATAACATACACTCTTATCCTTCCCCCAACACATCTAGAAAGACACTAAAAGCTGCAAGTATTAGATGTGGATGCACAGAAAAACACTGCAGTAGAAATAACATTATGATAAATAATGCTACAGGAACAGGACACTATTGATTCAGTTCTTGTTACACTGCCACCAAAATCAGATTGGCAAAACGCTGGTGAGGAGCAAAGTTATGAATACTCGTTCCAAAATGGTTGCATTTCCGAAGGAAAAAGTATTTCTGGACTGTGAGCTCAAGTCACACATCCAAGATGAAATTTATGGCTCTTAAAAACACACACAGAGGTGCAGAGGGGAAAGACCACACTGAAAGTTTGAGATTGCCACCCTCGGCTCACAGCACCCTCTCCCACCACGCCAGTGTTGCTCTGGACTGAATTAACGCTTTCTTATCATAGAATCACAGGCTGGAAAAGACCTCCAAGATCATCCAGTCCAGCCGTCACCCCAACACCCCCAGGCCTGCTAAACCATGTCCCCAAGTGCCACATTCACACGGTTTTTGAACCCCTCCAGGGATGGGGACTCCACTGCCCTGGGCAGCCTGGGCCAACGCCTGACCACTCATGCAGGAAAGAAATTTTCCCCAATATCCAATCTAAACCTCCCCTGACACATCTTGAGGCCATTGCCTCTCGTCCTGTCACTTGGTGCTTGGGAAAAGAGCCCAACCCCCCTCACTCCCCCCTCCTGTCAGGGAGCTGCAGAGAGCGAGAAGGTCTCCCCTCAGCCTCCTCTTCTCCAGCCTGAGCAGCCCCAGCTCCCTCA
>Ga0065711_1033609_pt1 | contig 25157 bp, 14 predicted proteins | sample Hoacrofraction12_FD_59098 | JGI IMG/M metagenome (GOLD analysis project Ga0065711, IMG submission 59098) | Hoatzin crop microbial communities from Cojedes, Venezuela - Epithelial fraction 12 v2 (version 2) | ecosystem: Host-associated > Birds > Digestive system > Esophagus > Crop | place...
CCCCCCCCCCCAGTCACAACTGAAAGACTTAAATAGGAGCCCAGAGCATACATTTGGCTGTTTTTACTGGCTCCAGAGCAAAGAGAAGGTGAGGGGTTTGCTTTATGGTGTGAGAGTTTTGGTGTGTGTTTGTTTTTTTTCTTGATGTGGTGTGGTTTGGTTCTTCCCCCCCCCGAAATAAGTGGTGTGGTTTAGGAGCTTCTCATGGGAGTAGCTGCAGTAAATGTGACAGGTGTTGGTGTCTCACAAGGTTACTTTAAAAATGCTGGTAAAGGCTTATAAAATGCACGTGGAAGACAAAGTTTACCATGCTCCATAAAGGGAGAACAGGGGGAGGTGTAAGATATCTCCACAGGTGTCACACAGAGTTGCTTGTTTTAAAGCTCCACTGATAAGGTGGTGATTTGGGGCATCTCTTTGGCTTCGATACCCACGGGCAGTGGGGGACTAGAGCTTAAATAAAGTCAGCTCCTCGGATCTCTGGAGGGAGCAGGGCTTTGGCAAAGCCTCAATCAGGATTTGCGAGAGAAGGTCAAAACTGAGCTTCTGCTGGGCCGGGAGGGATGCCCTGACCAACCTGAGGCCGGCCCTGAGCAATGGCTTCAGTGCTCGTAGCAGGGTTGGACCTAGTACTCAGCTTGTGGAGTAAAGGTTTCCCAGCGATGTGAGAGAGGTGGTGCTGCTCTGCAATCCGGTGCTTTCCTTCCCGAGTTAAAATTGCTCAATTAATTGGGAGTGAACAGAAACGTCGGTATTGTGGCAAGGGCTGGCTGTGACACTTCTGGCCTTCTTCCCAAAGAATGTTGTGCCGTTCTTTGGGAGGGTGACTTTTGTGGAGTCACCTATGACAAAACCATCAGCTGCCGGGGCCCTGCCCTGCAGACGCATCCTCCTGTCACCCTCCGCTTCCAGACAGACCCTTCATCCTTATCCATACTCGCAGCCAGCAAGCGGATGCTCCGGTTTGTTTCTGGTGATGACGATGATGAGGACCCGTGACACAGGAGCTAGGAGGGGCTGGGGAAGGTCCCCCGGGCGGGCCCGCGGCTCCTTCCCGGGCATCGGGCTCCCTCTTGTGACGGCCGGGACCGGCGGGGACCGGCACCGCAGCCGCCGGGTGCCCCGGGGATGCCGCGCTGGTCTTGCTGGGGGGGTTCACCTTGGAGACGCGCCCTCATGTCCTCTCTGTGCCAACCTTTGGGAGCAGGTCAGCTCTGCTAAAACGAGCAAAACGCCTTCTAGGGGTCCTGGGGCTCTGCAGAGGCATGATCTGGCCAAAAAGGTGGTTTTTACCCAGTGAAGTCTTACTTAAAATTAGAGATGCTGACAGCAGAGCCGGGCATAGACTGCAGCAGTTACTTGCCTCCGGAGACCCACAAGTTCCTGAGATTGCAGCACCCGTCCCTTTTGCAGGAGGAGTGTCTGCATTAGCCCGCTTCTGTTCAGCCCAGCGGCTGTTCTCACAACGAATCGCGCTGACGGAGATGTGCGCAGGCAGGCGCTGGCCTTGTGAGCTGTCCTAGTAAATACTTTGTTTGTTACTCGTGCCTCGGCTCTCCCTCCCAGCAGCTGTCCTCCCCCTTGGAGACCGCTGTTGGGCCAGGGTGCTCTGAACAAGTTCCCCATTCTCCTTCAGGGACTGTTACCTCTCATCAGAGAGCTCAGGCACAGGGTGCGGTCCCCTCATGTCCCCTTAATGTCATAGCTAAAAGGTAGCTCTAATCAATGACTTCCTTGGCCTGAGACTGCTGTCTTCCCCAGAGCGTTGCTCACCTCTCCTGCAGATGCTGGAGGAAGAAGTTTGGGGGCAGAGAAGTGCAGCTGAGATGAGCTGGGTGTTGTATTGCTAAGGTTTGGGGAGAGCTTTCCAGTTCTATTGTTGCTGGATGCAAATATTGAAATTTAGCATCAGTGGTGGGACTCCAGGTGTGACACTAGTAGAGTCATAGAATGGTTTGGGTTGGAAGGGACCTTAAAGATCATCTCATTCCAATCCCCCTGCCATGGGCAGGGACCCCTTCCACCAGACCAGCTTGCTCAAAGCCCCATCCAACCTGGCCTTGAACACTGCTAGGGAGGGGGCAGCCACAGCTTCTCTGGGCAACCTGGGCCAGGGCCTCACCACCCTCAGCATAGAGTTTCTTTCTTAGATCAAATCTAAGTCTACCCTCTTTCAGTTTAAACCCATTCCCCCTTGTCCTGTCACTACAGGCCCTTGTCAAAAGTCCCTCTCCAACTCTCTCGCAGGCCCCTTCAGGTACTGGAAGGCTGCAGTCAGGCCTCCCCGCAGCCCCCTCTTCTCCATGCCGAACAGCCCCAACTTTCTCAGCCTTCACTTATAGCAGAGGTGCTCCAGCCCTCAAACCATTTTTTGTGGCCTCTTCTTGCCCTGCTTCAACAGGTCCAGGTCTGTCCTGTGCTGAGGGCTCCAGAGCTGGACGCAGGACTGCCGGGGGGGGTCTCAGCAGAGCGGAGCAGAGGGGCAGAACCCCGTCCCTTGCCCTGTGCCCACGCTGACAGGGATGCAGCCCAGGGCACAGTTGGCTGCCTGTGCTGTGAGTGCACGTTGCCAGGTTGTGTTGAGCTTCTTGTCAACCAACACCCCCAAGTCCTTCTCCTCAGGGTTGCCCTCAACTCATTCTCCACCCAGCCTGTATTTGTGCTTGGGATTGCCCTGACCCATGTGCAGGACCTTGCACTTGGCCTTGTTGAACTTCACTCAGTTCTTCATTGGACCCAGCTGAAGCTTGGGCTCTGCCTCTGTGAAGCTCTTTCCCTCTGTTGATGCTCTGACCAAGGAGAAAGCCAATGCTTACCCTGGTATCTGAGCAGCTATGGAGTCGGTGCGAGCCCCCTCTACCCTAACAGGGCCTTAGGGGACCTTCTGCTGCTGATGGTGCTCTGCTGTGTCTTGGTGGCCCGTCCAGCACTGCCGACCCTCTGGGGTGGTCCAGGCCTTGGTGTTGTCTCTCCGAGGCCTGGCAGGATGATGCCGCTCCTCTTGTGAGCGACTCGCAGAGCGATGGGGGTGGGGGGGGTGCAGTACCGGGGATGGACACTGGGTGCTGCCACAGACCGGGTGGTTTTATCGGCTGTGCCGCTTCGGCCTCGACCTGCTGGCACCGGGCTCTGGGGTTTGCTATGGGGCTTTTTGTAAAGGTCCTGGGGGGTAGAAGTTAGGCGAGATCTAAACTTCTACCTTCATAAATATATATATGTATAGTTTAAGCCCCTCTAATATGAGGTCAAATCATGATTCAAGGAGAAGGTGGAGAAAACTCAGAATAACAAACTTGTTTGAAAAATTAGCATGATGTTCTCTTGCAGGGGGCAAACACTTCCAGTGGACTAAATCCCAGTCCCTGTTGCATTTGCAAGTCTGGTTAGCCCTGGGTCATGACATGCAAACATTCAGCTGGTAGCTCCAGCAGCCTGGCAGATGTCACAGGTGCTGGAACAAAAATGTGACCTTCCTGCCAAGCTCTGATAACAGACCTCGGCAGGGCTCCACTCCTCCAGTTGCACTGGTGTTTCAGCCCTGTCTTTGGCATCAGCCCTGCACCCCGGCAGGGACCTTAGGGCTCTTTGACATAACAGGTTCTGCATCTCCTCTTTGGCTTTTTGAGTGGGGGAAAACCCTCACAGGTTAAAACAGGGGCTTCTGCAGGTGCATGTGCTTGTTGCTCCCCAACTGCCTGAGCTCTGCCACCCCTGCTGGCACCCCTGGGGCAGGTAGCAACTACTCACAGCCTGGTTTTAACATGAAATATCAGGTGCATGGATATCTGCTCACTGCTCTGAAAAATTTGTGGGAACTTCTTGCCAGCCCGGTGCTGCACTCTAGGCAATGGTCTCTGCTCTGCAGTCTGCAGCATGAGGCATCCGACGGGCATGTACAGAGAGGGGCAGGGAGAATGCAGTGCTGCCAGAAGAAACCATTCGTGTCCCATACAAAAAGTGTGACTGTGGTCTGTCTGTGGAAGAGGACTGTGGATGTCTGCGGGGAGTTTGTCCTGGAGCTGCAGGGGTGTCAGTCCCATTTATTTGGAAGCCTCTATTGCCTGTTGTCAGGATATCTTCGGGGTGAGAGAGTGAAGGCAGCTCCTGTTCCTCCCGTCTGGATATGGGACTCTGTCCTGGGGTGTGAGAGGAGGTATTGAATCAGTGTTAGCAGGAGCAGCTGGCACTGTAGCAGTGCTGAAGACCAGGGAGGTTTCCAGGCTGCGCAGTCCCGCTGCGAGGGGCGGTGGGGTGACCCTGCCCTTTACCTAGGACTGTACTAGCCATGGGTGGTGACACCAGGGCTTGTGTCTCTAATGCCAGAGTTTTACTGTTGACTTCACTGTAACAATAGCTGCATCTGACAGATTTTTAAAACTAGGACTTTGCTGCAGGATCCCCCAGCAGACACTGCGGACCTCGCCGGGTAGAAAAACAGCAGCGTGGCTGGATTGGCTCCTGGGCAGATGCTGCTATTGCCATCACAGAAAGAGTAGGTTGGGGGGTGGCAGGGAGCCTCTGTAGCAAAGAGAATAATGGTTACTGTCCTGTAATATGCAGCCCATATCCTGCTGCTTAGTTTGATTTTTATGGTGATCTCATGGTAAAATATATTATGGAGGAAGTATTAATAAATTTCCTTTCCCGTTTCTGGAGAACGGATGACAACATAGGACAGGGATAAAGGAGAATGTAAGGAGCAGATAAAGCCACACACACCATGGTGAGGAGAGCCATTTATGTGGGTGTACAGACAGCCCTTGGGGTAGAAAAGCTGTTTTATCAGCTAAACCTGGAAAGGAAAGCACTGGCGCAGCTCTATGTACCTTCACGCTACAGAAAATGCAAAAGCATTTCTATTATCCAAATAGATTGTGGAACCTTGATACTTCTTGCATAAAGTTGAATTCGGGGCAGTGAAGCTTAGCTGAGCCAACTTGTATGCAGTTCAAATGTTCAGCTTTGAGCAGTCGAACCTCACCTCCCCTTGAAAGCAGGTCCCTGCTGTTGAGACAGGAGGCATGACAAGGTGTAATTAGAGGTGAGCCTTAACACCTGCTCTTAGCAAATGAATAGTCCTTTGTGATGGTACTTTGCTAATGAGAATGAAGTGAAAAGCACTTGAGCTTCCCTGCTGTGCCGTGGCTCTCACTGCCCTGTTGCTGGAAAGGTGATGGAAATACGAGAGCCAGAGAGGGCCATGGGGCCTTCTCCTTTCTCAAGAAAGAGTGTGGGGTCTAGGGACAGGTATGGGGTCAATGAGAGGGTGTCTGGGGTGGAGGAGCAGCCTCGGGGTAAAGCACTGTGCCAGCAAACAGGAAAGCTGGGCTCCTTGGGGCAGTGCTTGGGTTTTGCTGGATTTTCTGTGTTGTAGGTAAAGGTGTGTGGCTGCACCCAGCACTGAGACTGGGAATCAAAATGAGCAGAAGCCTTCCTGAAGATCAGCCTGAGAGTTTTGTGGCTGTGGCCTTTCTCTAGCCGTAGGAGAAGGTCTCAGAGGCTAGGTATGAGGATGGAAGCAGACATGACAGTCATGAGGAGATGGATGTCCCTGGCACTCTGCTTTATGATGTGACTGTGGGTGTGGACATATCTGCCCAGCTATTGCCTCCCTGCAGCATGAGCAGGGGCTGAGGGGAAGCAGGACAACAGGGACCTGTGGATACCCCTCCAGCCTTGCTCTGTTGCTTTCAGGGCACATCAATGCTGTCTTGAGAAAGTCCTGTTGTGATCATGTTTCATTGTGATTTAGGAACAGGAGAAACAGGACTGACACATGGGTCAAGGAACAGTTTTTGCAAATACACTTGCTGCCAGGTCCATATTGTAGGTCTTGAGGCTGTTTCACACTTTGACTGCATGAACACCCTTCCTGGTGCTGTCTCTGCTAGTAAGATAAGGTCACTGTGCCACCTCCCGCTCCTGTAAAGCTGGTGCAATCATCCATTGCATGGTAATTGGCTCTGGCAGAAGCTTTAGCTCAAAAGCTCCTATCTGATTTGCTTCCTAGCCTTTAGCACTTTGCTACAGTGCTTGTCCCATGCCTGGCCCAAGGCTTCTGCTCAACCCTCTGGAAACGCAAGGCAGGAGCAGGGCATAAAGCTCAACTGAGCCTTGTGGAAAAACTGACCAGTGCTGGAAACTCTGCCCGTAATTCTCTGCCTGTCCTGCTTACTGCCGAAACAGCCTGGTAACTCAGGGCTGTTGCTGCCCTGTGGCTTGATTCAAGTTTCTCTGGAGGTAGTACCGTGACTTTTTTCCTTTTATAGTTTCTGGATTTGTGCCCTGTGCTTGACTGAGTCATGCTCCGTGGGTCTGTAGTTATCTGTTGCCCACATATCCATTAAGGGATTTTATATGTTAATCTCACCAGATCTACTGCTCATTTTGATGTTTTCATCTTGCTGGCTGCTGTAACCTCTGCATGCAACGTGCTGGGCTAACTGCAGGGTGAGCAGAAATGAGGACAAGGGTTTCTCCCTGCCAAACTCACCCTTATCTCTGACCCACAGCTCTGCAGCCAGGCTCCCAGCACCCAGCTGAGGCTTCTGGACCAGCACCGAGCCGTGGGGCTCTTAGTGTATGCACTTTGACACGTCTTTCCATGCATTGGAGAGTAACGAATGGTTCCACATCAGTAATGTAAGTTTAACTGGACAACTACTTTATAGCAACTCTGAGATTAAAAGCAGACAAACTGTCATACGCCTTGGTCAGGGATTGCTGTAATGGGTGAGTGACAAACCTTGAATTCAGTTTTATCAGTGGCAACAGTACCATTTCAATGCTGCATCGATGCGTTTCAGTTCCATAAAACCATATGTAAATTTACTCAGTTTTGGTCTATCTAAAGTAATTATCTTTTCAGGGGGCTGTTCAATATTTTTCAGTCAATCCACCAAACCAATCATCAGATTAAGAAAAAAAAAAACCCTTAAATTCTTAAAATGTAGGACTACTTGCAAGTAAAATCTGCATACAAAATGCAATATTTTGATTCTGCTTAAAGATGTCAGAATTTACAATTACTTGCTTGTTTTCTTCCAGCTGCAGCTACTCACTAAATTCAAAACAAAGTAGTTTAAAAGCTTCTTAATGTGTTTATCTCAACTAATTTACTATTTGTTGGGACAGAAATATTGCTTAGATGCAATTATTAACCCACCTGTATCTGAAGCTCAGAATTCCCTTCTTTTCAAGTGTTAGACACAAATTATTTAGTTTTTGTTACCATTTGTTGTAGAAAAAGGATTACAACCTACCCGTTATGTCTAGCCACATCTGTAAGGGACTAATCAGATTTTTAAAAACCCACATCACTGCATCATTTTCATCTTTAAGGCAGTTTAATACGCTCAACTTTTCAAAAAATGTGGTCATTTTGGTCCTGATTCAAGGAATATCCATCATTAGGACAGCAGAGGGACCCAAACGTCATGCTGGCATCAGTTGTGCTTGAAATTCTGCTCATGCTCCTCCTAAACTGGTGCTTGCAGTTTTCACTACTCTCAAATGTCGCATACCCATGTATGGCATGAAACGTGGACTGAATATAGAAAGCAGGGTAAGGACTCAGTAAGCCTTGTGAAACGCAATTCTAAAGCCATCTCACCTTGCCCTAGGAAGCAGGGTATGTTAGGAAGTTTTAATAAAACTTGTTGAATTATTAACATTATTCTTCCAGTGCCACCAATTCTTCTTCCAGTATGACCCAAAGTAGGGGAAAACACCTGAGGAAGAAAGGCTGATGCTTACCAGTGGAGCTCTTGGCTTGCAACACGTCAGTAATGCACAAAGCCCACCAAAGCACTCGGTCATTACAATACCACAGCACGCTGCCTCCTACGGAGCATGGAGAGTCCACTGTGCCAACAAAGCACAAATTGAGAGACATGATATACATCCACACCAAAAAGCTTTTAAGAAATGAGGGAAAAATTCTAGAGCACTGGATAAAAACAAAGACAGGAAGGAGGTTTTTTTAACTGTAATACCAGAACATGCTCAGAAACATAACTCTGGGTGTCAAAGTTGAGCTTGTTTGACTTTTTTTTAATTCATCTGTGTACACTTCCCTCCATTATGAAACAATTTAGACTTTCTGAACAGCCTGTGAATCAGCTACTCATGCCCAGATGCCTGGCTCTGGTCTGTGTTCAGGAAGAAGCATGGCAGATCCAACTCAAAATCCATGGGATGATCTTGCAGCAAGTAGAATGAATTATTAGCTTAGACCGCTGGAGATGAAAATTCCAGTAAAATCTGAAGGCTGATATGTTTGCCTCTGGCACTTATATTGAGCTATGACTTCTTGGACTGATGTTCTGGTCCAGAGTTTGACTTGCTGTCCTCTCAAGAGCAGCATAAATAGTGAAGAACAAGGCTCTTCTTGTTAATAGCAACTGCTTTAACACCACAGGTGAAGATATTTAGTCACTAAAAATCTGATGCAATAACCTCCAAAGTCAAAATTTTCTGAGGTGTTGCAAGGGAAGTAGGGGCAATCACTTGGCAACACTGACCATGCAGGCTCTGCTCCAGGTCACCCAGTCCCCTTGCATGCAGGAGCTGCAGCCACCTCATGCCCCCGCTGTAGTGAAAATGGTAAGAGCTGTTCTTTTCTAATATACAAACACCTTGAAAAATTGTGCTGTGTGAGTGGGTGTGCAATTCCAGCTAGACAGTTGAAAGAAAAACCTTTCAATCCAGTGTTAGTGATGCACTTTGTGCCCACCACCCCACCTGTAGTGCCAAGAGTGTTACAGTTTGAGAACGAGCTCCCTTTGACTTGTACCCGTTACTACTTAACAGAAAATGAATTGGCCAGAAAACTATTTGCTAGGAGAGACACAGAAGTTAATGGCATGGCATTGTATGCGTCTATGTGGCAAGGAAACATGCCAAGCTCTGCACAGACTCCTAAGAACTAAATGAGCATCCAAGTGCTCGCAGTATCAAAGCAGCATCAAAGGATCTCCAGAGATGAGCAAAATGCATAAATGAGGAGGCTCAGGGATGTATGAGAAAGCTCATCAGTATATAAATAGTTCATTTTGAAATCCTCCACTGCAAAACACCATCAGAAAAGGGCTGATGTATGAATGCTGAGGTTGAGGCCTCGTGACTATTGAGGATCTAAAAGATAATGGGGAATTGCAGTGTAGAGGATCTGGAGTGGATAATACAGCTCGGCTGGGAAATGAAGGTCCAAATTAGACAGTGTCACCCAGCAGATAAAGCCAGGAGAGTCAGACTCAGCACTGTAAGGCATCATAGACATTTTTCACTATTGCCTAGGAAAACCTAACCAAACTGAAATCGTTCATCTCTTGCCATGAGGCAGTTCTTCCAGACCCCAAGTCTGAGTGGCTCATACCTACAACATATCCTGATTAGTACAGAGCCCTTTCAAAGCACAGATGTCAGTAGAGTACTCTGGTAACTTGTGGCTGTCACTGGATGTTGCTAATGTTACCTACACAAGAAACTCATAACATTTGAAAGATGTACCATGTCTTCTCCAGGACAGATCAGTATTTTTCTCTTCTAGTCCTGTTGTTCACTCCCTCAACACTTCCTTTTCCCTGCTATCTTTCTCCATCAATCCCCCAGCCAAAGCACTTCATCAGCCACCCTACATTGGGTGCAGTGGTTGCCCATGCTAATACCAGCTACCTGCCACAACTGCTGCAGTGTCAATAGCAAAAGGTCGGAGGACTCTGCCCTTCGACACCTCTTCATCCTGCATTTCTGGTTTTAAACAGCTGTAATGAATTAGGAGAACTGTGTGCTTTTCTCTACCCTCTGAAACACCTTTTACCTAGGCTTCATCTTCTTGGTAGGAAGAAAGTATTCAGCACTTCTCACATCAGTCTTAAATACATCCTGAACAGACAGAGTGGAAAATTGTCTTAAACCCTTTGGCATCCACTTGCTGTCAGTTGCGTGTCAAGTCAGGAATAAAAATTGGCAACTAGCTGTAGATTTCACAGTCATGCAGCAGGATCTGTGGAGCTGAATTTGCAGTTCAGTTCTTGGCTTCAGCTGTCACTCCGTGTACCTCCAGTGATGAGCATTCATGCCACAGTGAGGCATTTGAGTTGTCAGATATCCAGAGCTTACAGAAATAACTTCATTTTTTAAATGGACTGTCTCTTTTGGTATGAATAATCAGACAGAACAACATACAAAATACTTGACGTGTACTGGAAGCCCAGTACAGTCTCTGACACATGAAAATGTTTGGAATATTTCAGACTCCACTTAATGCTGCTCCAGAGTTTTGCAGACCAGTAAATTATGAGCTCTGTAATTAAGTCACACACTCCTCTTTGATTATGCTTTAATCCTATCTCTTTTAACAGAGATTGTGAAAGCCATTGATCAAATACTTCTCAGTGACCTCAGTATAATCTACGAGTTAACTAAATGTTAACAGAGAACAAGGCATTAAACTTTGCTGTCAATAGTTAGTCCCAACGCTCAGGTACACTTTGGAAACACAAGTAGGTCAAAACTGCCTTCCCTCTCAAAAAGGACAAATGCAGTTGGAAAAGGTGCTTTCCTCTGAACTTATGAGCAATAAATACATTACTTTGGAGCTAAGCAGAAAAGTAGCCATTTATCTTTTCGGTTATAATGAATTCTGGTAGTTTGGCATGGAATCATGTTGTATGTATAGCCCAGAAGAGTTGTGTAGTGCAAACACGAGAGCTGTGCTGCTTTGGCCAAAGTTCCACCCAGCTAGGGTTAATGGAGGGGATGCAGGCTTGGCCACTACGTGTGACCCATGCTCATCTGCCTGAGCACCTGCAATGCTTGTATTGAGGATACTGGAGCTTCCAAGCCCACGCCCTTTAGCATCTATGGACTTGTTCATGAAGCTGTCAAACTCCTTTCTGAACCTGCTGATGCCACCTGCCTCTGCAACGAACCGTGGCAACAAATTCCAGGTGATTGCTACCTGCTGTTCTTAACAATTTTAAGCTGCTCTCCTGTTCGTATGAGTGACCCCTCAGCCTAGTGTTGCAGGATTTGGTGAATGTCAGTTTAGCGCTTGCCTTGCTTCAGAGTTCTATAAATCTCAGTCGTGTCTCAGCCAAGTAAATCACTGCAGCATTTTCAGAAGACAGCCAGCAAAATACACAGGCTTCCTTTGCAAACAAAAATTCAAATTGCAAGACTAGTCTTCAAACATAAAATATGATAAGGGAAACAACATTAGCCATAAAAACCATAATGACTTGTCAGCAACAGCTCTGTGTTACCATCACATCAAGATCATACTCTCACATGTTCTAGTACAGCTTATGAAATATATGAAAGGGGAGTGCACATCTACTTCAGATCAGCAAATACTTTGGAATTCTGGGATGAAATCCCAGTGTCACTGAAATAAAACCATCTTTTTTTTTTTTTTTAAATGTACCTTGTATAGAGCAAAAGAAAGGAATATTATTTGTTCACAGTAAAACTTCTGTTTGTATGCCAACTTTGAGCAAAAAGATACAGGCACGTGTCTAAATACATTCCCTTGGTTGTCTCTATCTGGCTAGCAAAAGGCTGAGAGAGTTGGGGCTGTTCAGCCTGGAGAAGAGAAGGCTGAGGGGAGACCTCATTGTGGCCTTTCAATACTTGAAGGGGGCTTGTAAGGAAGACTGGGACAGGCTTTTTAATTGGGCCGGTAGCGACAGGACTAGACATAATGGTTTTAAACTAAAAGAGGGTAGATTCAGGCTAGATAGCAGGAAGAAATTTTTCACAATGAGGGCGGTGAAACACTGGCACAGGTTGCCCAGAGAGGTGGGAAATGCCCCATCCCTGGAAACATTCAAGGTCAGGTTGGATGGGGCTCTGAGCAACCTGATCGAGTTGAAGATATCCCTGCTCATTGCAGGGGGGGTTGGAGCAGGTCATCTTTGAAGGTCCCTTCCAACCCAAACTATTCTATAACAAACTCTATACGTGATTCAAGTGCAATGCCTTGACTTCTGTCAGTTCTTTAAATTGAAAGGTATCCTAGTACACCACATACCAGTAGCTATGCTGCTGCAGCCTTTCTAGGTAAAGCATCACTGTTCTAACCTCGGGGACTATGTCTGTGCTGTACGTACACCACGAGTCAGCCTTCTAGTTCAGAAATCAGCTCTAGGAGACCAAACTTCAAAATTCACCCTCCATACTTATCTAAAACAAAGAATTTTATGCATCAGGTTTCTCGTTTACTAGTTTAAAACACAGCTTGGCTTGGCACTAAACCACAAAGAGCAGTGGGTAAGAAACTGTATTTTCTGACAGGTCACTGAGCCGGAGCCTAACATGCTCATCTTAACAGCTCATTTGTGTCTGCTGTCCTGACATTCTGACATTTGCTGTCAAGGTTCCTTTCTCCAGCAGCGAGGCGCTTCACTATTCAACACCAGTGCCCTAATCTGCAGCGGCACGTACCAGTCTCTTACTTAACTACTGATGCAAAATGGGTGTCTCTAGAATCCAAAGAAACACCCCCAAAACCCCCAAAATTAAGATAATAAATGGCTTCTCTATTATGCCAACTAGGTATTTAAGACAGCACAGGACACAAATTATGAAAAAGGTATTTATTATTTACACAACTGCTATAGTTCCTTAAGAACAATATATACCATTTTTATTTGAAAGGGTCAGTCTTCTTTCAAATACATGAACTGCATAATGCACAAGTGTTGGTAATGCCAAACAGCAGTCACATCACACTTCTATAGTGCAGGCATAAGCAGCGCAAGTAAATGATATTTTAAGAACAGTATGGCTGAATATTGTATTTAAACACAGTGTTTGCACTTTGACAAGATTTAGCTAGAAGAGAACAAGGGTTTTGTTCATGCTTTGTTAGGAATGTGACTTTCCCATCTGAGGTTCAAACCCTTTATCTGACATATGACAATTTTTCAGGCAGACTGCTTTTCACTTACCAAGTAAGAGTGGGTTTCTCGCTCTCAAATGTCAATCTTTTGTTTTCCAGTAAACACTGCTTTATAGTACAAGTTCACACACGGGTAAATTGGCCACAGAGGTGGTACTTTCCCATCTTACTGTCTTGCACAGAGAAACACTGACATACTAATACATACCAAACTTAGACAACTTGTAATTTATAGACTTAAATACTGGAATGGGAGAGGGAGACTGTTTCTAAAGATGGAGGGAATAGAGGGCTTATACAATTCATATACTGCCAAGGTTGGCTCCTTAACTTTTTTGGTCTAAATATTTTTTGCTAGTTTCAGAATGGTTTTGGTCTATAACGGTTATGGTTGTACTTCGGCAGCAAAGGAGAGGAAAGTATTTTAAATAGTAACACCAGAACAGAATGCAAGAAAAAGTAACTGACTTGTTTCTCCCACTTTGAGCTTATTGCTGTGATCTTTTAAAAAACCCACAACCAACCAACTGGAAGACCAAGTATAGCAGTCATTCTGGCATTGGATCCAGTGTCCAGCACTATTACACTCTAGCATAAAAGCAAGGAAAAGTCCAATGATCTTAGTTATGTTCCCTTCAATTCAGTGCCACACAATTTTATTAGCATTATTGTCCTTGCTTCTTTGAAAGATACCTGAAAGAAACAAAAGTACAGTTTTTCACAAAGAGGTGGCACAAGTATACCTAGTACATTTAATAAACAAAGTATGAATCTGTTTTCTTTTCTAACTAGCAGTACCCCTATCAATAACCAAGAACTAGAAATGTGATCAATACTACTTATGATTTTACTTGATTTCAACATTCTTTCAATTCCATGTTAGGTTATCTTACAGTAGTTCAAAGTCATGTTTTAAGGTAGACTCTAACAGGTTTTCAAACAAAAGGGAGGAAGGAAATGCAAACATGTTTTATTCGAAGTGGCTGAAAATTACATCAGTTGGAAAAGTAGCTATTCTGTCATTCCAGATAAAAAGGCCCACTAAATATGGCACTCCATCACATAAATTCAAGACTTTAACGAACAGTCATCCAGCATAACCTGAAAAGAACAGCTGTCCGCTAGCTTCTTTAGAGAATCTGAGTTACTCTAAAATGCTGCTTTTCTGACCTGTTCTCTTACCACTACAGCTGGAGCAATCTGGCTGCTCTTAGAGTTTTAACATTTGACTTCCTGTTCGAATAGGAAACAAGAAACAAAATTCTATCAAGTTTGCAAGGCTGTTCTTTAAAGCGCTGAACGAGTGTTTTTCAAATAGCATATTGCGCACACTTTTTTCACATTTATTGAAATTTCAGGCTGTTGCATAAAACCATTAAGAAGAATTTTGCTCAAACACTTCAGCTAATCGTCCTCCAGCAAGAATTAGGATGCTAACTGGTGCCCTAAGCATTTGGAAAACTCTTGTTTGTAAGGCAGTAACTTACGTTTCAGAGCCGACGGATACCGTAATACCAGACAACTTGGACAGCGCCTGAGAACCAGGCTGTAACACCCCAAACCTCTGAAGTAACTGCCAGGAAAGTTGCCTTGTGACAAAGGACCTGAGTTCTGAACTGACAGCCTAACTTTGCAGGGGTGGAAAGAGAGAGATTTCCAGGGACCAGGTTCCTTCAAAAATTCTTTTCCCTTTAGGAAGCACAATTGCTTCAGTGAAAACAACTGCTGGTCCTGAACACTGCAGAAGCATGAAACAAAAAAGAGGTCCCTTCTGTCAAAATTTTATGTTTTTAGGGAAGCAGCCTAAACACTACAGCCTTATTAAAATTCTACTCAAACTAAAGGATTTTCGTAACTGTAAGTGATGTCAAAGTTCATCAGCTCAGTTGTTTTCTGGTCTTTCTACAGACAACCTCAAGCAAAACACAGTGGGCTCAGGGACAGAAGGAAGAAAGAGTTCTGACTTTGTGCTTACCTTTCCCAATGTTTGTGATTCAGCTCCAAAAAGTCATCTAATTTTGCTATTTCTTTGAGGTATTGAGTGAGCTTTAGAAGTTCCTTGTCTTTATCCCGATTTAAATGTGCTTTCATAAAAGGCCTTATCTATACAAAATAAATAAACTGGGTATAACCATTTGCTCAAAGAAAAATGCTCCCAATTCTCTATCATTTACCACTTAATTAAAATATATTTTCAGTACTATGCCAAGTTATACTTCAGTACTATGCCAAGTCTCTTAGGTAAGAGGAAGAAAAACCTTTTCCATTAGTAGCCACATCCAATCTGTGTTTCTATTCATGCAAACTGGACTGTAGGGCTTTTGCCTTGCATTACCACAAGGAAGAAATTTGTTTTGTCTTGCACTTCTCCAAGCCTTCCCCTCCCAGTCAGACCTCATGATCTGCAATCAACTGCCACATTTTCTAATACAATTTCATAGATATTTGTGCAGGAGACATGAGGGGTTTTCAGCTCTGCTTTATGAGTTGTGTGGCATCACTGGAACCAGATGCTTTTTTTTAATGAAAAGTATTTGACTACAATCATAGCTTCTGTGAAAAGAGATGTCAGAAATGAAGCTTATCTGACACCTGCTTTAAGGTTGGACTGTATTATACCTGTGCCTTGTTTTAGTGACTCAGTGTTCTTGTCTGCAGCTCTGTTAACAACATTTTGACAAACATCTTTCAAATGTGAGCTAGAGGGAGCTCTCCAGATAATCCTCTCCAAGCAAAATCTTTGCTATCCATGTTTCTTCTAACACTGTACAGTTCCAGTTAAGATCATCTTGCTAGATCTCATCAATTCCTATCCATAGATCTCATCAATTCCAATCCATTTCACATCATGGATACTTTCAAATAAACATCACGGTGGATGTCTTCATTTAAAAACAACTTTAAAAAAAAAAAAAAAAGAAAAAAATAAATGTATGGGAGTTCTTTTAGTACCATACTGCTGTACCATCATATATAAGTAGAAATTTAAGCTGCATTCTTCTTATTCAGAACCAGTAGATAATGGAGCAGAAACTGGTTGACAATTTTATAAAATGAAATGTTTGCTGTTCTGCAGTCAAAATGTCTGGAGGTATCAATTATTCCTCAGAACAGAACACTTGCTATTACATTGGCATGCTACCATGCAGTAGAGCAGCTTGCTATTTGACTTCCGTTCTGAATATAACCATTCTTGAAATTGAATGTCACATATTTCCACGGTGTCTCTCAGCAATGCCCAGCTTCATTATGGCTCTCAGGTATAATTTAAACAGAAATAATTTAATTGATTTTGGTAGTCTCTTAAACGCTCACTTCATAGTGAAATAAAGCTTATTTTAAACTGCTATTAGGGAAATATTAGTCCAGACAAATGGCAATTTAAATAAAAATGTAATAAAATATGCATCTTTGCTAGGTAAGAATAGCCTTCCTTTAAGGTACAGCAAAAAAGTATGAGAATGTGCTACTTAAAGTATAAGAAAAAGTGCTAATAAATGAAAATTCTAGTTAAAATTACCTTGAGTCCATTTTGTGGATTCATTAGGAAGTTTCGGCCAATATCATCAAACATAATAGTATTTTTTTTGCTGTAATATTCTGAAAATTTTCCCCAGATAACACCAAGAGGCTTCACCTGCAAAAATAACATATAAAAGGTAACTGAGGTAATTCAGAACATCTGCCAGAGATAAAAATACCAGTCTACAGGAACTTGAGTCCGAAGTTGAATGGACATTTGTATTCTTTTGCTGCAAAATTTCCAGGTAGTTGGGCTTTACTATGGGAAGAGATGTGAAATAGTGTAACATACTAAATACTCCCTGCACTAAAGAAAAACTTTCTGTTGGTACCAAATTTTCTTGCCACAGTCATCCATTATTTGGTTTGAAAGCAGTGTCATCCAAACGTATTACTCAAATTAAAACATTAAACATTAATAGAGAATTTTGAGGGGGGAATCTATGCTTCCAAGATTCTTACAGTTTTCTCGCATGAAAACTCCAGCACAACTTTATCATTGAATATTTAAGGGGTATGACAACATGTCAGTTGAATGTAGAAAAAGATCAGGAAAAACTAGGTACTTACATCTATCAGTCCTCTTCTAGGAGTGTGCACTGTAATCATGGCAGCACTGTCCAACATGAAGGTTATCTTGTAGTTTGCATTGGTACTCACTCCAAGCTCCTGCGTCATAAAGATTTGTTATTAAAGCTTCTAATTATGACAGTTTTACTGTACAACTGGAACCACGATTGTGATACATTGTTTGTCAGAGTGAGCTGCTAAGGATGACCAGAGACATACTAAAAATAGATATCTGGGGTTTTCTTAATGTGTTTTTTTTATTAAATTATAATCATAAAAGTAGACCATCCTACCAAGAGGAAAAAAGCTGATAGGAATTTATTTTTGTAGCATTTATTGTCAGAAATTTAACAACTGATGTCAGCATAAAATTAAAGCAAAAATACAGAGAGGTCTTGCTCATACCTTCATGCATAATCTCTCACAAGTTCTACAGGCCTCACCTTTACTCAATATTGATAGCTAGAATAGCAACTGTGTACTATCTGCTATTTGTTTCTTCCAGTAAATTGCAACAGCTCACAACCCAATCAAAGACGAAAAATACAGTAACAGTTCTTTGTTACCCTTTCCTCCTTCACATGTCCCAGACAGCCAATGTCAGTCAGAAATCTGTCAGTTTGCACTTCAAAGACTAGGTAACTCCTGAAATAAAGACTCTAAGGAAAACTTCTCCTTTTTTAGACAAAAAAACCCAAAAACTTTTACTAGATGAGAGAGCACAATTTCAATTTCAAATATTTTCCAAAGCTGAAAACTAATAGTAAAATCTGCTGACATGTTCTAACATAGACATTGCTGACTTCATTTTCGGTGTGTGCAACAGCCGTAACATGCAAAGCTACATGACAAGGAGAAAATACCCACTGCAGCAGCTCTCTTGCAGATACCCAACCACACTTAATTTCTTTTACATGAAAAAGTGAATCTTGCAAATGAGCAGCACTACCTACCTGGGTCAGTGTCCTGTTACACTGAAAAAAATAGCTGTTCTAGACTGTCTGAATTCCAGGCATAAATAGATGGTAAAGACGAGATTAAACTTGGTTATCTGATACTGCCTTTTTTAATGCTGTTCCTGCTTTGTAGTTTGAAACAAAAACTTTAATGCCAAGTATTGCCGGGATCATTGTTCCCTAACAGCGAGCGAAACTTTTAGAAGTAAGCACCCCTGGTGCTATCAGTTTAAGGAGAAACAGCAGTTTGCATCTAGTTGTAGGAATCTCTGACCGAGATCCTGGAGTAGGCATAGAAGGGTCATGATTCAGTAACACATGAAAGGGCTGGAAAGGCAACGCAGAAATGCAGAAAGGTGACCAGTGCGGGGGAAACAGCCCAGTTCTGAACAACGGTTTTCCACAAGATTGAGCCCTAGCACTACACTGACAGACACAATATAATCAGAGGTGTTAACACTGCCACAAGAAGCTGGAAGTTTGAAAGGCTCAACACTGACTTTACTTGCTCTAACTCCACTTCATAGTTCTGATTTAAGGTTCTCATTTCCTAGACCACTCTGAGGCATTTTTGTTTGTTTAGAAAAACTGTAGCAATTCATTATTTGAAGGAAGAGAACACTAGAAAATGTGCTTTGCTCTGCTAAAACCTGAAAAAATGTTTACTCTATAACAAAGAGTGGAGATACACACGCTTAAATTTGGAAAAATTTTCCCTGAAAAGGAAACAAGCTTTGATTTACAAGCATAAAAAAGCCCAATCCACCAACGCAACGTACAGCAATTCTTAGTAAGCTCATTAGATCTACAGCTAAGCCTGACTGTAAATATGTTTACCGCTAGGTCAGCTGTGCAGAACTGGCTGGTTGCCTGATTTAGGTACGGAAGAAACCAGGATTGAAAGAAGAGCTCTTACGGATGTTTTAATAAGGCAGAGGAAGCAACAGAACCACACAGCTGCAAGAGGTACAAGACAAATATGAAAATAGTTTCCTTTTGATAACCTACTCCAGCATGCCACATCTGTTCACTCCTTTAAAAAAAAAGATATTGCACTTAAAGACTAGAACTCTATAATTAGAGGTAAGATGAAAGCAACTGTGAAGGCTGCGTGACTAATCTAAGTTTCAGCAGGTACTGACTTGTGTTTAGTTCTGCTAAATTTAGCACCTACTGCTGATAGTTTGTGTGGAATTCTAAAATTAGATTTAATCTAGTTTCGCAACAAAGATAATTTAAAATGACTATGAAGATGTAAAAAAATCGGGTTTTGAGTCATACAGCTTCCCTAGTTGCTAACCCTCTCTGTAAGGCTGAGTGTGAGTCCAACTATATGAACAACTAGCCAGATTAGAAATAAACTACACATTTTCAGAACAACTTACTTTCATTTTAGCTTCAATCCACTTCATATTAGTAGCAGCTGAAACAAAAGGGAGAAAACAGAAAGAATACTTTATCAAAGTCAGTCGTTAACAGGCAAAAAGAAACAAGCCAAGAAATTATTCACTTAACATACAAAATTTAATTTCAGAAAGATCCATCCTTGTTCCAGCTTTTATGGTTCACTGCCTTGAAGACAGCCTTCCTTCATGGAAGTCTATTTTTATTTAGAAAAGCTTACTTTTCAAATGAACAGCTAGATAAAGCACTGCATGCATTTAAACCATTTTCTAGATCAGCTATTACTGAACTACAGTGTGCAGGACCACAAGAAGTGGGCTACACGCACTTTGAGGAACCATCCTGACTTTGCAAGATTTTGTCCTGGAAGCAATGGCAAGACTATATAGGGCCTGGAAAGGACAAAGTGTCAGCACTGCCCACTGATGTAAGAGTATGTGGAAACAATGTTCCAGACTATGAAAACTAAATCTTGTAATACAATTTTAATACCGTTTAAACTCTGCACTGGCTAAAATCTGTTCTCCATCTGCTGGATAGGAAGTGAAACAGTATGCAATGGCAAACGATCAACCATCGCTGTAGACAGGGGAGTTTGGTCCATTTGGAAGTTCACTACTTATTGTCTAGATTGAGATTATCTGTAAACGTAGCCATCAAACAGCACTTGAATGTGGATTATACAATTTTGTTATTTCAAGCACTTGTTTGTACAAAGTAACACTCAGTAAAGTGATGTTGAACGTTATACTGTGATTGGACCCATTCATGAGAGCAATATGTGGTGTTTTTTTCACATAAGAATTACTATTTTTCTGAAATAGCTCTAACAGCTGTGTTAACATTCCTGCTGAATGTGCTACAGCTAAGCATTCATGTATTGGTTTAGATCTTGCGATTCACACTAAAAAGCAATATAAAAACCTCCCACCCAGAGTCTCTGCTCTGAATGACAATTTACAATAAAATCTTAGTTATTGAGTATAAAACTTACACCAAATTACAATATCATAATCCTCATATGCAGACGTCAGGAATTCATGAAGGTACGGCCTCATCAGTTCTACCCCAGTTTCAGCACATGATCTGTGGTCTAAATAGAATATGAGAGAAGCAATTCATTATTAAAGTTTAAGTTAAGTTATTAAAGTTCAGTCTGACTTTCCTATCTATCCAGAGACCTGAAGAATTTCATGAGGGAAGCACTGGGGCACTTCAAAATCGTGAATGAACTCATAGCAAACTACCTTTCCCATTTTAAAGGTGGAGAGAAGAAGCAGAGGGGATACTTATCTGTTGATCCTTACAGGTATTTGAGGGCTTAGCTAATAATTAAATCAGATATCTGTGGGTCTCAATATCTTTGAACAGTCAGGCCAAACAGTTCCTCTTTGCACCTTAGCAAATATGTAACAGTGTAGATATGAAACGGATTCCTTCAAACCTAGTCCAGTTAATTTTGTGAACAGGTATCAGGCTCATTTCAGATGTGCAAATGTTGCCTGTTCCAACTAGAAAACTGCTGTTAAATTCTGCTAGCAGAAGACTTCTAGATAAAAATTTTAAACTTATGACTAAGTTAAATTTTGATCTCAGGTTGTAAACAAATCTCATCAAAAAGGAAAGCTAAGGAATAAGGCAAACTATTATTTACTGCTTATAGTCAAGCTGCCATGACACACCTACATCCCAGAAAATTGAGTCAGAAGGAAAATTCTGGCTTCTAAAAAAAGCAGTCTGACAGAATTTTCAAGTAAAACATGTTTTTGTGCATGTTTAGTAATGATCTGGAAAGAAAATTTGAAGCTATTCTCCCACACCCCCCAAAAGTGGAGTCAATCAGGTACAGACCGAGATCATTGTTTCACAGTATCTTGCCCTGCCACTGTGATGTCCAAGACGTAAGCTGGTCAAAAGAAAGATTATTTGGATAGAACACTAAATTGCTGCTTTTTTATGTCATCTTGCAGAAAGTTGCTGCACTAAAATCAACAATACGCAACACTTCAAATGCCCAATGCTTTTTAAAATACAAGCAGAAGACCCCACAATAGTACAAAGCAGAAGTCATATAGTACAACACATACCAAAGTTACAGAAGTAGATTTGTAAAGCAAAAACCAAGAAACTTGAACTGGCAAATAAACTGACCTCTTACACAAAAAACACAAGTTGCATAAAATCTCACCAAATAGTGTATAATCAACATCTAGCACCAGCAGCTTTTTTCCTTCTCTAGGAGGATTCAGGATTTCCACTTTGTATTCTTTAACTCTGCGGGAAATTTTTAGTAGATTTTCTTCCCTAATGTAACAGTGCAAAAAGTTACAGTTAATTAAAATGCATACTGTACATTCAATAACAGGACTGTTTTTTAATAGCTGAAACTCCTAACCTATTTTCGACTTCCACAACTTCCTCTTCAATATCAAAGTCATTGACAACATCATCGTTGTCAGGAGGTGGCCCAAGGACATCTTCCTAGAGGAATAACAACAAAAGATAACTAGGATCACTGAAGGAAAATAACAATGGATATCAAGTTTCTGTTACTGCACATTACGGGGGAGGGGAGGGGAAAATTAACAAAAATGATTTCACTTTACTGGTGGAAAGAATTACTGAAGTATACTGCTGACTGTTCAGATTTGAGAAGTCAGTGAATATCAAAATAATAGGTTTGTACTTTAACTCCAGAACAATACAGGAGTTTAATGAAAACACTGCTATCGCAGTTCTGCAGAAAAGCTTACTGTACATAGAATAATGAACACCAACAGAAATCTACTGTACTACTACTTTTCAAATGATTACTGGGATATCCAAAATTAAAAACCATAATTAGGAGATATGAACATTTTTTCCTGTTTGAGCTAATAAACAGCTAAAATACTTACCAAACTCTCTTCACGAGTGCCCATCATCATAATTTTAGTATTTGGTTTCAACTTGAGAGCTCCAAGCTTAACATCATCATCTGCAGGTTTGCCTATAATGTGAGCAGATAGTTTTTTTTACTGGGGTAGAGATATTTTAGTAAACTGTTAATACATTTCACGCTTAATTGAAATAAGCTACCAGTCAAACACCACAATACCCCAAGCTGTATTATTCATCCTCCTTCATATACAAATTCATTGCTTGTTGGGCTAGCAGCAATTTAACTTCTTTTAATGTACGTTTGCCACACTTCCATGTCAGCCATTAAAAAATGACCAGGTAGATCTATCAATAACAAAAAATATGCAGTGATGTACAAAATTCCAATGCTTACTCAAAAGCTAGATCTGGGAGGCAGATGCCCTGTTAGCAGACACATCCTGGCTAGGTTTAGGGGATGCTCAGCCATAAACATCTCAGGCACATCCACAACAAATAATAAATACAAATAGTTACCTTTCATTTTAAGTCCAAGTAGTTTTTGACGCTCTGGCAACACCCCAGTAAGGCCTTTAAGAGACTGCTTCAGATCCAGCACTGTGTCTTCTTCTGATAGCGAGGTTATTGTATACTCCTGTCCACCCCATTTTATTATGAGAGAGAGAGACATCCTTGAAGCATATGTTCAGTATTGTTTTCTGAAAAATCTGCTGCAGGAGGAAAATACAATGACCATGTAAGGAAGAAATAGAAGAATTGCTCTTTTCAGAAGACAAACCATACAGTCTGTTTAAAGTATTTTTGATCTTTTATTATACTGTACAGCAAAGAGCTGCTTGTTTTGCATGAACAGATGACAAGCATGTTGACAAGACGTTGAAACTAAGGGGAAAGGACAGTGCTAAAACTGAGGTTCTGAGTTCCACTTCAATGTATTTAGCAATGTCACATTCACTGTTTGCTCCAGCATATGATCAGTTGCTGTGTGTTCTGTACAGGTACAGCCTGTTCACTGCACAACCGGCACTCCAGCAGAGTACTGCAGTATCATAAAAGTCATTTCAAGTCTCAGAAATGTCCTCTGCAATAATCACACAACTCAATCAGCCATGAATATCTTTACATATGTAACAACAAAACAGCAAATATGAAATAGCTAAAATACATGGAACCACAAATATAGTTCTGAACAGTTCATTTTTAGCATTGGTTTTCTCTAATCACTTTCACTGTGCAATACCTGCAGTAACACACACCCCAGGTCATGTCTCACTGTAGCAATATCAAAGTAGGATTTTGAAAACAAAGCCAAAATACACACCTACACAACGCAATTACACTGTAAGAACTGCACTTTCATTGCAGTGCTAACAAAACAACCATAATTATACGATCTTTAATTTACACAGCATCACTTATACAAGTTGTATTAAACAGTTTTGTCCTGCATTAAACACAGCAGAAAAGCAAGATTTTTAGCTTTATGCGGAAGGAAGAAGAACATGCTTTTTCTGTTAAAGCTTATAAAGAGAGAATCAAGGAGATCAAAAGGTATGAAAAGGCTGTTGCAGACTGTCAGGAGATGCAGAGGGGGCCTCTGCACCACTAATTGTGAGATTGTCCTCAAAAGACTGGTATTCACAAAGAAGAGAGGGCAGACCTGTGAAAAAACCCGAAGCTATCCACCTTCAAGAAATGCATTACACCAAGAAATACAAGTCTGGCCATCCTGAAAAATCTCAGAATCCAAACATCTGATTCCTCTTCCTCTCTCGCACCCTATTCTCAGACAAAATGCTTCTCATTTACACAGTAAAGCCTATTAGAAACGAACAAGTAATTACTTGGGCATACCCACGAAGCTCAGACCAGATGAGAAATCGAGCGCTAGATACAACTTGCTTGCTGAGGACACTACAAGCCACACCTCCACACTATCCACAAATCCAGTCCACTAAGAGCCCTGAAAACAAATTGAAGAGGAAAACTGCTATCACAGAAAAATGAACATTTTTTTTGTTGGGTTTTTTTTTTTTCAAATATATACAAGATTGGGACCTGGTATTACCCTGTGAAAAACACTCACGAAAAAGGGGTCTTAGTTTCACCAAGAAATTCAACTGAGGTTAAGGCTGCATAGCATCAAGCAATGTTGATACGTAGGGTCATTGTCATAAATTATCCTTGTCCATAAATCTTAGACTAAGTTTACGGAAAGAAGAGTTTATTGTCTGTTTCCTCACCTGCACCATACACCTCAAATCATTCTGCAAGAAAATGCATAGGCCAAGAACTGAAGAAAACTTCCCCAGTCTCTGTCCAGTGCTCAAACGGAAAGATCACCCCTCCAAAGCTGAGCACGTGACCAACCGTCTGTCCTTACTGAATTACAGTCCTGTCAAGACGAACTTTATCAGAAATGCCAAGCAGAAATAAGACATCTTTATTTAATGCCAAAGCACTAAGGGGACTGAGTGTGCACATCAGAATCAACGATTACAGGGAAACAGATGGGGAGCAAAGAAAGTCACACAGATTTTCAAAGCTTCTACCATCAGGGCTGGACACCACATGAAATTGCAGCTTACTGAAATGAAGTTTGCTTCGATTAATTACATTTTTGGAGCCTTTACAAGCCCTCTGGACCACCAAGAGCCCAGGGGCTGGAAGGTCACTGGCTCAGAGAAAGCGTTAAAGTTGTGTTGTTGTAGATAAATTGTTGCGTTACACCACTTTTCTTGGAAGATTTTGGACGCGAGCCCTCCACATCTTCAAGTTTCGCGAAGCAGCATAAAACACGCAGGCAAAAACCCCAGAGCGCAGCGAGCGCAAGGCTGCGCAGACGGGGCTTTCTACCGCACCGCAACAGGTGGCGGGAGGGCGCTCCAAACCGGGAGCCGCTCGGCGCCCGCCGCCGCCGC
>Ga0065711_1004063_pt1 | contig 25155 bp, 11 predicted proteins | sample Hoacrofraction12_FD_59098 | JGI IMG/M metagenome (GOLD analysis project Ga0065711, IMG submission 59098) | Hoatzin crop microbial communities from Cojedes, Venezuela - Epithelial fraction 12 v2 (version 2) | ecosystem: Host-associated > Birds > Digestive system > Esophagus > Crop | place...
TCCTTTCTACCCTTTTTGAAAAGGGGCACAATGTTTCCCTTTTTCCAGTCACTGGGGACTTCCCCTGACTGCCATGACTTTTCAAATATCGTGGAGAGTGGCTTGGCAACTATGTCAGCCAGTTCCCTCAGGACTCTGGGATGCATCTCATCAGGTCCCATGGACTTCTGTACATTTAGGTTCTGCAGGAGGTCCCAAACCTGGTCTTCATTTACAGCTGGAGGGATTTTACCCTCCTGGTCTCCTTCATGCCATTCATCGACTCGGGAGGGGTGAGGAGAGAAGTTGCCAGTGAAGACTGAGGCAAAAATATTCTTGAGTACCTCAGCTTTCTCCTCATCTGCTGTTGCCAGTTCGCCGGTCTCGCTCATGAGCGGGGGTAATCTTTCTTTGACCATCTTTTTCCAGCTGACATACCTGTAGGAGCCCTTCTAGTACAAGTATGGCTTAGGAAGTAATCCCAGGCAGAGGCAGAAAAGAAATGCCTTGCTGCTTCTACAATGTCCTCTACCAAGTTCCACATAACAAGGCTAATGCCATACAGTGTCTGTACAAAACTAAACTTTTCTCATAGTCTAAAAAAATTACGATTGACATCACTTTTGTTGAAACCTATCATAATACCAATATTCTTTTGGCCTCAGAGTCCCAGTGGATTACACAGCTGCAGCAGGAGTGCCTAGCAGACACAGACATGTGGCCCTTTCTACGAAAACATGGAAAGAAACAGCTGATTCCCTCCCCAGAAAGCCTGGTGTCAGGCACATGGCACCACATCCTACCTCTGTTCTTTGTGTCTCCCAGAAGGGCTAGCTTCTCCTACATGCGAGGACTTGTTTTGACTTTCTGATGCACCATGCCTCTCAAAGCTTTTGCCACAGCAGTACGGTCACACTGCTCCTAGCTTGTTGCCCTTTGCCAATACACGGCAGCTGATCCTGCAAGAAGCTCTGGCCCATATTGCCTGGGCAGCCATTTAGCTAGGGCAATGCTGGCCAGAGGAGGCCTCCTCTGACCCTGTGCGGGTACTGTCTGTTTCTTAATCCAGGTGCATCCCCATGTGCAATGCTCTCGGGTTCCAAGACTTTGTGAGCAGCTTGTCACTTGATACGTCTGATTACCATAGTTGTACTAGACTTTACATAACACCTCTACATACATGTTGACACCTCACATGATAGTCAGAGAATTTCCCAGACACCCTTTGCAATGTAATGTTGCACCAAATTCATCAAAGCTGGCACAGGGAGACATAAATCTTAGTTCCAAGCCCTACCCTGGGCATTCGAGACGCACGACCTCCCTAGAGGATAGTGAAAGTTTCCACATGCTACTGACCTTCCTTTTTGGTTTTTCCCCCAGTTTTTCTGCCACGGAGCAAACACTTAGAGAAGACAGGGCCCCTGCCTGCATGTGTTCTAAATCATGGTAGCTTACCAGCTGCGAAGGTTTCAACCCTACTAGTGGTTTAGCCCAGGTGTATCAGATATGTGGAATGTAACTGAACTATCGGACATGTGTCAGGTCAGAAAACATTTTCTGCCACTTCAAAGGAAGTCAAACTTTTACTGTCAAAACCATCCAGGCATGTTTTCTCCATCACTCCCCTATGACAACATTTCTACTAGTCATACTTAATGTAAACAATGAATATTGTCCTTTCTTGTTCAGCTTACATCCTCCTTTCAGTCTTCTCCTGTTGTTCTCACTTTTATCTTTTTCTTTAAAAAAGTATCTCTTTTTCAGCTATCAACTTTGTATAGAATTGTGATTTCTATTTTCATATTCTTAAATGTCACGTATACTTTAGCCTTTCCCATTATCTTTCCATGTAGCTCCCTTCTGATTATTTATTTATTTGTTGCTCCATATGGTGTTCTTTCTTATTAATTGTCCAGAACAGAAAACAATAATTCTATTTGTGTGGAAGATCAGAGTTATGTAAGAAAGGACTATGACCTCATTATATGATATCCTATGAAATGATTTTTCTGCATCTTTGGCCTACACTTGACACAGTCCTTGTTTGCTGCTAGGTTATATGTAGAGCTCAAATTGATTTTTAATTGTCAACCACTACTTCTACATCTTACTTCTGGATTATTTCTCAGAAGATCTTCTATCCCACAGATTATTTCCCTGCTGTATTTCTTGTAACCAGCTGTAATGCTGTGCATTGAAATGATCAGAAATTTCTTTTGTATACTCTCTATTCATGCTGCTATAATTAAATAATCTAAATCTTCATTTGTCTCCTTTACATCTCCTGTACATTCAGTATCATCCTCCAATTTTGTCAATATGTTTCTTACTCTGTATTTGCGATCGTTAATAAAGATGTTACATAAGACCAAAGACTGATCCCTCTGGTGCTTCAGTAGGCACCACTCCTCAATCATTACACTGTGGTTTATCATTACCCTTTCTTTGCAGTCTTGTTTACCCATTTATCCATTAATGTTTGTTTTCAATCCACATAACACTGTTCTTCTCCAAGCCAACTTCAATTAAGTTTTCAACTAAGGTTTTGTCAGACACTGTATCAAATGTTTTTCTAAAATCCAAATACATTACATCTGCCACTTTCCCTTCATCCATTAATTTTCCTTCTTTATCCAAATACACGACCAGTGTTGTCTAGCAGATTAAGGAGGAATTTTTCAAAGGACTCAGGCCTATGCTCCATGTTCATGTAATTTGCATATATTAAGAGTATAGAAATATTTTTGTGCCCAAAAATAAATTGCAAAGGTAAATCAAAGTAGTTGTTTCTCTACCACCTTGTTTGCACCAGCTTCCAATATTTAGAGGACAAATGTATAAATTTCTACCTGGAAGTCAACTGCATATGCAAACATTTGCAGATGAAAGACCAAAAACTATATTAGAAAAAACTGCATATTTTTACCGATATTAGTGTCTTTTGATTATCAAAAGGAATATCCAGATTTTGATTATTGAAAGAATATTCAGAGGTACAACTTCTATTGCTTAAAATTGAAATGCATTGTAAAAATGCTAATAAAAAGTNTTTCGCAAAAGGAAAACCCTGATGACATAGTCATTATTACAATAAAGTTCTTAAAATTAATGACTGTGTTCTGTTGTTGGTTGGATGATTAAAGACTTCTTTTAAATGTCATTTTGGAAGATTTTTAAATTTTATTTTAGTATCAATCCATAATTCTAATAAACTGATTAGATCCTTCAATGATAACTGTTGTAAACAGCAATCTTTCTATATTTGAAAATAGTTGCTATTTTAATTTTCTTTATTCTACATGATTTCCCTAACCTTCCATAAAATATTTTTAGAAAGACAATAGCACACTATACTGGTTAACAAAGATGATCTGGCATTCACTTTAATTTGGAGTCTTGACATAATGGAAAAAGAATAAATCACAGAATCACAGAATCACAGAATGGTAGGGGTTGGAAGGGACCTCTGTGGGTCATCTAATCCAACTGCCCTGCCGAAGCAGGGTCACCTACAGCACGCTGCACAGGACCTTGTCCAGGTGGGTCTTGAATATCTCCAGANAAGGAGACTCCACAACCTCCCTGGGCAGACTGTTTCAGTGCTCCGTCACCCTCAAAGTGAAGAAGTTCTTCCTCATGTTCAGACGGAACTTCCTGTGTCTCAGTTTGTGCCCGTTGCCCCTTGTCCTGTCACTGGGCACCACTGAAAAGAGTTTGGTCCCATCCTCCTGACACCCACCCTTCAGATATTTATAAGCATAAGCATATATTAGGTCCCCTCTCAGCCTTCTCTTCTTCAGGCTGAACAAGCCCAGTTCCCTCAACCTCTCCTCGCAGGAGAGATGCTCCAGTCCCCTCATCATCCTCATAACCCTCCACTGGACTCTCTCCAGTAGCTCTTCATCTTTCTTGAACTGGGGAGACCAGAACTGGACACAGTACTCCAGATGAGGCCTCACTAGGGCAGTGTAGAGGGGAAGGAGAACCTCCCTTGACCTGCTGGCCACACTCTTCTTGATGCATCCCAGAATCCCATTAGCTTTCTTGGCAGCCAGGGCACACTGCTGGCTCATGGTTAACCTGTCGTCCACCAGGACACCCAGGTCCCTCTCCACAGAGCTGCTCTCCAGCAGGTCCGTCCCAAAACTTTTCTTTTCGATGTCCTACTCTTTCAAGAGGTGAAGAATCTTGACTGTCCTGTATAAGAGATTTGATCAATGTCAGAGCACCAGGATACTGAGCTTGACTTTTTCCAGGTACTGCAACCATGTGCTTCTCTTTAACCCACTGAGAAAAAAGCTCAGAATACTGGCCAGCCCAAACTGTGAGGAGTTTATTTGGTGGGATTCTGCTGTCTGTCCGTCCAACCATTTACCCATTCATCTGAATCTGTAAAGCTACTGTCTTTTTCAGCACTTTAGAAGCAGCTGAGTTTTTTTTCTTTCTTGCACTGCATGTGATTAGGGCTAAGAAAAACATGTAGTGCTAAAGTGGCAGTACAGACTCAGAGGAAAACCTGTCTCCGAAGAGCTGTCACGTACCATTTTGTCCAGGCTGCTCATCTAAACTCATGGAGCTAAATTTACTCCATGTTATAACTCCATGTCTTCATTACAATTTTGGCCCCTTATGCCTTATTTCCATTCCAGAGGAAACATTTCTTCCCAGTGTATGAACAATCACTGCAGTGTGTCCACTGAACTCTTCTTTTTTGTGTAGTCTTGGGAACGTGTACTGCTTGTAAGAAAATGTCTTGTGGCCAGAAGACCCAGCCAGAGCTTATGCAATTACCAAGGTTAGAGCGCTACCTTTTACAAGTGATCAGAACCTTCACTGGTGACATACAATCTTAAACTGGATAAATTGTCAGCTAGCAGCTGGAGAATGAGGAGCTTCTGAGCTATCTGCAGAAGGGATGTATGATATTAGCCATAGATCCGAGAAAGTTGAAATGTGGAATTTTTAAATTTATCAATGACAAACGGGAGTATTTCCTTTGCGTAAAAATATTTACCCTATTTTCACTCTGAATCAATGTAGTGGCTCTAAAAGTTTAAACCACTGAAAATTAATGACCTTCCACTATGCCTTGTAGAAATTCTATAACCTCTTAGCAATATCTGAGATGCACAGTGATGTAGTAAATCCTGTGTGCTGACAAAAGAACCAGCCCTATTATCATGTTTGTTCCAATGGTAAAAAAAAGCATGGTAAGAAGTATTTTGGGAAACAAATAAGCACACAAAACTGATAAATATGAGAAACGAACAGCAGTTGTCCCTTATAGAAAGATGTGGTGTTCTAACATAGAAGGCATGATATTTCAAACCTATAGGCAGCAAAAGCAACTCTTGGGAGAACTGCAGCAATGGTGAGTGTCGTGTGGTTGAATGAACGGAAGATAAGATTTTTAATTCCACTCTTTCAGTACTTCTGCAGCTTTGAAAATCTCAAACAATTATTATCGGAAATGTGAATGCTTGTTTTGATTCAAATAAGAATAAAAATAAAATAAATAATTTACTGTATTTTTAAATAGATAATAATAATAATACAACATATTTAGAAATCCTTTACCTTCTAAGGGAAGTCAGGAAAGCGGCAGACTTTTAGACAAGGGAGTTAGTGTGCATTCTCATCAAAGTCCTAGGGAGGTACTCCATACTGCCTTTCATTTATCAAGGACCAGATTTTGCCACTGTCAGTCTCACTGAGGACTACCTTATTCCACAAGTGATCTAATTGACTCAGTGTCAGGATTTGCCTCTAATTAAGGAAGTTCTTGTGATTAAAGCACAAGGTGCATGTCAAGAGACTTGTCATTTCTGTAGGCTGGTGAAAGTAAGAAAATACTTCCAAACCAAATGTTAAAAACTCACATTAAAGCAGGTTGTCTCTCGCCTTTATTGCTGAAGCTGAAAAACAAAGGGCCTGATTTCCAGGAGCCATAGCATTTCCTAGTCCTGCTAAATTCAAAGGGAGAAGTACTGAACTGTGTGTACATGCATCATCATTTGTCACTGGAGAGTAATCTCAAGACCTTAAGCACCAGAAATACAGGTTGCTGGCTGAAGTGATAAAGAAGAAATAGCTGAGAAAGTAATTGGTCAGATATAAGAAGAGGGCATAATTCCAGACCTTGGACTAACGGAAACCTGTGAAAATATCAGTTTATGATCACTTGTGTCTCAGTTTGTTTTTTGTTAAATATTGTTAGTAATGCAGCCCACCACAGGTGTATTTTGAAATATATTCCTCTGTGTTACCTATTTTACTGAACAATCTGGATGCCCAGTGCTGTATTCAGTTATAACACTTTAGGGCAGAGACTGTTTTTTGGCTCTGGAATTGCACAGTACAAGTATGGAAAAATTGTAGGCACGATTGACACTAATACTGTAATAGAACAAAGAGTAACTCAGTTATTTATTGTTAATATACACTCTTAATTAATGTAAACTGTACCAAAAGTAATATAAAGAATATAAAATAATATAAACAGTAGTGTTAGTGAATTGGTTCTCATTAACAGCATTTCCTGAAAAGGATTTCTCCTAGTAAATGGCTGTTCTTTGTAGCGCATAGACAGGGATTTCACCCCCTGCTCGGTACATGCCACCTCATAGTTGCAGCTTCAGCCAGCAGCATTTTCAACTGCAGATTTAAAGGGTGAAACCTGAAAAGGGGCTGGAAGTGTTTAAAACATCCTTGTAAGCCAGAAAATTGATCAGAGATCATAGAGCTAGGCAAATCTGCATAGAATTTAAATTGAGGGATAACATGCATGAACAGGAGACAACATGTTTTATGTGTTGAGTGGATGTAGTTTGTCTTCTATAGATCATACTATGAGCTGATTAATGACTTTACTTTTCAGTCACGGGATCTGTTTCTAAAAGCCACAGAAGTATTCGGTGATCATTGATTCTCCCCTTAGCTGATGGTAGTGATTATCAAACATTAATATGCTGTCAGTCTCTATTTAAGCCCCTTCAAGAATGAATTAAGCATGGAAACTAAATAACCTTGAACCCTCCTTCAAGATCCCATTAAGATACAGTAGCATACGAGATACACGTAAACACTGTTCATGCCCTGAAATGAAGAGATTCCATATGCCATGCTAAGCCACATTCCAGAGGAAAGAAATAATTGGGGGGCGGGAGGAAGGGAAGGGATAAATAGCCATAAACATACAGTGGGTTAAATTTTCAAAACACTAGCACATTCAAGCAATAGAATATACTGATGGGTATCTTCAGTCTCACATACTGGTATGAGTTCCACTGTTGCGTAGATTTAATTCACCCTATTGGACTGTTGTTTATTCAATTGAGTCTGTAGGTGTCTAACTATAGATCTTATGTATTGAATTGCTTAATTTATAGCAGAGATGCAGTGGTACTTAAAGTTGCAGAGATATTTGCTTACCGTTACATTAGTGAAACACTGATAACCAGTTAAAAGAAATCTTTCAAAAACACAAGTGGGAATTGACTGTCCAAACCCTACTGGCTCACAACAGAATTTGTGTTAATAGCAGACCACTGGAATCTCGGAAAACTTCTGACACAGCCCTATCTTTTGATGTTGTCCTTTGAACAAATTAGTGGCCACTTAGGTGAGATAGCTATTGGCCCGAATTTACAGAGAAGTACATGTATGAAAGTTGCATCTTTCTGTTGGAAAACACGTGCATGTATAAAATTTTGCTGAACATAGAGATGACACCAGAAGGAAAATAATAGTGCTGGTGTTGATCTGTAGAGTTCTGCTCCTTTTCTTTCACATTTGCTTTCTTTCATCAGAGTTTTGCATGCATGCACTTGACTAGGGATTAATAGGTTTGTTAACTGAGCCAGGATGGAGATCTGGAGAGGAAGAGAGAGGGGAGGGGGAAAAAAAAAGAAAGAAAAACAGCCTGCAGACAACTTGAAGATGTGAATTTTCTTGGCTCAAGCTTTGAAGATAAAGCAGTGCCCTAGGGACTGTGGTAAAAAATAAGCTCTCGATTAGGCATCAGGCACAAACTGACCAGCCTCCAATCAGATTTTTTCTACTGTGTTTCATTGGAGCAGCAATGTGCTAATGTCTTTGTAATTTTAAAGTCACACTGCTTTATTTTACTTTTTTTTTCCAGTTCAGGAGAATGCAGCTGTGATCATCCATTTCAGCTCAAATGATGATTATTTACATTTGTTATTTATTTTACTATTCCATAAATGTATTTCACTGGCTATATGCAAACTCATTAACGGTCTATATTGTCATTTGCTGTCATGAAACTCCTCTGAACTCCTCATTAAACTGGGCTGTATCTGAAACAAAGAACACTGCTGTAGCAGATATTAATCTTCTACCACCCTTTCTTTCTGTTGTGACTTTCATGTGGCACCACAGTCTTCACAGCTGAGAGGCTGTTCACTGCAGCAGAGTTTCTGTCCTGAGACAGTGATCTTGGACTCCACACAAAGGCTTTGAGGAAAGTAGAGGTTGGATCCCCGCTTAACATGAGGGACCAGTGACCTGACAGCCTAGAGAGCCTGATCCTTCCTCACCTTTCTGAGTTTCTGGAGGTGAGGGTGAGTCAGGAAAAAGAAGAATGAACATTCAAGCCTGTTTTCCAGCAGCAGGAAAACAGTGAGGAATGCTGACCAACTCTTGTTTAGCAGCGATGGTGGAGTGGAACTAAAAAGCTTTTGTACACACAAAATAGTACCAGTTTAATTATTGTGATCTTTCTGTATTAAATGGTTAAGATTCACCAGTGCGTGCATGCTATTAGTCTGCACTGAAAGTCAGCTAAGGTAGGTTATATTACCTTTCGTTTTGCATGGGTAATATGCATATACAAACAGAGGCCCCAGAGCCTAACTGGTGCCCAGTAACTTCTAATGCCACGGCAATTTGATATCAAGCCTAGGCAGGAGCTGGCTTGGTACCAGCCAAGCTCACCTGATTCCTCAGGTCTTACATTGATCAGATTTTGTTAAGGCTCAGGCCCTTGTTCTCAGGACTTAAGAAAATAATTACTGCCCTGAGTAGTACTGTACGACTGAATGATTCCAGATGGTCACTGCAACAGGGCTATTGAAATAAACATTCATGAAAACTACACAACAGGATATGACAAGGCTTTATTTAAACTGTAAGTCTAAAGATTAAAGCCCTGTTGTTGGGGTTTTCTGTCATATAATGGAGTTTTTTCTATGTACAGTATTTATCTTGTCTCAATCTCTGTAGTGTTTGAGCACCTCCCAGGCTTTGATGTTTATCTCTCTCACAATACCTCTGTGCAATGTCAAGTGTTTCTACCTCTATTTTGCAGAGTAACAAGAAGTGGGATAAGGTCCAAGGTCACATAGGAAGAGTGCAGCTTAGGGAGGAGCTGACAGGTGACCCAGGCTTAGCACACTACCCATTAGCCCTTCTTCTCCCTTTGTTTTCATGCACAGAATTTGAGACGGTTGCTGAGTTTCTCTCTGAGACTGATCACTAGAATGGACAGCAAGATATTTTTAAAAAATTTTGTTCTAAAATATGGTAAGAAGGAAAAGAGTTGTTTGGGGGGTAAGCAACCTTATCACGGAAATTCATCAAACCAGCACATCAAGGCATAACCGTATTCAACTTAAAAAAAAGTAGGCAATCTGTGCACTTTAAAATTTGTAATTGTTTTACAAAACTAAAAGAGATAATATATAGGGGGAAAAAAGACTTTACAGACACATGAAAAGGAATTGCTTTTCTGCAGCAAACAGCATATGTTCAAGTAAATGAAGTTAAATTAAAAAAAAAGCCTTTAAAAATGTCTTTAAAAGTCATGATGAAAGTTTCTGAGGTTTCTTTTTTTTAATGCAAAGAAAAAAAATTTTCAGTCTTCCTCCTTTTTAGCCTGTGCCAGCAGTGGCTGGTAGTGTGCCATTCTAGCTTACGACTTTATGATCCTTTCAGTCACAGTACCATATAGTGTCAGAGATTACCGGGAAACAAAGATATCCTTATATGCAGTGAAATAATGAAAGGAAAAGTAAATAAAAGGATGATGTGTCCAAAACATCATAAGAAACCAAAGTCATATATATGTTTCATTCAAGAAGCACTGAACCAGGTGATACACTTGTGGACCACTTGTGCTCATTCAGCTGTCTTCCTCAAGACCTTGGATTCATTCCCACTGTAACATGCATGTTCCTCCCGGTGCCAATGTGTTGGGCACTATCTGAGCAGATTTTAAGCAAGAAAAGTCCTTATCTTGGAGTGCTTTTGATTTGAACAGATTGTGATTATAAATTAAAAGGATTGTGACAGATCACAGAGATGAATGGCTTGAGAGAAAAGTTGAGATTTTAACCCAATTTTTTGAATCCAGCTACAAAACAAAGCTTCATCCTTAATATGGATCTTACAGAACTGAAGTAGCTGCTCCCACTTTTACTGGTGGTCTGTAGTCTATTGAATTAATTTTAATCTTCAGTGTTGTAAGTGAGAGACAAATCAAGTCCAGTATGCCTAATCCTATACTCATTATTGACTCAGGCATAATTCATATTGGTTTGAATCAGTCTGAGTGGATATTTTTACTTATTACTCATCTCACAGTCTTTTCTATCACTAACCTCTCCAAATAGCACTAATGAGAAACTCTTCACAACGGTTTCTCTAGGCAGCATATATGATTATAGGAATATTCTACATTTTCTTAGTGCTTAATGTTTCCAAACTCCATACCCACTAGGATGACCAGCTTCAAACTGCAAGAAGATCCAACAGGGCAGCTTTTTTTATTGCAGCTTCGTATGCTCTTCTACATGTTGTATTGTTTATTTCCCTCTCCTTTCACAACTCTGCACTCTTCCCATTAACAGTGAAAGAACTACTTCCCCCTCTCGATCTATTTCATCGAACCACACAAATTCCCCTTTGCTGTAGCAGATTGTTAATATGCATGCCCCCAACAGCTGAAGTGTTAAATAGGCGTGAATTTTGTCCCTCAGTTTGTTATTTCTCTGACTTCCCTCTAAAGGTCTCCTGGAGACCCCAGAATGCTCATCTCATATGACCGTGGACCTTATTTGTCTCCGTAAACGGAAAGACCTACATAGCAAGAGAGAAACAAAGGAAACAGAATATTTCATCTCTTGTACTTGGGAAATACTTTCCCAAGACCATAATTTCAATGTAGGGAAACTACGAAATGCCTCATTTGAGATGCTCACTCTAAAGGTCTTTATAGTACCCCTTATTCTCACCTATCTGCTCTTGGTACTGCTTCAGCTGTGGTTTACAGCAAAGATTGCTCAACACCTGAGCATAAATATCCACTCAAAATAAAAGCTATCAGTGTACCAGTGTGGAAAACTATTTAAATTCTTCAAAAAATGTTGTAAGACAACTCAAAGAAATGTCCTACATAGGTTGATGATAGCAAAGCATTCAAGGAATTTGTAGCTATAGGTAAAAGTTGTGTGACTCGTACTGATATTGCTGAACCACAAGCATGCAGAAGAGCAGAAGTCAAAGCAGTAGATGATAGAGTGTTTTTTAGAGAGGAAAGAGAATGAGCATTAGCCCACCAGCAAACTTACAAAGGGTAGATGAAACCCCGTGATGCGCTTATTCTGACCATACTCTGGGACATGATGTAGTTGTACCAGCAAAACAATGAGCTCTGTTCAGTATATCCTGCCTATCAGCACTGTATTTCTTCAGGGTCAGTGCTGCTTGCTTGAGGGCATGAGCAGGACGAATGTAGACCTTAGCGTATGAAGAGAGCAAGGCACAGCACAAGTTCTCAAAGGGCCATTTGCTGTGCTCAAGTATCAGATCTCCACCTCTGTCAGTTAACAGCTGTGTTTTGAGCAGCACACTACTGTGAGAACTCCAGAGGTTGGAGGAGGAACTAATTTTTTCTCAGACAAGACACCATGAATGCAGTGCCTCCACCTCCCATCAAATTCCTGCAGGACCACTGAGGTGAGATGCTGCAGAGCATCACTGCATGGCAACATCCTCTCCAGGTTCCCTATTCCAAGCAAGGGCTGAGCAGAACTGAAGTAAAACTGGGTCTCAGTAGGGTAAGATACCACCATTAAGCTGGTCATCCTTCTCCCACCATTGTGCAAGGCAGAACCTTGTAGCGAAAAGATATTTGACCAATATCCTCACAAAAGCACGATATCCAATATCTCCTCCCTCAAACACATCCTTGAAGAATATAGATACATGAAAAGTATTGCTGATTTAAAAGAAACAGAAGGAAAGATCTTATTTGGAAAGACTGCAGTCACCTAGTTATATGTTCTCCAGGCTATGTGTAGTTTGCCTGAGTGTAAGCAAGTAATTACATCAAAGATACCACTTTTGCCTTACTGGTGAAGGGTTAATACCAGTTTGTCTTTCCTGCTCAAGAGTTTCAGGGACAGGTATAAGCAAGACTGGTAGAGAAAAAGATAAAAGAAGCTGAGTGTGTGAGGAAAAGAGGAGGTTGAGGTGAAGGAATATAGGAAGATTGCTTGGTTAGCTAGCTTTTACCCTTCACAGCTTTGAACACTGGTAAGTATTTTTCCTCCTAGTTAGCTGTACTATCAGCAGAAAAAGGCACAAGTGAGACTACCAGAAATAATGCTTTAAAAAATATCTTAGTAATTCTCATTTCAGAGATGTGTCTAAATTTCCTTGAGTAGGAAATAAACTCACAATGAGAGACAACAACAGCAAGTTACTAGCAACTGAGACAATGCTAATTATTTAACCATAATATCAATGGTATATAGCCAACATTAATTTCACATAAACATCTGTAGCAGCTATATCCCAAAGAGACATAAAGAAGAGTAATTAAGTAAACATATTTTTGACTTGCTTTTCAATGTCCTGAACATGAATGCCACATGGTAAATATGTTCCTGATCTTCAGACTCCTCAAGAAGACAAATAAGTTAAAGGTCTCTTACTAAAGTCAGAAAGGTTACCCATGTTGTTAAAATGGGGCATGTGCTTCAAAATTTTGGAGTCTGCAATATTTCAGAGCAGCACATCTACATTTGGCAGATGAGCCATTCTTTTTCTCATCCTCCTTTGCATACTTTTTATGGTTTTTGTTTGATTTCGTCACTTCCAGATTTGTAGAGTCTGGAAAATTAAGGGGTGGGAAGAATCACTTACTTTTGCGTGGTAAGGAGGAACAAATAACTGACAGAATATTCATTATTTCCTGAAATAATGACTAACGTGGAGCCCTTCATCAAATGCAGAATATATCACTGCTTTTAATATAATTAGGTCAAGAAGAAATGAGAGTTAGGACAAACTGTTGGTACCCGGTTTGTGGATGAGAAACTAGAGGGCTTTCAGTCCTAAGTCATGTCTCCACAGTGCAGTTCAGAGGCACTTACAGGCAGCCCAGCTAGTGTGGAAGAAGTTGGTATATTGTAAACCCAGTTCTGTACAAAGACTCAAGGTCCTGCAAGTAGGATGGGCCCTACTGGCACATCAGCTGATATTTCTTAATGAAGCAAGTTAGCTTCAACATCCCACTTATTTAGCAATACCTCCTCCAGTTCTGGATCTAGTAGCGTGAAGGCAAGCTGAGGTATCCTCATTCAGACACTACATGGCTTAGTCACGTGCTCATGTCAAAAAACTGTGAAAGCAACCATCAAACACTGATTTTGGGTGAATGTTTGACTATTCTCTCACCACTGCACGAGGCTGGCTGAGGTAGATATGAATACATCACAGGGATAACAGATATTGCTCACATTGCAGAACCTGTGCAATGCAGCTATGTTTGTAGCTGCCTCCTCATTTACAACGTGGATGAATCTCTCCTCAAGCCTGGATGCTGGAGTCATGTTTCCAGAGAATCAGGTAGCATATCTGAGGCAAAGTTGAGTCCTGGGGCAGCTGAGATCTGACATCTGTAGTGTACTTGCTTCCTTCCACAACTGGGCTATACAGGTCAGGGGTTGGAAAGATTTTTGCAATGACATACAGATGCGTAGGTTACACAGGCTCTCTGGCAACCAGAGAACAAAGGAGTCTGATTCTGTCCAGCAGTCTGAATAAAGGATGTTTTATCTTCACTGCAGCATACTCCTGTCTCTTTTCCATGGCAAGAAGGACTTTAGTGACAGGGTCAAACAGCTGTCACATATTGCACAAACCTACAATGGGTAATGGATACAGTTATACTTCATGTAGATTAGTCACACCCAAAGAAAACTTGCTTTTAAAGTGGGAATGAAAAACAAAAACATTTCTTCATCTTTTTTTCTCTTTTTTTGAATGACCAAAATGATCATATTAACATTAATTTTCACAAAAAGAACATGCTTATAATGTTTCTTTAAATCCTGCCTAGTTTCCACCGTAAGCACAGGGAACTTTAAAAATGATTTCAAGACATAGATCAGGTTAAGAACCAGTATTTGCAATGGATAAGAATCTGTCTAACACTTTGACAAAGAGTACAGTACTGTGTACCATTACACAAAGTGTAATGCAATAGCTCCCTTATTTATTCCTGTTTTGCAGAAAGCAGAAACTGTTCTTGCCATGCATTACCCCTATTATGTTGCTTCTTGAGAACCTGAGACCTTTTGAATCTATCTTCTGAACCATTTTAATATGCAGCAGAACAAAAGGATCACAGTGTCACTGACGAATATGTTGTAAAGCCAAAGCCATAATTACGAATAGCAAATGTAAAATGTATGCATATAGATAGAGCGAAAAAAGTACCATATGCAAGTAGAAAAATAATATTTTTTCACCATATTTATGTTATTTAACCCTCTCCTCCTCCCCTTTTTCTTTCACCCGGCTCCTCTCAAAGAAATCTTTCTTTCAATAGTCTCTTCAGACATGGAAAGGGACACCAAGGGGAAGGAAGAATCAGCTTTCATTGATGCCGTGACTAAGGGCCATGGTCTTGGCCCAGACCCCTGACCCTCATGTCTGTAGCATTATACACAGTGTCTGGTGTGATCAGCACAACCTTGTTATTCAGCTTTTGTACTGTGCATATTTAATTTCAAAACACATTCCAATGGCAGCGGGGAAAAATTCACCCTCTTTTAAGTGTATGATTCACTAGCTCTTTAGAGTCAGTTGGTGGCAGATGGGCATGTGTGAAAACTTCTATTTGTGATCTCACACTATATAATGAGCACAAGCCACCACTGGAATCGTAGTTTCTGCATAGAGAGTCCTGTGCACTCACTTCCCTCTCAGAACTGGTTCTCTCAACTTACACTGCAGCCGTAGCTGTGCCAGGAGGCCTGAACATGGTCACTGTCCCCCACGAGCATCCCGAGGAGCAGCTCAGGCTTTCTGAGGCTGCTCTGTGCGTGGCCTTTGCCAGACCAGTACACACTGCTGCAGGGCAGCCTTGCACTTTGTGCCTTGTGGGGCCTGGCACCCAGGCTCTACCTTTCCTCCTTGAGTGCTCCTTTACCAGAGAGTACACATAGCATCTGCTCTCTGCCGCTGTTAATCAACTGCTTTCCAAAGTGGCCCTCTAGTTTCTAGAGTGCTTCTTGCATTTGGACCTGTAAACCTTCCAACCTGTGCACAAAGTAGTCACAATCTGTCCTGTGGTCTATAAAACAGAGAAGTTTCCACCAGAGCAAAGCATCCAATTTCAGCTGGGAGTGCAACTTCTCAGTATACTTCCCTTGTGACTCAGAGCCTAACTTGCAGCTGAAGGTTTAACAGAAAAGATGAAAATAATGAGATTTCTTGAGAAACTGCACAGAATGAAATTTGTCAGCAGTCATATCTTAAAGACTATCATCATGCTTCTCTGTCCTTACACCTGAAGAATGCAAACAGTCTTTTGTGTGATTTGTCCACTGGAAATGGATTAAATTTCTCCAGTTAAAATAAGAGCCTTGTATAAATTTGACCAACAATGGGAAGAGAACATTTCTGAAATTGAAAACAATTCACGCTCCTACGTTACTATTATTGCTGGTAGTTATTATAGTGCGTTGGTTTGTACAGGGTAATGAGGAATTAGAACTTGAATTTGCAAGACACTGTACAAATAACAAGGAAAATACTCTCCACCCCAGTGATCTTGACATTCATGGTGTCTGATAGGATCCAAAAAATTTAAGTGATAAATAAGGAGAATTAAATTACAATAAAGGAAGGTGTTATGGCAGCTGCAGCTGAGCTTGCTATCTATCTGCCCAGTTTCAGAGAATGAAGATTTATTTTCTTTTCCTGAGTCTTCAACTCCTTCCAATTTTTGGCAAGGACCAGGGACCTAATCTTGTGAAGTGCTGAATGCCTCCTGTGATATCATCATCCCCTTAGTGACAGCCCCCAAAGTAGAAGGGCTAAAAATACTGTAAAACAAGAAAGCAAGAAAGAGGTGCTGGAAACTTGAAGATGAAAATTGTTCTTGAAGGGTTTACAGCCCAGTTAGGCAGATTTTGGCTACAAAAAAACCTTAAGGAAGACCAACGACAACAAGGTTCAACATCCAGGGGTTCGGGTACATGTCTAGCATGAACTGAACTTCACCCTTTTCTTGATGTATGCCTAACACATCTTTTGATAGGTTTACTGCAGGTCAGCACAGGGCGGTAGTGGATTTAATATCTACTATGAATTATAACAATGGGTGGCTTTAAAAACCCAAGAGAGGGACTTTTGTACATGCACAATTTTTAGGAACTTCGTTGGCACTGCAGGAGGAAGCTAAAATTTTAGCTAATCTGAAAAAGGAAGAAGTTGTAAGACATTAATAAAAACATCCAGTAAGCTCATCTATCATTACACTGACATCGGGAGTTCTTCCTGTAACCTAATGGAAACGTCTTCAGTGTATGTTCTTTTCCTTTTTGTTGTGTCTTATGTTCAAAAGGCATGAAATATGATTTCTCCTTTGCTTACGCTTACAGTTATTATTTGTGGTTGCACCTCAGATGCATGAGGGGCTTTTTATACAATCACAGCGGGTCATCTCTAGGCCTGACAGTTCCTATACACTCATTTGAATTAGAGGAATTTTACTTTTCCTTCAGCCCTTGCCATTAAGAATGTAGTTTGACGGGATTCATTCTAAAATGAGAAAGGTATCATGTTAGGCTTCATCATAACTCTGTCTTTCAGATAAAGTCGGTCCCCTTAAAGTGTACCATATCATGTAGAGACACTGTAGTACATCTTCAGGGACAACAGGTCAAGGTTCAAGACATGGTTCAATATAAGAGTAGGTTTTCATTGTAGATTTTCACCCTTTTTCTTGTTTTTATGCCATCCACGATCAAACTGCAAGTGTTTGTGTTCAGGTCTCAGGGTAGCACGGGCCCTAACCAGAAAGTCAGCTACAAACATTCCCTGCAATGTCTCATATTTGAAATCGAGACTGATTCTGGGCTCCCAATAAATTGATCTCACTTCCAGATTTTGGTTAGCGGGGAAGTTAAAATAGACATTTTTATTCAATTAAGCCACACAGATTATGAGTAATATGGAGATTATTAACAAATATTTTTGAAGAAAGAGAAAGCAGTGTGCGCTCTCTCTCTCTCACTCTAAAAAGCCTTGGCCCAGAGCCAGTTATTATTATAAGCTGGCTGCACTGGCATGAAGCCAAGAAGATGATAATTCAGCATGAAGCCAAAATGGATGGCTTTTCTCCCATTCCTCTCTTTCAGTTATAGCTTGTGGGTGTGACAAACATTTCTACCGCCCAAATTTTCAAAACTGCTCACAGATCAAGTGTGTTTATGCCTGTGTGGGCGGGGGTGGTGCTGGGGGAGATCTGCCATGTATTGTGTGTTTAGAAAAGGATATAACACCCTGTTTCTAATCTTACAAGAGTTCAGCTGCTGCTTCATTTTATTTTGTGAGGCAGATGACAAATTCAGAAGTCCTCTTCCTGGGCTAATTTTCTTCTTTACTACTTGAGAGGGCTTGCTTGGCCCAAGGATGCACGAGACTCTTGTCCCTTAGGTGCACCAAAGTCAGTGGCAGCTCTTCCATGAGCTCAGCACTTGGCAGAGAATGGGATGACAGCCCATCCAGAGTTATAGAATTTTATCTTGTTTAGCTCTTATTCCATTTGCCACACACGGACACCAGTAAGTGCAAAACAGCCTTCAGACTACCCTCCGCACCCTTCCCCCCCCGCCCAACACCATGCATGGTGCTTTGATGGGGGAATGGCACCTACCCAAGGAGAAAGGAGGGCAGGGGCAGGGGCTGGGGCAGGGGCAGGAGCCGGGTAGATTTCTGCACCTGGAGCAATGCCATGGTAACACACAGTCACCTGCTTGTCACGGCAGCTGCAAGAGCAGCTTTGGGCAGGGATGCTGTAGCCAAGGAGGTAGACTCGATGGAAGCATTTCCCTTTTTTTTTTCTTTCCATTTTCTCTGCAGGGTTTGTATGGTAAGGTATAGTGTGAACTGTGATGGTGAAGTCAGCAAAAGTAATTGAGAGCAGGAACATATTTAGGGGATGGAAGGCTGAGTGAGGGGTCTGCAGACAAGTTCCCACACATTAGAGACCTGTGTGTCTGCAATTGACTTGGAGCAAGCTTTTGGCTCCTATCATCTCTGCCCACCTCTGGGGTCTGTTACATACGTTTGCTTCTACACTTTGAGCCAGAGATGCCAAGCAAGGAAAGGCTTTCTCAAATATGGGAAAAGCCAGAGTATGTTACAGTGAATGCTCTACTCACCTACATTAATATTATCCAGAGCTTTCCACCTCTTAATTGAATACTCAATGGTCTTCTACACAAGTCCTCAGAAGCATATATTTTGAGCTTACCAGTGAGTTTTGGCTGAAATGGATTAACAGGGAGGTGGCACAACAGCACCTAAGTGCAACTAAAACAGTGATTAACTGGAAGATCTTTAATATAGACAAGTCTTCCATGATACTTTGTCTTACAGTCTTCACTGCCATTCTACCTATGATGCAAGATTTAACTGGCAACCACTGTAGCCCCAAATGGTGAGTTGAACAACATAAATGATAATATGGTAAAAGACTGTCTTTGCAGCCCTCCATATTGAATGAAATGTGTCTCTTGCCCAGTCTAAGAGGTCCTGGAATAACACAGAGTTTAAACTCTCTTACTTTTGCACCAGCAAGCAAATAGAAGAGGTCAAAATTGTCCTTTCAGCCACTCTGGCCTTCTCAGTGAGCTACATACTGTGGACAGTACCCAAGAGATGCAGAGGGCTAACAAAATAATGCAGCATGAACTTGCAGGTGACTGGATCTCACACAAGTCATCACACATGTGGTTACCAAATACCCCTGCTCCTGCCGCAATGCATGCATTATGCGTAGGAGCCAGCTGGCCATTTATCTGAGCAGATACAAAGAGAACTTCAAATGGCTCTTGAGTAAACGGAAATGTGAAAGACAGAGTCTACATAAGCCAATATATTTTCTTTATTTCTTTCTTTAAGGCCAATGATGGATATTCATTGGAGATCTAACATTAAATAACCCGTTCATACAGCTTGCATAGTGAAGATGATACCCTCCAGATGAAAAATTATAGCTAGCTAAACATGACTAGAAACTCATATGTCAGGGTCTCAGGACCAGATTCCAGCTTGTGGATAATTATTTAATGCAAGTTAATATATTATTTCTTGCAAATCAAATACAATCAAATAGAAAAGAACTGCATGGCCAGGTTCTCCGTGAGACTATCTCTGTCTATTAAATGCATCAATATAAACCTCCATTGGCAGTAGGGTGGTTGTAGCAGTGCTGAACACAGATGATTATGATGAGAGAGCATGATATTCTCATCAAGACTGCATGACCGTTTGACTGGGGACTTTGGGCCTGATGCTCACTTACATTACTCCCACTTTTAAACAATGCAGTTGTTCTGAGTGCGGTGGAGTTATTCTGGCTTAAAACTGGAGTGATACACTACGAATTAAGGCTCTGAACTCTGGAGAGTCTAATGACTTCATTTTTCCGGTGCAGAAAAAGGGTGTGTTTTCATGTAGACAGATTCCAGTTACATGATTACAAAGGATAAATGCCTGAGTAAGAACTGCAGGCTTTGGTCTCCAGGAGGTGGGCCTTGATTCAGCAGGGTGCTTAAGTTCTTGCAGAATGTTGAGTAATAAGCAGCTCCATGACATAAAAAAAGGTCTAACTGTAGAAGATGTGGTTTAGTGGTTGAAGGCAAGATCAGGGATTCAGGGCTTTATGCATTCTAATCCCATCTTTAGTGGTCTCTGTGGTCTTCTCTATTTTTAATGTGCAAATAGTAACCCTTAACTCATGAAAAGTGTTAAGCTTTATTACATAACAACATGGTTCACTTTTACTTGTGTTATTGTTCAGTCTCTCCAAGTGTTAGACTTACCCCCAAATGCTCTGCTTTTGTAACTTGCAGTTTGTCTCTGGTTCTTGTCTCGTACTGCTCTTAAACAACTTTTCATCAAAAGAATAAGGGAAGTCATCCCACTGGTAACTCTGCACTCTACAATGGATGGTAGGGTTTTCCAACTATCCAGACAAAGCTGGGAAGGGCAAAGAAATAAAGTTTTTCTTGAACAAACAAGTACAACATGCTTCTGACAGTTTGATTGGCAACTCTTTGAAACCCAAAATTGATCAGAACAGACTTGCTCGCTCCATAAAGGGCTCTTATATGAGGATAGGTAACTCCAGCATGAATAGGCACCCTTTTAAGCCTAATCCAGATGATAAGAGAAATACAGCTCACTTCTAAGCACTGGAAATAATTCTGTGTTATGTGTCATAATTTTATTTAGAAAAATTTTGTTAGTGATCTAGCAGGCTGCTAGTATATATCCTAGTTTTTATTCTACGAAGCATGCACTAGAAGCCCAGGAAAGAAGAGTGAGTTTTTTGTACCTGTGCTGAAAGTGCTGGCACCAGATCTTTTCTTTTGATAACCATTCCTTGTACTAGACTTGTCCATAGTCCAGGTAATAGCAGAATTCAGTAACTTAACGACATCGGTATTCTAAATATAAGAGGTTTATTTGCAAAAAAATGTTCTCTGGTCCTGAATAGACAGTCACAACTATTGCCAGAAACTAACTCACAGACACGTTCTTTTTTTAGGAACTACTCTATGCTAATGTAAGTCCTCAAAAAGCTACTGAATTTCAGTAATTACTACAAAGTTTGTTAAATATAACACAATGCAAATTCTGCAATCTCACAAACTTTCCCACAAGCACAGCATAATAGTAAAATTCCAGCTACAAAATATTTGTTGGAACACTAAAATCTTGCTTTCACATTTTTAACATCAATTTTAACAAAGAAGTGAATAATAATATTTTATCTTCTCTGTTACTATTGGATTTTCAAAGATCTGAGGACTGGCAAAAAGGGAACAAGGTAAATAAATATCAATGATTTATTTTGTCAGTTTTTGCTTGTTTGCTGGAAATCTCTGCTAAAATTTTCAGTCATGAGTGGTGATGAGCAGGACAATATGACGGAACAGCATACCAAATGGGATATAGACCTTTCGTCAAAGTGGATCTTGTTCTGCTGACCTACCTGCATATTGGTCTACTGCTGAAAGCTTCTACTACAAAGGTTCATTGCCAGAGGAATGAAGAAACCTGAGGCCCTACAGAGATGTACAAATACTGCAATCAGGAGTAGACTCTCAGACAGGAATCTGAGAAAGGAGTTCAACCTGACTTTCAAACATTTGTCCTTTGGGATTGTAATAGGAGGCCTTATTGTCTTCCAGTCACTTTTTAGATAGAGGCTTATCTGTGGGCTGTGTTGTAAGCAAACCTACTGGATGGATCCCTCTGGGAATACACCTCATGTAGAGGCTGAGTAGTTTTAGGTGGTGAATTAGATGACGAGCTTTCATGGTAGTGTCAAGAATAATGGATTTATGAAAGTGTCCTACTGATTACTAGTTGAAATGCAGGTGTCCACTTTTATTGTGAACAGTATCCTGTGACTTCCATTCTTCCTCGTGCTATCCACATTTTCTGCAGTTAGAATCCCACGACTGAGTAAGGCTCAGGATTGGTCTTTGGCTATTTGGCAACTTTTATCCAATTATGTGTAAATGAATTCTAACTAATCCTAACATTCTCACTAGTGCAGTCCAACAATTTATGTGTTGCATTGTGCGTCAACATAAAGTATGGAAAAAAACCACATAAAAAATAGAAGAAAAATCATGGAACCTTAATACTATCTGTTATTACTAGGCTCTAGTTGTCCAGCCTGAGGTGACATCTTTGTTCACCTGCCGGGTCATGTATCTGCATCTAGGTCTCATTTAAACATGTTATTAAAACGTGCCCAATGTATTTGGGTTCTGTTCGCTTTTAAGCTTGAGTATAGATCCCCTAGGCATTTGAAGTGCGTGCAATCCCATGTGAGACAGTGGCAGCAGGGGACAAAACAAAGCAAGAGGATTGTGTCTGACAGAATAATTTAAAAGGAGTTGCTCACTTGACCACAGTACTGGGCATCTGCCTGTGGCATCTAATCTAGAAAGAAAACAAAACAAAAAAATCCATTTCCCTGAATGCTTTTGCGCTTTTGAGTTTTTTTAGATTTTTTTCACCTTAAACACTTTTGATCATATGGAGGATAGTGGAAGGTAAGTGCACAGAGCACAGAACATCTGTCTCTTATTTAGAGAATCATATGTGTTTGTATAAAGTGGTTTGCAAAACTCCCATGATCCCAAGCCTGTATGTGGCACTGAATTTTGTTCAGGGCAAGCATGAAATTGTAGTACGAATATTTTCCTCTAATACAGATCAGTGGAAGTGGTATCATCAGATGGTCAACGTGAACTTTCCCTCGAGGGCTGAATACAAATTTACCTCAGCCGAGGCTCAACTGAGTCAGCTGGAAGAATCTAAAGGGAGTATGCCTGTATGTGACCTGGGAGAGTTCAGCAGAGATTACAGACATACTTGCTCTATGGAGCGTAAGAACTTGGAAGACAAGAGGGAGACAGAGAGAGGATGACAAGGTGAACATTGCTGTAGTTTTCATAGTTATATGTAAGATATGATCCAATAAGAAGGTCCTAGCACATGCAGCCTTAGTCATCACTTGTGTACTATCTTCATTATTATATTGTTTATATTCCCTAAAGCTTTGCAAATATGAGTGTTCTTTAACTTGAAGGCTGATAGTTTTGCTGAAATCTAGCTTAGTGCCTTTGGAGTACATTTTTGCGTCTGTCAGTCAGCAGTAACTTGTAATTCAACTCTGCTTCCAACAAACGATGCTTAAATGAATTGCCTTTACTGTAGCATAGCAACTTATTTACCCAGTCTCCACTGTTTTCAGCCTGTCTCTTTATCTATCCTTTATTACATCTAGTATCTGAGTGTCTAGTACTCTTCTGTGGATTTTAGCCTGACAAGACCCCTGTCAGGTAGGAAGTATTATTCTCCCAATTTACAGAGATGGCGAAAAACAGGACTTGCGCAAGGTCATAGAGGGAGTCCGGGGGTGAGCTGAGTGTTTGGTGCAGGCCTTTGGGGTCTGGGTGTACTGACATATATACTAAATTAGATTTAATAATCAGGCTGTGTAAGGACAATAAATGTGGATAGCCTCTGTTTTTGTAAGTAATTGTATTCAATTAATTGTGATGGTTGTCTTGGGTTTTTATTGTTTTCATATCTAGTTCCAAAAACTACTTAAGCATTACATAAATTGCACTAATTACACAAAACTTGAATTTTTAATGCACAGATTTTTTTTTAAATTATGTTATTTCATTTTCAAAACGTTATATACCAAAAATTCATGTGTAGGCTTACAGAGAACAAAGCAAAACTATTCTGTATTTACTTCACCCAACATCTCGGTGAGACAGAAGAATATATGTAATGAGTCTGGCAAGGCATTCCAGGCTGACGTAATAGTGATTGAAAAAAAAAAAAACCATTTCAGTGATATCACACAAAATGATGAAAACCATGTTTTGTATTTAAGACTGGAGTGGTGTTTAAGAATTCAAACGGCTGGTTTTGGCAGACATCTAATTGTAATACTGTAGCATCGCTGCAGGCAATTTTCTTTGATTTAATTAGATGAACTCTGGTATTCTTTTTTTTGCAGAAAGGCTTTATTATGTAGAAATGAAATATGTATAAATTTAATTTTTAATCTTGTCACTACAGAGTAGGAAGGAATAAGCTGATTCTTTTAATTTACCCTCTTTGTTTAAGAAAAAAAATTAAATTAATCTTATCACAAATGTTTATGAGTAATTGATTTGAGTTTTGCACTCCAGTCAGAAACGATAGAGTTAAGATTGCTCTGTTTCTTCTGAATTGAATCTACTGCAACCATCTTTCACTGTGTAGACACAAACAATTCAAAGCCTCAGTTATGTTATTTTTCCTCCAGACTATGATAATATTACCACTTAAATCAAAGTTTGGACTAAGAAATAGATCAATTCAAAAGATCTACTCTGATATTTTTCTTTGTGGATTTTTCATTTGTCTTCTGCTATTTTTTACTTAGATGTCTGTTAAGTTTAACTCCCCAAAGTAATTGACTACCAAAGATTCTCTTTAATACTTATTTCAGGGTTTATTTGTCGGCCAAACCTAGAGGAGATAATTTTAAGTAAATTGTTAGCAATTGTAATTGCAGGTGATAAACACTAATCACAGGGTTACATGTCATCAGTTTTCAGACAAGTCTTCCTCACTGATTCAAATCACTTACCATTTCTGTTTCCCAGATCCGAGCATGATTTTGTAATGTCCAGTATCTAGACCACGGTATCTATTAATTTTTCAAATATTGATTGATGTTAGGTATTTTCAAAATTCTGTAGAACCATCCTTGTGCTTCTCTCTAGGACGAAGCCAAAATGCAAAAAATTGACTTTGTGGAAAGTAATGAAAATTTCCACTCACTTCTTTGGGGAGCCAACATTTTGCTCCATGTATTAGGATGACTGATCCAGGATCTCTTGAAATAAAGGGCAGAACATCCACTAGTTTCAGCACTGAGGATGAGACTTTCCCTTGTGTTTAAGCTGTGGCTTTTACTCCTTGAAGGTTCAGTTTTTTTTTACCAGCTTGACAAAGATGTTTTCTTTCTAGTGGCAGTGGGGATGGTAGGACAGTTAATTGAATTATCATCTGCTGTATTTACTTTTTTTTTTTTTTTTTTTT
>Ga0065711_1004064_pt1 | contig 25153 bp, 15 predicted proteins | sample Hoacrofraction12_FD_59098 | JGI IMG/M metagenome (GOLD analysis project Ga0065711, IMG submission 59098) | Hoatzin crop microbial communities from Cojedes, Venezuela - Epithelial fraction 12 v2 (version 2) | ecosystem: Host-associated > Birds > Digestive system > Esophagus > Crop | place...
CATCACCTCTCCTGCCGCGGAAGACCATTACGACAGATGGAGCCCGAAGTCATGGATTAAATGAACTCAACGGACACTTTAGAGTGATGATCCATAGACTAAGGGAATGATATCTGGAGACAGGAGAAGTGGTGATGATCAACTGGACCATGGGGGACCTGGGCACGACGTAGATGGTATGGAATAAGGGGTGGATAATATCCTGGGTTCAGCCAGGACAGGTTTAATTTTCACCAGAAATCAGGAAGGGGCACAGCCGGGTGGGCTGACCCAACCCCAACCTGGCCAAACAGAGCCCGGTATTCCATACCATGTGCCGTCACGCTGGGTTCTGGTGGGGGGGGTGACGTGGCCGGAACTCACTCACGGCTCGGGAGGGCTCAGTGGTGGTTCGGTCTGAGAGAGCGGTTCTGTTCTGCGGGTTTGTTTTGTATATTCCCCTTTTCTGTATCGTTGTTGTTACGGTTCCCTTTGTTTGCTGTTCTGTTAAAGTGTCCTTATCCCGACCCACCAGTTTCTGCCTCTTTCTTTCCATTCTCCTCCGCACCGCGGCAGGGGGAGGGGTGGCTGCGTGGCGTTTTTGTTGCCGGCTGCAGCCAAAACCAGAACATCAACCTTCCAAGAAGAAATGAGCAGCTGTTAAAGATCTCTTTAATTTGGTAGAAAAAAAGATAACCAATGGCTTAAAGTTAAACCTGATAAAAGATCAGGTATTTAGTTTGGATATATATATTGAGCATAATAAACCTAGCAGAATTAGCTAGAAAAGGTCTTGCACACTAATATTTCCTTTTCCCTTTGTTCTGCTAGAGTCTGGAATTGCTAACCGTGCAGGCTAAACATTTTCTGATCAAAAAAAGAGTGGAGTCAGTAACTGGCTGATACTATGTAGCTGGCTTATTAATTTTATTGGCAGAGTGGACAAGTCTTTTTATGCTCTTTATTTGGGTGATCTGTTGTTTCATATAAAGTCAAGTCCAAGACACTAAGAATTCAAGTGATTTTCTGTCAGAAAATTGTGTCATGCATGTTCTTCCTCTGTTAAAACAAGCCAAAACACAGATACGTACACTCTTTAATACCATCAAGCAGTGGTCTCCAAAGTGCGATGTGCTCACCCCAGGTGCTGTGCAAGACAGTTCATTGGGGTGCAGGAAGAAAACAGTTTTTATAAATAAACACATTTTAAAGGAATGTTTTTTTTTTTAATTTCGTCCATCATCCTTTCTTAATATCTATTTGTGTGTGTGTTGCCTAGTATACATCATGTATTAGTAGAGAAGTACAAGTATATACAATTTGTAGATAAATATATTTACAAACATTGTGAGTGCGTGCTCAAAAATGTTTTAGTGATAGAGGTGTGCCATCAAAAAGGTTTGGAGACCACTGCCTGAAAGTGAAGCTTCAGATCAATGTGGTAACGCTAACCTTCAGATCTGTTGCTGTGGCCATTTTCTGATAACATCTTTTCAAAGATTGCTCTCCCTCTTTTCACGCTGGACTCCTTTGGAGAAATGACAGCATGGCTCCCAGGCTGAGTCTTCGATGTTGATGAAAGTGAACTCTCACTTTCTGTTTCCTGTTAGAAGACATCAAGAGGATGTGTGTTAAAAGCTATTGGTAGGAAACAGATGTGGGTTTTGGGGGGTATGAAGAGGCAACAGATTAGAAGGGGGTTCTATTTTGGGGAAAATGATCTCCAGAATGCTGTAGGGTAAATTTCTGTAGCACTGCAGGTTGCAGTTTCATGTGTGCTGCCCAATTTATAGTTCAACAGACAGTGAGCTTGGCAGTTTTCTTTAGCCAGTTCTTGCATGTGATTTCTTCCACAAGAGAAAAGTGGTGGTGGTGGTAAATATGACAAAAAAAGACACCAGTTTCTCATTTAAGCACTATTTGTACCTAGAGAAGTTGATGGGGGGAATTCTATTAATTTGATTTGGTATGTAAGAATATGTAAAAATGAGAAATGATGGCTCGGAGACCAGATGTGCATGGGCATTTGTATTTTAGAAATTTTATTTTCAATTCTGCTGTGACCTATCGACTGAAATTAGCTTATCACGATAGAGGATCAATGTTCCATACAGGTAGTTTACACAGTATCATTAGTATCTCGTCGTCACACTGTGGCCTCATCCCTTTCGGACATAATGAGTGAATTATTGCTAATCAGGACTTTAATTTGTTGAAGCTGGTGTTTTGAGGTGCTTCTCCTTCCTTACTGAAACAGCTGGAGTAGCAAACACGCACTGTTTTTTTACAAAAGGTCCCCTGTGTGTCCACTTCTGCTGTCCCTGTAAAAGAGGTGGTGACAGCCAAAAAGAGAGTGGTTAGGTGGTTGGTCTGGTGACTGCATAGATCTCTCCAGCAAGATTTTGCAGAACTTATTTGCCAGAGCCCTTAATTGCTTAAATGGCATATATTTTCAAAATGTACTGCCTTCATTAGACTACTTCCTTTTTATTGTTTGCTGACAGCTTTATTATTGTATACCAGTTTAATGCTGCCCTTGCCTATGATCTCACTGAAGTAATTCCTAAGTGCTTTTGGATTTAGGTATTATACATAGTTTGTAAGAAGCCGCAAAATTTGACCCCGGAATTGATTATCCTAGATTGGAGAGTATTCTCCAGTAAGTATTTAAAAAAGAAAAAGAAAAAGAAAGAAAATATTTTTTAATGCAATGCAACTTAATGGTCCTTCACTAGAACTCTTACAAAGAAAATAACATAAACTAAATTGTAAAAGCCATTTTCACAGTAACATCTAATCAACTATACATTCACCTTCAATTTTATGAAACTAACAGTCAACAAGCACTGGAAATATACTTTTAAAATGAGTGCATCGTTAGCAATCAAGGACAATTGTGCTTCACCCACCTTTAATAAATTTATGCTATTCTCACAGCTGCTGGTAGCTTTTTTCTTGAATATGTGTTCTACTTCATTTCTTGACCTGTAGTCATTCTTTGCAAGAATATTCCTTCCAGTACATATACAATAGTTTATGTCTTGTGGAAACTTGTAATTTTATAATAATCTGTCTACTTCTGCGATTTACTGTAGCTTTTGCTTGAGATTAGCTGAAAGATTTTTGCATGATGTGTCAGCATTGAAACAAATGACTGATTAGACCATAGAGGCTAAAGATGTTCTATTACTAGGAGTATTGTAAACCCCTTTTTTCAGAAAAAATGCCTGTGGTATAACCAGTCATCAGTTATCTTGTCACATCAGTCCGCCCCCCACCCCCAACCCTCCCCCAAAAGAGCACTGCTGCTACTGCTTGTATGGAATTGAACTTGAAAAGTAATCTTGAATACAGTGGATCATTTTAGCAGATAGGACAGGAAGTACAATCAACACACCAGAAAATGTAAACGTGGCTAGATTTAAAGGTAGTATAGGGGATCTTCACACATACTGTGGAGTTTGTTGCCTTCTGTGTAGCAGGTTTACAGGAGATAACTGGTTTAAAACTAATTTGAATTATTCTCTAATTGCTTTTACAGTTCACAGCGTATTTTCCTTGGCTATTCTGGAAAGCATTTTTGAAGGGTAATAGCAAGAGAAAGATTTCTGGAGTGAAGAAAGTAAAGAAAGTAGCTCTCTTGCTGCTCCATGACACTTCCTTGTACCCTTCCTCACTCACCTGTCAGGTACTTTCAGGTTGTACAGCCCATTCAGAAACAACACGGTGGCACAGTGCCTGTGGCCAGGCTGGGTTACAGTGCAGGCATGGCAGTGCAGCAGCACAGGGAGGACAGAGAGCTTGGCCAGAACGTGGGTATGCTGAGAGCAATGAGATACTTCTGTGCCTTCAAGGGTACCAGGAGACAGCAGGTGGCTGAAATGAATAGGGTGTTTTGTGTGGGAAAGGCCATGGCTTCAAACTGCTGTTCATTTTGTACCCTTTTTCAGAGTTGGTTATCAGTTACAATTAAAACCTAGTATTAATTATGATATTTTGGTTTAAAACAGCTGAAGAGCTGACCATTATGTCTGCAATCTGGTAAGGAGGATGTGGGATGCAAAAATGGCTACGCAGCGGAGAAATGAAGGATGGGGGAGGGAGAGGAGAAATAAAAATAATGCAGCTGTGCATGTTGTTAGACCAGCCTGAATACATCTGTCTCCTACTTCTCCAGTTCTGCAGCCAGCTAGTACCTGGCATAAATGAGAACAGCCTCAGGATCACATTGCCACAGCATTGTGTGTGCCTTCAATAGTCAACACCAGAGAATCACTTTAATGATGTTCTAACTTCTGCAGTAGTAGAACATAGAAACCTCAAAATATACTGTGTTTTCAACCGCCTTTGGCATCTTTGAGAACAAAATCATCGAGGTTTTTTTTTTTTATTTCTACTACATGTTTCTGTAGTTACCAGTAACAGCTAAAAAACTTCAGAATTTACTGTTTCTTATTCTTGCAAGCTAGGGACCAATATAAATTTGATTTACATTTTTCTTAACTCTATTAATTTTATTAACTTGTAGCATATTTCTATAATGTTTTTTCAAGTTTTTACCTCTGCAGTAGCAATCCCATTACCTATAAAGTTTATACAAGTTAGTATTTCAGACATTTATTTTAATAGGATTTAAAAAAAAAAATTAATGTACCTTTTTGACCATTTTTAATATCAATTACAGGAATATTGGCCCTACTTAAGATATTTGAATGTAAATTCTCTTACAGAAAGATTTCTGAGATGTTGGCCACTATTGCAGAGGTATTTTCATTCATCCTATTTTCCTATGTTCAGAAAAGCATGTGTGTCAAATAAAACTGGAATATGGGGTAATACTTACAAATTGCTTAGACATAAAATATTACCATTTGTCTTTAAGTGTTTGATTTTTCCACCTGCAAACTTGTCTAAATCTCAGGTTTTGTTTTGTAGTAAGCATTATTCCTCTTTTTCAAGACTGCAGTGGAGTTTTTATTCAGCATTTTTGTAATTTGGAGATTTCAGTAAACAGTGTCAATTACCAATTCAAGGAATACTCTTTTCAGTTTTATGCCATGGTATTAATTTATCATCCTAGTCCCATGAAGCACTTTGTTATAGGTGACGGAATGCAATTTACTGTAGCTTCATATTAAGTAGTTGGAGATTGGTGTTTATTGTTCCAAATCTCTTTGTTAATTTGTCTTTTGATTTCTGTGTACTGCTGCCTGTAATAATGTACCGAAAAAATAATAACTGTATTTTCCTCTACAATTACACAGACTTTTTGAGGGACTGCTAATGTATTTGTCCAGAAAATAGAATTACACTGTAGTGGATCTATAATTTTAGATACATTAATATCTTTTAGTTGTTTCTAATTAAATTCTCTTTATTTGCATAGCTATTTTTAAATTTTAACACAATGTTCCACAGTTATCCATATTCTTTAATTTCCTGATATAGTGAATCCCTATATAAGTGAATGGTCTGTTTAATGGTCTTTGTGAGGATGGTTCTGTCCTGATATACAGTGATGATGGTCCGGCGCAGAGGAACTGCATGCTTAGCACTGTGCAGAACTTTTTGTTCTAAACAAACCAATTTTATGACCATGTGCATTCTCTTCTGTTCCTCCCTTTCACTGCCACAGTACCCCTCACATGACAGTCTCCGGATGCCCTTGCCCCATTTTGCAAACAGCATCTTTGTCTTAGTGGGGTATCTGAAGGATGATTTTCTTGCACTATTGCTCCAGCTGAAGTGCTAGAGCTCAAATTTATTCTCAGAAAATGGTATTTCCTGCTGTGAAAAATTTATTGGAAGGTGTTATGATTAACATAAACTCCTTTTAATCAGGATAAACTTAATTTTCTTACTGTTTTATTGGGATATCTTCCGAGATAACCTAATAACAGTGAATGGCAAAGACAGCTGCTTAATAAGGATAGAATTAACATAAATGGCAATTACTGAGGTAGTGCCAAGAGGTGCTTAATTAGAGACTAATATATGCAACTATTACAGAAGTTGCCAAATGAAAACTAAAAGCAGAAGGTGGGGATTTTTTCTTTCTGATTAATGCAGTGTTCAATTAATGTCAGCCTTTTGTAACTATATGTATGTTCTTGGTGGGAGAAGGTATTCAGTTGGTTCATAGACCATTGTGTGGAGCACCTTGTTTAATAGCATTTATTCCATTTTTTTATTGGACATAATGTGTTGAAATCTGTCTATATTTAAGCAACTTTCTATCCTGTAACTACTTCAGTTTTACCTACTGGCTCTGATATTATATTCTATTTTTGAATAGGCTTCTCAGAAAAAGGTGACATAAGAAGTTATTTTTATGTTCTGATCTCATGCTCTAGACATGATGAAAAGAATAAAGCACTGCAGTGCCAAATTTCAAGAAATATGCAGTCATTACGTTTAGAAATGCCAATGATAAAGATTCCAAAGTCAGTGGCCTACTAAGTGACTATGCTTCATTTAGATAGTGGATTTTCCACTTGCTATCGAGTCCTGCACTAATCTAAAAGCCAGTAAGTCACAACACATAAAGTTTTAAATAGAGCAAAACTATTTACCAAATTACTGCTACCTTTTCTGCATATATTGAACTACCTTGGATTGGAAGAGGAATTTGCAGTCAGTATATTAAATAGATTGCCAAAACTACTATTAATGTTCAAAGTATTTAATCTGTTTTTAAAGGGTATCTTTAAGCGTGTTTAAAAAATGGACTCATCCCCATCGCCTCATGTCTTAACTACTTTTGTTACATGTGCTACCTAAAGGAAAGGTAGCTAACACCTAACTTTCATTTTATTTATGGTTGCTGCTAAAAGAATGCACGTGTAAGAAACTACAAAGAGGTGGAGAAGTAGTAGGCCCAAAGAAAACACATAGGTTGAAAGGAAAAGAATAAATCCATAAAAGGATCATGAGGGAGGAAATGAGTGGAGCGGTAGTATTAGTGTTTAGAAATAAAATCTGTTGCTTTAAAAATAGTTAAATAAAATCTCGATCCATCAATGCATTTCACTGTGATTATGACTTTAAATACTTGAGGGTTACTATTCAGATAATTGTTCTCAACAGCAATTCAAGTTATACTTAATGTCTAAGCGCTTTGCTGGACGGGCTCCTAACATTTACTATGGCCTACAAAAGCTGGATCTCAAATTCCAATTCAAAACAAGAGACTCCTTTCCTGGGGAGTACACAGAAATGATTTGAGAATAATTCTAGTGCTGAATGAGCTGATAATATCTCCTGTGAATCTCTCAATCTCAGTGAAATATAAAAAAATAAAAGATAAGGCATCATAGTCCTGGCCTGCCTGGAAAAAGCCTTTGGAAATGCTAGCATAAGACAAGCCTGTTTCTGATATATTCCTCATTTGTAATTAAAAGTATGATGGAAATCCATTCTGGTGCAATTTAGAGTCAGGGAGTGCATGGAATCATGTCTACCATCTGCTGGAATGCTGATGGTATTATTAAGATTGATGACAAACCCCCTAAAGTGACTATTACAGAGGAGTGCTAGTAACACCTGCTGCATAAACTTGATGAAGCCAGTAAGCACACTGTTGAGACAAAGCCACGATTCTTGGTTGATGCTCTGCAATGCACCACTTCACTAAGACAGAAATTCTCAAGAGGCTTTAAAAAACCCCCTGTGGCTGCTTGGAACCTGCTCATTCATTTTATCCTCAGACCAGCTCCAGAGATGCTTATACTTTTCATCTGTTACAGACAGTTTTAAAATAAGACAGTATTTTCATTTGGAGAAAGGGCATAAAATAACTCTGCTTGTATACATGGAACAGAGGCCCTGAAAAGAGCTTGTTGTCAATCTGAGCAAAAAGAAGATCTATTTGGAGAATTGCCATCTCAGAATGGGGCTCTACACTAAGAAAAAACATCGAGGGGCTAAGTTCTGCCTTTAAATGCCTATAGAGTTCATTCTTAATTGCCCAAACTCCCACTGATTTGCCATTTATCACCATAGCAAAATTAATATGGGGTCCCTGGTCTTACTGCTTAAAAAGCAATGGCTGAATTCTTTGAGCCAAGCCTGGAAATTCTTTCAGTTGTTAACAGTGTTTGGCATAAATTAAATTGAGCTGTTCAGACTCTGTCCCAAGGCAGCACTATCTGTTTTATGCAGCTCATTGTACTGTGTTGATTTGAAACTTTATAGCAGTTTTCACAGTGTGATAATGAATATTTGTGCTAAATCAGCAACTGGACAATGGATTAAACAGGTAACTATAGGACTCAGAGCAGCTGCAGAAACTTCCCTTCCTAAACCAACACTGTGCAATTCTGCATCTCCTATGGCAGTTTTAACGGACAAAATAGTTGTGTGTTCTAGAAGCACATAAGGAAACTGAGGCCACTGTTTAGTAACTAGACAGTGACCACGCATGTTGTAATGAGCTTTTTTCAAGCATGTGATGCTACAGTGATTGAGTAACATCGTTTAAAGTAGGCCAGGTACAATATCTGTAAAAAACTAAATCAAGATAAAGTTTACGAAAACTGCAAAATAAAAAATTTTATTTTTTTTATCACATACAAATCAAACAGAATTTACACTAAGTTGGTACTAGAAGTCTATATAAATCACTGGCAATAACATTACCAGCAAAACATGCAAAATAAGAAGTCCAGATCTGAGGCAGCTGTGTTTAATGTCACGTATATAAGAAAGAACAGCAACAAAAGCCTGGAGAGGGTACAGGCAGCATAGCTTTGTAATCAGCATCAACAGGCTACAATTTTCAGGCTTGGTTCAAGTCATGGAAACTGTCTTCTATATCCAGTGTGATTAGTAACCAAGAATAACTTCAGAGTCCTTTTTCCAAAACCATGACCTGTGGCAGCATAAAATGCTATCTCACCACATATTAAGATTAAGAGGCACAAATTAAGATTTGAAACAGTAAAAATTAAACACAGTAGCTTTCCTCTTCTATCTCCTCTTGCTTTTTTCACTTTTTTATTTACTTACATGTATCAAACATTTCAATCAAACATGATAACTGGTCCTTGCTCTTTATATCATAATTCCAAAGTAATTCAAAAACGTTTTACCACAAGATTTAAAAAAACTCTACTTTTGTAAATAATCCTACTCTGTTTTCACAAAATAAAGTTTTATTTAAAGCTTCTGCAATAAAATAAACCTTACAGTGGAAATTGAAGAGCAGATATTTTAGCAATGCTATTGCTAATTGCAGGTATGGGACAGGAAAAAAATGTTGTTTATTTGGGGTTTTGTGAAAGCATGTGTGGGCTTGGGTTTTTTGTTTGTTTAGTTCTTGTAAATTCACTTACAATATATGCTTTTCTTTGCACAGTCTCTTGCTGTAATTTACTTAGATTCAGAGGAGTATCAGTTTAGACCTCTTAACGTTCTTAAAATATCTCAGTGTGTGTCTCTGCTCTTAAGAAAACAAAATAATGATTATGAAAGTGATGGGTTTTAACATGATCATTTTTTGTCTAGTATTGCTGCCGACATTTACATCCTTTCTGTTGTCATTTTCCACAGTCATCTGCTATTTCATGATTTTTTGTAATTTTTTTAAATAGCTGGAAATTATTAGAGTATGTTGTGGTGTGAAACAGAAACAAAAGCACTAGCAGAGTGGGGAAGCAAATGAATTTACAAAATTACTAATATTTCTAATTCTTAGTAGGCACTCTATTTTAGCTGCACATTCTCACATACACCAGTCTTCTCCCTCGACCCTCCACTTTGTTTCCTTCCAAAATATTGCCTGGCTTCTAAGATTTAATAATTTTCCAGTAAAACTGAGCATGCTAGTATCCAGCCTCCACTGATATCACTTTTAGAAGCAGGACAGAAGCACCATTTTGCTTCAGTTGTTCAAGCAACTAAGGCAGATCCCTCTGTTGCAGTCAAGAGGCTTAGTCTAACTAAAGACAGTATCTCCCTTAGTAAATTTTAAAGTCTTAAATGTATTTATTTCCATTAAATATATACTAATTTAAAAAACTTAGACAAATAGTGTACTCTCTGTATTGCTTCCAAAACTACAGTAAGCAATATGTGTTCAAGTGCTCATAATTTTTCATTTATTCGGTAATAATACAGGGCACATCAAGTGAACCTTCTAAGAGGTTTGCTCTGCGCATCACCAGAGACATAAATGCTGGGAAGTTTTGGTGAAGTCTGCAGCACTCCTGAATTTAAAATCCCTTGTAAACTTTTTCTCAGTGAGCTAAATTAAGATTTACCCTCTGCTTTTTTCTTATTTTCTAATACAGTGCTTATACGGGCTCAACTAATTATCTTAAGCAAAGGCTTTTTTACCTAATATTTATTGTATGTTTTTAAATTAGTTTTTTCCCCGACAATATTACTATCTATAAAAGCTAGTAAAATGATATATTATCAGCATTCCATATTTTTAAGAAATAGCATTTTGTTTGGTCAGATATGGGCTGATGTTTGAAAAAGAGTAATAAGAGAAAATGAAACATATTCTACATTGGAAGAATAATAATGAGCGTATAAAGAGGGTATTATTTAAGAGATGTAGCCACAGAGAAATCAAAATGAGCTATAAATTACTGTAAATGACAGAGATTCTGAGGCAGTAGGCATAACTAGGGAGATTCTTGAAACTGGTATTACTAGACCATTTTCATGCCCATAGTCCAGCAATGATATTTATTATTTATGACAGAACTTCATATAAACAGCTTCAGAGAAAGACAATGCATAGCTTGAACACTCCTGGGTATACAAAGTTCACGAACTGCCTAATCCTGAGTAACATCTGCTATTCCAATGTTATTAATCAAGTCTTACAGCTGAAACAAACGTACCATCACACCATGACACAGAAGAGTGAAAAAAGAAACAGGGTTAAAGTGTGGCAATTGTGTTTTCTTTTCATTTTTTTTTTCCATTTGCTGAATGCCTAGAGATTGCTCAGCTGTGAGATAACATGCCATGTTACTTTAAATCTAGGCAGCAAACATCTATAAAAGGATCCTATCTTTCCAGAACTTTTTTTGAAGGAGACAACAGAACAAAAAGAAGAGCTGACAAAAGGGAGAAGACACAGAGCTAAGGGAGCACAAACAGAAGCTCATAGGAGAGATCTCGTTTATGAAAAGGATCCCTGAAGGATCTCTTCTATTAAGAGAGGTGATGTTGTAAAGTGTACTTAGCAGATCATTTGTACCTGCTGTACTATAACGGCCTACATAGGCATCTGCCCATATACTGGTACTACCTATGCCTTGGACAGATAAAGGTGGAAAGTATTCTGTGCTATACTTCTCTTTCAAAACCCAGGAACTGTTCTGCTTTCATGAAGATTCAGAACAGTAGCATGAAACTCCTGAGTATGGTTATTTTGGACCCATTTACTTCAACCTTGTGACAACAACTTGAGAAAGCATGGTGAGTCCATTTTTCTTTTTGTCAGAGAATAACAGAATTGTTAACAGTTTGTTCTCACAAACTTATACAGGTTGGAGGAAACATAACAGAAATAGACATGTTGGGGGTTTCATTTTACATATTTAATAGCCTATTGACACAGTATGTTTTGGTGCAGGTGCTTATTTGATTGTTAAGTTAAAATAGTTCATTTGACATATTACACATTGTACTCTGCAACAGCAAGTAAGGTCTCTTTCACTCCTGTTTGATTTATGGATCTGCTCTCCCCTGCCTACCACCACCTGTGGATTTCTCAAACTTTATGTTGCAAGCTTATTTCCTTCCTAATCAACTTAGTTTAACCCAGATGTCATGTTTCCCTCGAAGTGCTGTTTCCCAAGACATGGTAGGAATGGATGCATTTACTTCCCATCTTTCCACATCACTTTCATGCTTCAAGAATTGATTAAGATGCCACAGACTGGTAAATTATTCCAAATACCAGCAGACAGAATGACAGTGAAAATGTTGTAAGATTTGTTGCTTCCTGCCACAAGTAACAATTACTTAAGAAGAAGTTACTTAGGATAAGAAATGTTGTCTATAAAATATTGGAAACTAAAATTAAAAGAAATGTGGGGATGAAGTTAAAGAACATGTTATAAATTAAATGTACTTTTCCAAATGTCATTTTCTGGAACGTGGAAAGGAGCTGTGCCTTTCCAAGTGCTTTATGGTCAGTTTCCCACAGAGGTTATCAAGCTCTGATGCTGCCGGCTAATAGGTTGGAAACCATACAACAAAAATAGACTTGGGTAAAGTGAGGTATTTACTGGCTTACGTGTCTGGAAAGACAAGAGGTAATTTTTTTGATGACCCAGAACACACAATTCTTCACCCTCAAGATCAAACTGTACAAAACTCAATGGACATCACATAGAACTTCTCTCTAAGTTAAAAGGTTTCAACTTTATTGATCTCTGCAGATTTTAAAATGTTAAAGGTTATTTCTACAACGTCCAATTTCTGGATCATTTCTAAGCGATCATATCTTTAAAGAAGAACCCTTTCATGACTTTTTTTCGTGTGTGTACTTTTCTAAGACGGCCCAAGGGACATTTTCCTCATGTCTTTGTTCTCTTGGTGTGCTTGCTTAATAGCACACAGTCAAATTAGAGACAGCATCTGCATATGGATGGCAGAGCTTCTCTACTTTTCTCTGCCTGCTGGAGACTTGACCCAAAGACTAGTCAGTCTGCTATAAGCCTGAACTTATGAGAAGGTAATTTCTGCTAAATCAGACCCTAAAGAAATATTAAAAATAATCAAATCTCTTATCTGTTCAGAATAAAATTAACAACTTAAAAAAATGAATTTAGTCAGGTTCTTTCAAAATCTAATTTCTTCTTGTAACAATTGCAGCTTACAGTGCACTGTGAAAAGTGAAAAAAAAACACCAAGCCCAAAAAATCTCACTCCCCTAAATCCTCCCAAAAAACAAGGACGTAGAACAAAATGAGACAATATTGTATTTCTTTCCATACACCTTAGTCTTCTTTCACTGGTGCCATTTTCAAAATTGCATATAGAAACATACATAGACACTTCTATTCTACTACTACAAATAGCCTTATATTACAGTATTAGCACTCTGAAAGAAAAACCCAACCTGATGCTTTTAGTTCTTTCAGTTTTCCTGAAGTGAATGAGGTTCTCCTCTGTTTACTCCATTTCTAAAATACAGGCTCAGCTGTAGAACTTCAGTTAGCACAAAACAGTATTTCTCTTTTACTCCACTGGTCTTTACTGAAAGAACTAAAGGCAAAACGTCATCATATCTGCAGTGATACAGGCAGAAGTCCTGAAAATATCTCAAAAACTGTCAGAAGCCCTCTATTACTAAAAAGTGTTTTTAGCTATGCACTTTTCTCACTTCCTAGACTTTTACAATACCTATTAAACTGCTGTGTGTATATGCAGCTTTTTAGGGATATCTGTTACCATGTAATGGTGGAACTATGATTGTGTTCAACAGCATAAAAAAAAATTTTGGACTTGATCTTGTACAGAAAATGTGCTTTGTGTTTTCTGAATGCTTCCCTGTTCCAGAAAGAACTCTCAGATTTTTAGACTGCCTTCCTAGGAAAGTCAGTCATCCTAGGAAGTAGCATTTGATGCACTTTCCAGATAGTTTTTTCTGTTAGCTAACTGTACTCCATTAAAGATTCAACTCATCATAACAGATGAAAAGTGCTTCTTTAAATTAAAAATACAACAGCCAAAAAAACAGGAAGAAGTCTTTTTAAGAGTGGGGCAGAAAGAACGCAGGGAATAGAGCCAGACAATAATCAGATAAAAATAAGACCCTCACCTGAAATCATTGCAATTTGTTGTCTTCAACAAATCCTAAATATAAGCCATCCTCATCCACAGCACATGATACATATGAGTCTTTGTGTATTCGGAATAAGCAGTAAGCAACAAGAACATTGCGAAGCAAGAAATGTGTCTATTAAATCTCAGCACAAAGGAGACTTCCTTTGGATAGTTTAGTTGAGAGCATATGGCTGTAGTCCATCCCATCCTGTTCCTTATAAAAATGCAGCCTGCTCAACAATACTTTGTATGTTAATGAGATTAAACCCAAATTTAATTTCTTATAAGGAACTGGTGACACAAAAGTTTCAATTTTCCAACTGATCTGCCCTACTTTTTTTCTAGAACGCTTTCTCATTGCCATAGCTCTACTGCTAACATCCCTCACTGTGAGGAGTGGATCATTCTACCCTTTGAAGGTGAGATCCTATTACAGATTGTTTCCTCTGCTGTACACACCTCCAAATAAAGCACAAAAAGTAGTAAAGCTGAATGAGGGCAGAAGAATAAGAGTTCTTGAGCATCTGTTAAAGGAAAATATTATAAGCTGTTATTTTGAAAACATTCAAATATTTGGCCTAAACATACTTATTTAATAATTAGGCAACTAGTGAAACTAGTGGCACAGGCCACTAGAGAAACTAGTTAACAGAGGCATAGTGAAGAAGGTCTGAGATATTGAGTTGTCACAAGTGTGAATCGTTTGTGCTGATTTCAAATCCAGTTTTGCATAACACCTGAGGAAGGCAGGTGTGCTCTCCAGAAAATATTTATTTCTGAGTGTATATACAATGAAAGTATAACAGTGTAATTAACACAGGGCAAGTGGCTCAGAAGAACAGAATAACTGCAGGTGATACGTAGAGATGGAATGTGAATCACTGGCAATTCACTGATTAAACAGGAAGGAACAGCAGTACTTTATAGAGAGTTTTATATATACGTATGTGTGTATATGTATATATACACTGTACTGCAATAGTTTGTGAGCTTTGGAAAGCTTCATTCCCACCATTGGAACAGCTGCTTTCCCTGGCATCAAACTGTGTAGAGATCAGTGAGAACTCTGAGAACATGCCCAGTTTCTAGAAAGGCAAAAATTTAATACATCTTCCAAACTGTGAAAAGCCAGTCCAGTTCAGAGATGAGTTAAATAAGAAGAACTAAAGTGAGAGAAGGATTGTTTCTCCTGTAAAGAGCTGATATATTTATTGAGAAAGTAAAAGCAGAGAAGAAAAGTTTCCCTTTAAGGAAAAAAAAAGTGTGAATTTTTACCAAAATGTGTTCCTCATGATCTACAATTCAAGTCCCATAGACGAGGTGGCATTTCCTTGTTGTGGTATCTTTTGCTGTTAGAAAAAATTTAATGAAAACAAATGGGAGGAATGCATTGTGTAACAAAAAGAATGAGCGAAGAAAGAGTTGAAGACAAAATCTAGAGGGCTGACTATAGAGCTATCTCTTCAATATCAGGCTTTTCAGCAAGGGTAAGTATTTGGCCATCCCGTGCATTCCTCACTATTTGCTTTCATTTATCCATAACAAAAATAAAAATGATACAAGTGCTAACAGGGTGCAAAACCGGCCTACAGTTGTTGTGGGGTTTCCGTTCTTTTCTGCATTACATGGTTTTGCGAAAATAATATAAGTGTTTCCAAGAATGTTAAGGGAAAAAAGATGTTGCTTGTTTAAACAATTTTAATGAAGGTCTAACCTTTTACAGTAAACGTCTGTTCCCTTCATTTACTTTCTGGCAGCAGTTTGTGTGTTTTTTGCAAAGGACACAGTTTAATGAACATATACCAGATTATTTAAATGAATGGTTTTAATGAGTTCTTTGAATAGGTTTCTCTAAAAAATAAGCATGAAATTACTTTTTCAGTTGGGATGCTTTAATATAGTTTAAGAAAAACGTACATAATCACTTCCCAGCAAACATAGGCCTTAGTTGCTTTAACATTCCAGTGCCTTTGAGGGCTAACAAACTAAAGTAGTTGTTTCATGGGGGTGATAAATCAGTACAGAAAATTGATGTTTTAATATTGTATTACTTCCTAAGAGATAGCCTTTTCCTGTAGGAAAGGGGAAAAGACTTTTTATTTTATCAGAACGGAACATCAGTTTATTTCTAAATAACGGAAAGATATAGACAGGCCTGATACTGTAGGCTTTCATTAAAGGGCTCCAGCAGCAGACAATAATTAACTAATTAATAATCTTAAAAAGGAAATACTTCCAAGTTCCACTTGGATAATTTCAGGCAAAAGTAATTTGACTTCACCAAGTGATTTAGCTTCAAAATTATTAAACCTAGTCCCTGACTCTATTTACTCTTTTTTGTGTTCTCTTATTGCAGCGTGAAGTGTTAATTCCATTCAAACAATTAGGATTGGGCACTGTTCACGATGTAGCCACTAGGAAGAAAAATATGCCAAAAGTCTAAATATATCTGCAGCTTCCTAGAAGAATGTCTTTCACTTTTGAACCAGCAGAGGGTGCCTTATATGATTGATCTAATTGTTTAGAAGTCACTTCATGGTTTAACATTATTTAATTGCCCTGATTTTTCTCTATTCATTTTGTACATATACAAATAACATCACTGCAATGGAAAAGCAACCTGAATGAGAGGTTGTAGAATTTTTAATCAGTGGTATTTTGCCTTCTTAGAATAAAATCTATTTTTCCTATGCCATAATGTAGTAAGATGGACTCTAGTCTTGAAAGTCTGATTAGTCAAGAGATAGTCCATTCAAGCAGGGTTACAACAATTTGCAGTCTTTTTTTGAGCGTGAGGCTAATGATGACATGCCTTGATGCACAAAGTAACTGTAATATAGTTAGGTGATACTAAGCCTTAAAAGACATTTTGTTTAAATTTTAAAAATTGTACTGTGATTTCTATGGCTTTGACTTAGTTTTACGTATGGCCATTTCTAACCTTCTCTATCGATTCTGGGTGAAACCGCTACAAAAATGCAAGCAAAATGCCTCAGCTCATTCCCCATCCTTCCCTTCTCTGCCCATGGAAATGTCCTATGGCTGAAAGAGATCAAAGCTTAAGCAATCAGTTTGCGAAAACCTTTGCATAGCCTTGCAATATATACCAATTACTTGATAGGACTGTAGTCCAAATGTATTTTCTGAAGGCATACTAAATTTCTATTGGTTTTCATGACAAGTATCTTATCTTGTGGTGTAATATTTAACTACTAAAATACTTAACATATATCAATATTAATAACTGCCTTTGTCATCTCTAACATCTGCGGTCCTTATCATTAACCAGAGACACATCAAATACTTAATATGCACCTTTACATACCTTCAGTATATCAGTTTGAAACAGGATACAAAATCCAGGCTTTATACATGCAAAGCCTGCGATTGTTGTGGATCATATTTTTCTCATATGATATTTTTGTTTCATATTTATTCACCATTACCAGTGGAGGAATCAGTAATTTCTACATTTATTTTTGTGCCATTAGATCTTAGGCATAGGCGTTGATGCCATTGTTGGCACCAGCATCTATTTGGCTCCAAATTTTCATATTACTGAAATAATCTGTCCTTTCATAGAACTCCTGTGCTTATGGTGTTCACACATTTTTTTGAAACCTTGTCGTTCCTGTTTTTGGTCTGTGTTGCCAAGATTTGTAAGTGGATGGCCTGAGTATAAGTATCCACACTTCTTCAGCATCAGAAACCCTTGGTATGAATGCCTACATTTTTTGTAGACTCACTTTCAAATTTTTGTTTTTAAGTAAAGATGTTGAATTAATGCTTAGATTGTGAAAGTCTTCTATGATGCAGGTTCCATTTTTCTACATTTCATATTGATTGTTTCTTGGAAACCTCAAGATGTTTTACAATGCTGGGGAAATAAATCCTCAAAGGCAATATGGATCTTATTTCCTAAGACAGCTACTTGAACAGGATAACAGAATTCAAGCTTTTCCACTTGAATTCTGAATACAGGGCCTGTTCCTCATGTTGTTGCTCCCCTTGTTACTTCACAGTCTATAAGCACCGTCTGCTATTCAGCGCTCTCTGCAAGATACTGTTCTTGACAGTTGCAATTCCTGCTTGAGTTTCAGTGACTTAACAAGAAGGAATGTTCTGTACAGAGTACACCTCTTTTTCCACTTCTGGCTGGCCAGAGAAAAAAAATGATTTTAACTAGAGGTCTACTCATATAGATTTCGTATGCAGCACTCCTGGCAAACAAATGATAAGATAGAGGAAAGTAACATTTCCTTGACTCTTTCTCCCCACCTTCCACTCTTTTTACTAAGCCTTTGCTTTCCTTTTGCATCTGAAATGATAAATTTTCTCTTGGAGGAACACCGAGCAAAAAGAGATCTACTTGGAAATGATTTCTATAAAGAGTATTAGTGAAATAGCAATACTAATGGTCAGATTCTAAGCTGCACAGGAATTCAAAGCATTTGCAGGTGGAGTAGTGGCAAATATTATAAAGAAACCCTAACAAAGTAATATTTAATTGATGTAACAGTTCTGAGACTGGGAGTAAGGAATTGTTTTACTATCTTGGTAATTATTGCTTAAAGGTCTGCAGTCCTGTCAAGTGAAGAATGCTGTTCAAGTCCAAAAAATTATTTTTTCTCACTCAGTAAGGAGCAGTTCATATCAATAAGATTAAAAAAGAACCAATTTGAATGATCATGTCTGCAATACTGAAGGTACTGCTTCATAGCAAAAAAAGTTTATTTTGCTATTATTAAAAAATGACTTAAGTTAGATCAACCAAAAAGATCTCCACCTTAAAATCATTTGAGTATGCCACTCGGCAGCAGTCTATGACTCTTTTATATGGTCTTTAAAGTGCTCAATAATCCCATAAAGTTTTAACTTTTATTTTATTGTTATTTGCTACTTTTTGTGCTATGTGTCTTAAGTCAGTGAAAAGATCTTTCATGAATCACATGAATTTTTATTTTACCGCTCCCATAAAAAAGCTTTCTAATATCTTTTAATAGCACAATTTTGTGTGTGAATTGTACTACAGTCAGCATGCATTATTCTGAACTCTAGTTTCTGGACCAGAAAGCCATGTTTAAATCACTCTGGGAATTAAAATTAAATGGGTAAATGATTGACTACATGGAGTGGTAGGGTTATCCTACACCAGTTAGAAGGTAGTAGAACACCAAGTTATGACATCAAGTTTTGATTGAGAAGCAGGGTAAAAATTATTCAAAAGGGAATTTTTGTTGTTGTTCTGTTTTGTTTTGTTTTTAACCTGGTAGTGGAACAAGAAGCGAGAAATTACAATGTGGAAGGTATGTAGTGTTCCATCAGCAACCAAAACCTGCATGGACATTTTAGTTTTCGTGCAGAAGGGCTAGAGCACTCTGAAAGAGTTTTTAGCCACAAAAACAAATGAAGTTGCCCTAATTAAGATTACTAATAAACTTTTCACTATCCTGTACTTCTCTGAAGCATTTTTTTTAAGCTTCAAAAAAGTCTAGCTTCTCCCCAAATAGTTCAAAGAAAGCACAGACATTTCTCAGACAAAAATCTGAGGACAAATAAAGGTTGCAGTTTGTCCAGGCGTGTCACGTTACAGTGAAAGCCAACGGGTGAAGTGACAGCAGGTTCTCAGTTGAAAGGGAATCAATACTGTTCTACAAATAAGAATAAATTGCTTCAGAAAGTTTTAGAGTATTTGCAAATAGTTTCATTTGGGACTTCTTCTCCGAGACCGTAATATCCTGTTTTTCTCCTCCCCCTTAAAAGCACCGGCCAAGCACAAATGCACACTAACTTACCTGACAGGTTGGCAGATAGCGCCAGCAGCCATTAAAATGATCCAAACCAATAAGGTTATGGAATAAGGAAAGCTATAGAACATTTAATATTAACATACTAATCCAAATTGTCCGCAGGACATCCCTGGGAGCTGTGGCCGGCACAGCCCATCCCCGGCAGGGCACAGGAGAGGGGAGGTGTGAGACTGGGGAAGCCGCCCTGGGGCCCATCTCCATTCCCTCAAGGTGCCCGCTCAGCCTAGGCACTTACCTTCTTGCCAACCAGGGCCTCGAAGTGGCTTCGCAGCTCCTCCACAGTGATGGGGAAGTGCTCGATCTGCTGAGGGCTGCCCACAGTCTCCTCCTGGAACACATCTGCCCTCCCGCTGTCTGCCGGTACTTTCTCCATGGTGCTGCTGCAGCTGATCTTACCCAGCACCAGGGACTGTGGGCCTGGCGAGCACCAGAGTATCGGGCCAGGTCTCGTAGCATTGGTGGACTCCCATCTCTGCTTGAGGAGCTCCACAGAGCCCTTCTGCAGGGGAAAGTCTGCCAGCTCCAGCATGCCCTGCCAATGCAACATGTACCTGGGGTCAGAGACAGCCAGCACTGTGCCGGTAGAGGCCACCATGGGGCGGCTAGAGAGCCCTTGAGGGTCGTGGGACAGGCCAGGGCACAGACTGGTGGCATGGACAGAAGCCACTTCCCAATAGAAAGTGAGATCCTGTAAGACCAGATCCAGTTAAGTGTCAGTGACAGGGTTCAGCGTGTTCATACAGCAGGAATATGTTAATTAAATAGTGAATTAAGGTTCAGATATTTTATTCTTAAGCAGGAATATGTTAATTAAATAGTGAACTAAGGTTCAGATGTTTTATTCTTAAGCTTGCCAGCAGATTTGCTGTCTATCATGAATGGAAAAGCAGCAAGCACATAATTAGGGAGAGTTTCAAACAAAGTGGGGCTAATGAATGAGTGCCTGGTAATCAGTGTGTGCTACACTGAAAGGTGTTGTGACAGGTGACTGCTGGTTTCTTTTAGATTTGATACAGCTGTCAGTGTTGTAGAGTGAGACACAGCATTTTAATGCAGCCAGGAGACAGAAGGGCTACTGCATTAGCTGTGAGAGTACTTGGGTAGTTTGGAAACACATCCCAGTACAGTAGTCCTAATTTCACCATAACTCTTCTGGCAGGTAAATTACTAAGTGCTGATATCAAATCTTTCTGATCAGTTGACTGTGTTCTCACAAAGGCTTATTCCATCTTTCTTACAGTATGCCTGGGAGGGAAAATTGCCATTCTATCATTTTGCACCAGTTGCTGAAGTCTGCTACCCATTTCCTGAAATCGGCTCTCATGAGGTTTGATTTTGAGGTTTTTCTGCCCTGTAGCAAATATGCAAAGGTAAGTTTTCATCTGTCATTCAAAATTACTGAAGTCATTAAGTAGAAAGAATATGCATTTAAAACAGTAAAGAGAAATAAACGCTAACAAGAACTGAGACCCAGCTACTAGCTAAAATCTCCATGTATTGGCCTCTCCCTTCTTGGCAAAAAAACGTTCATGTGTTGAAGTGTCCTTTAACTCTCTGCTTTGCTTGAGCTCAAATTTGCATTGTTGGGAGCTGGGCTTGGGGTTTTTTTGAGTCAATTTTAAACCAGAATTAGTGTGGTCTGTAATATTTTGCTCTGGAGGAAAAAACACAGAAGAAGCACTAGGTATGTGATGTACTCCAAGAATATTTTTAAAAGGAATCTCAAGGTCCACCTTCCTCACCCTCTCTGCAGCCGGAAATTGGCCCAAGACTTGCCTCTCCTTTAGCTTTTCGGCAGCACTCCATTGTGACTATAGTTAACAGTCCTCCTAGTTCCCCTTGACTGATGCAAGCTGTCTCCCATGACTCTCCCCTTCCTGCAAGCCAGGGAGTAACACGCTTCCTTCCCCTACTACAGGAGCCTGTTGTTCTAAGCTGTCTGGTTCTAGCAAAGATCCAAAATGGGTCTGACTTTTAACCCAAAATGAAGAACAGCTGTTAAATTCACCAGTCACAAGAATGTTCAGCTGAACTTGCAGCTGTATGTTAGAAATACTCCTGATTTACACTGCATCTAAGGATTGACCTTTAAACTGTGAAGCAGGCTTTTCCTAATTTAGGTGAGTGTGCTTATGCAATATCCACATTCTCCTGTGTTTTGCTTCATTGCTAGTGAGTCCTGTTGTTGGTTTCAGTGGTTTTCAGGGTAGGTGGTATGCCATCGTTCAGAAATAATCCAGAGTTCACCTCCTTCTCCCTTGCAGCTCTCAAAATAGATTTAGTTAAGAACGGTAGTTTTCTTTTACCCTTCTCTAATGTGGGACCTATGGCTGCTAGACAGCAGATAAAAAAAATATATTTGCTTTGTTTACATGCATGAATTGGCTTGTTCAAGGTGAAGTTGTGTGGAGATTCAATGGTTTATAAAGTTGGTGATTCACTGCACTTCCCCTTACCCTAAAAGAGAGATTTCATTGTAACATCTGCATTTGTGTCAGGAACAAATTTGAATGTAGGCCTAAACCTGGCTTTAAGCCACTTCCTAAAGATATATTTTAATGAAAGTGTCTCTCTGAAACCTGGGGGGGAGAAAACACACAAAAACCACAAACCAGAATCTGGTGTGTCCTAGAGGTCACCTGAGGTTTTCACATTTTATTACTGCTATCTCCAAAACTGATCTCTGATCTTCTAATTTCCTTCCTTACCTGTTCATGGTAGTTTAAATCACTGTGGAACGCGATTTATGGGAATTTGTGGGATTATTATGGAATTTATGGAATGTGACTAATGGGAATTTATTTCAAATAAAATATTTGATTAGTACTCAATAACTAAAATTGTTGGTTATTTTAATTGTTTCCTGAGCTTTGTAGATCCTTAGCATTTATGAAAATGTAGGACAAAATAGAGGAAATAAGAAAAGCGCAAATTTGGACTTTGACCTAAATCACGATTATCATTTCATACTAGCTCTGCTGACTGTAGTGTTTAACTTTTACTGTCCACCTGTAGAATTATCTTATTTAAGTGAAGGGGAGAACAGATGTTGTTGCTCTTATCAAGTATCTTTGTTTTTTTTCTTTTGTGTTCGCTATTTTTAGCTCTCAGCTATCTGGCTGTATTTGTCCTCTAGCCTATTCATTTCTCCCCTAAGCTTATCTTGATTTATTCTCTCATAGTGACAACTAACTTATTACACTATCCAATTTGCTGAAATTTCAGGGAAATTCACATCTGTGGGTCTGTGACTATCCTCTTCCCACGAGCTGCAGAAGAGGAGCCCGCCTGTGTACGGGACTTGTGGCAAGGCAGAACTGGCTCTGTTACACTCATGTTTTCAGTCTCATTATATCAAACCCTTTCTCATAACAGTCAAATAACAGCCCACAAAAATGAACAACTTATTTAAAAAAAAAATCAGTGTGATAAGATAAAGGTTTCAGCCAGGTTAAAGCTCTGCAGGGAGCACTGGCCTCTCATTTTCCTTGGTTTGGGAGACTCACTCATGTGGCCAAGTGATGTGTTGGAGAGAGGAAGATTGCAGTACCAAACAAATGAAGTTAACTAATGAGCAGTCTGGCAGAAATTGATGGTGGAATTTTTGTGAAGGAACTACCAAAATGCTATATGCACTCCATTGTTTTATGAGGCCAGTGGTAGTACAGCATTCAAACACTGCAATCAAGCTGTAGATTTTACTTTTTTCATGTTTCTTCTCTGGGATCTTTTGGATCTCTCTCCCACTGATTTTATAAGAGGCCTATAGTAATTCTTCATTGCGTGTGATAAATATGATAAATATGTACTTTTCCTGAGAAAAAAACTATAGGAAGTCCTGTAGATTTTGTAGACCCATGAACTGCAGATATCCAGTAAATTTCAGGGGTTTTTTTTAAACCTGAAGTTGTTGATAAATCTGTCCTCACAGTACAATCAATGAAATTGCGATTTTCTTCTTGTGCTGTAAATGAGATAGGCCCTCTTCTACTGTTCACAGAGTGTTTATTCAACTGGTAGGTGAATATATTCGTGCAAGTAATTAAAAGAGCTGTTGAGAAAACCTGCATCAGTTCTGCTGTGTATTCCTTTGCCAAAATGACTACCTGTATTTTCATCATATTCTTGTTACCTTACATGTTTCTTACATGTAAACTCTTTAGTTTGTTCATTAACAAACAAGTAAATAGAAATTGTAAAAAGAGTAGACTAATGCAGTTTATTTGTAGAACTATTTGTGAATAGTGTCAGTATGTTCATTCAGCTGTATCCCTGTGGGATGATATAATCCTGCATATTGTACTGGTGAGTCCTCTCTTGACAGTAGAAAACAGTCTGCTGTCAAACAGCTGCCATTTGCCATTGCGTATTGAGCTGCATTTCCTTCTCAATTAAAAAAAAATAAAACAAACCAAAAGAACCCCAAAAAAACAAAACCCCAAACAAAGATGTTTTGAGCATAGGTTTTGAGAAGTCCTTTCTATGATCTCCCATACTACTTCATCCAGCTCTTTCCTCTGACAGTTCCCCTTCTGTCCCACCCTGGACATCTGATTCCAGTTCATCTGCACTGTCAGGAATCCCTGGTATGAGGATCCATAGGTCATCTTGGGATAAATTATGAGAGAAGGACCAACACGTTGCAAATGAACGCTGTATCTTGTTCAACCCAATGTGTTTTCCGAACCACTGAATAAAACCCCCCAGGATCCAGAGGAGGCTACAGAACAAAAAGCAGCTGACCCTTAGTTTATGGCAATGCTGGGAAGGGAAGCAGGGGGATGAAAGAGAGGACCAGTAGCTGCCTAAGTTCTCCTCTAAATCTAGTCAATAATAGAATAAAATAGTTCAGTTGGCAGGGATCTACAACAGTCATCTAGTCCAACTGCAATATTCAGTGGCCACTGTGCTAAATAATCTCTTCTCCCCTAAGAACTGTTTAAGTGGGCACATGATAGCTAGGCACACACTTCTGACACCACTGCTTGAAAAGCCTGGAGTTTCTTCTGCAGGTAAACAGAGCCTCGAGTATCTGTAACATTTCTTCATTTACATTTCAGGCACTTCTTAACAAAAGCAGCTCAGACAAGTTTATGAAAAGAGCTAAAATAATTCCTGATTACTACAAAACGTAAAGCACTTCCAAATTCCTAGTCCTGTTTTGAGAAAGTAGATTAATTTGGGCTGTCATTTAACATGCCAGCCTTTATCCTGATACAAATATGCATAGCTAAAAAATAGAACTTTAAAAAATGTTTTTTCAACTTTAAATTACAGCAGACTCCTATTCTAGCAAATGTAACAACGTTCCAGTATTTTGAGGTAACTCACACTGGAACACTAATTCTCATATCTTACCAGCAAAATCAACACATTTTTCTCATCTAATAAGAGAGAACTAGAAAGTGCATTACTCATATTCATGGGACTTGAGGAAAGACATGCTTATTTTTTTCCTTTTATCCCCTAATTCTCATTTATTACATGAGCAGTATCGGTCCCCCCACTAGACAGCCTATTTAAAAAAAAAAAAAAAAAAGGCATTAAATTGCATATTTGTACTGAGCTTA
>Ga0065711_1005580_pt1 | contig 25152 bp, 15 predicted proteins | sample Hoacrofraction12_FD_59098 | JGI IMG/M metagenome (GOLD analysis project Ga0065711, IMG submission 59098) | Hoatzin crop microbial communities from Cojedes, Venezuela - Epithelial fraction 12 v2 (version 2) | ecosystem: Host-associated > Birds > Digestive system > Esophagus > Crop | place...
AGGTACGGATAGGTTTAAATTCTGAGTGATATCCAATTTGCCACTACCAGTCCAGTCGCGTTTAATATGTATATTAAACTACCACGATTCTGGATACACTAATAGCAGTCTGCACCTTCAGTCCAGTCATGCTCATGAACTAGCACGGCCGCATTGGGTCGCGTTCAGTGAGAAACTGTGACACTGGCTACTTAAACAGTGCAGTTTTATTTGTGCAACAGATATATAAGTTTTTTGAATTGCCGATGATAGTGACTGTCTGCAAGAAAGCAAGTGCAAATATAAAACGTGTGAAAAGTTTATAAATAATACAGCCTGGCTATAAACATTAGGGAGTAACTATTCCCGAGAAAAGCGCCTAGTTTAAGTGTCACCCAAGGCGTCCCAAGGGGGAGAGAAGCAAGGCTCAGCCCGTTGGCCAATCCCGGCTGTTGGAGGCAGTCGGAGGTGGAGTTTCCCTTGACTTGCTCACGGTGTTATCTTCTTGTCCTCCAAAAATATACAGTGTTATCTTCTTCTCCGAAAATCCCCCATTTCCCTGGCTATTTTTATATCCTTTCTACCTTTAAGGTAGAGTTTGAGTGTGACTGTAGTCATACATACATTTTATCTAGATTGGTGCAAAATTTTCTCACTTCACGTTTAAAGGTATAGTTTACGAAAAATTGAGAGCGCAGACTCAAAGAGGGGTGGTCGCACCTCGGAGGCGGGTAGTCTTCGGGATGCAGGTGTGTTTTGGTATTAAAATGATATTAAAACGAGCAAAGTTCATGAGAGCATAGCACTCTGGCAAGGTTTCAAAAACCTGTTGGCCCAGGGGGCCAGATGAGCTGCTTATCAGTTCTAGAGAACCATTTGTTCCCGCTTTATCATCACGGAGCATGGCCACAGAGTCTCCACTCCGTTCCATCCTCTTTGGTACATTGCAGGGAGTTGCTGTGTTAGTGGATTCCTCTCATGCCTGCTGCAGTTATGTCCCATTCTCAGAGCTCCTTTTGATTTCATGCTTTTCCTCAATGGGTGAACACTGTTACATTTTTCATATAAACCTTAATTTTGCTAATAATTCCACAACGCCTTAGTAGATCACATGTCATGTGCTGAAGGAAATATTACTGTGAAGTGCCACACACCTGCTTGCTTTGGTTTGACATTGTGAATAGAGTTAGCAACATCAGCCAGTCCAGCTGGATCCGACTGACTCTTGTAATCAACTAGGAATTATCTGGATGTAGTACAATGAAGTATCAGACTGAAGCTGCAAATAAAGCAAACAGAAAATTCCAGCAAAGTGGTATGGAGGAAGCAGGAGTTGTGTATTTAGTTTATAGAACATTTGTCCTATTGTGAATGCACTTAAGTATTAGTCAGATTCTTTCAAATTCCTTCTCATCAAGACTTGCACATCCCTGTGCTGTCAGGAATATCAGCTAAATGTATGCTGTATAACTGAATCTATGCTCCATGTTATCAAGCAGTTCCGTACCATTCTATCTCCATAAGTTAGGTCACAAAAAGAATAGCAATAAAAGTGTTTCTTCACTGAAACATGAAATTCATCTCTGGACTAGTACAGTTAGACTTTTATGTTTCCATCAGTATGACTTTGTTCAGGATCACACCCACTTGTGTCATATGGATCAGAGCACGTTCTTGGGACACAAATTATGTCTTAAAAGCATCTTTACCATCTCAAAGGTTTTTCCAGCTTTGGACTAAGCCTTCCACAAGTGTCCTCTGGTGCAGGAAAAACATGTAATTAGAAAAACAAAACCTTTTCACTTCCCTGACAATTCTCAGCTGTTGCAATGACCTCTTTGAAAGGCTTCTTAGTACAACTTCTTTATGCCTGATAGACATAAGAGTAGTTGCAAAATCCAGAGGACAGAATGTCAGTTTAAAGCCGCTTTTAGTTAAATACCTCTTGGATCTCCTGCCAAGACCTTCTTTGTGGTACCAGCAGATATCAGGAGCTACATGTTATTGCTCTCTCCCCTTTAATATTTTTGAGGTAGGAGCAGGAAGGCTAGAACATGTCAGAATCTATTTATGAATATCTGCCACTACCTGCCCTTTTTTATCCAGAGTGTTTTCTAATAAGTAAAGAGTTAGCACCCAAAGAGTAACAGTTTGTAATTTCCTGTCTTTTAACTGTGATATGAGTATTACCCTTTTGAACTGTCATTAGCCTCTTACTCATCTGAAAATGGTACATAAAATTAAAATCAGTAGCTGAGAACATAATTTGTTCCATTCAAGCCACAGGAACAAAAAAAATCCAGTAAGAGCTTGTATTTTCAGGCAGCAAATTTCAAGATCGTAATGCATTCAGGTAAGTCTAGATCCACCTAAATAATAGCTTTGGTTGTCCAACATCAATGACAGAGAGTTATTCCAACATGTTGTATGTTTGAAAATCCTTCTTTCCATGTCCTTACAAAATTAATCTGACGTGACAGAAAAGAAAAGATACCAAGAAGCAAAGCTTTATGTTTGTGTGTGATATGTGTTCTCTCAGTCACCAGATCAGAGTGGTAATCAGGTCTTAATTTTGAAGCAAACTAATAGAAAAATGGCCATTAGGCTTTTCTGCAGTATTTCACATTTATCCTTCATGCTTGTATTAACAAGTCTGATTTGTTAAATGGTGTTTCTTTTTGCTAGAAAGGTTTACTATTTGGCTTTAATAGTGTTTATGCATTCATTTTATGCAAAGTTTAAGCCTTCTTAACCTTAAAAAATCTAATATAATCTTTAAAATATTTTTCCATTTTTTGCCCCCATATAAATGTTTACCATGTTTTGGTCCTCTCCTGCTATTCAGCGAATTGGACAAATGTACAGCTAGGAGACATCTGAAGAATACAGGTTATTCAGACTTTGGCCAGGAATCAGAAATAAATACAGTCGTATTATGCTGGGGAGGCTGTGCTTTCTGAGCAGACTATCATGTATTAATGCTACTAGCAGCTCAGTTTTCAGATATCTTCCTCCAGTCAGGAACCTCCTGCAAGACAACAAAATCACAATGACTCTCATGTACTGACTGAATTATCTTTCGACTTCTCTTCTAGCCCTCCAAAAATCATAAAGATATTTCTTACTGCTGTAAGGAATGGTAATTATTTGTCTGTATCCTGGCATTCAAGAATCCCTATAGACTAATAAATCAATAAGTAAATTTCAAGTGGAAAAATCAAATTATGTATCGTTTCATGGTGGGTTGATCTTGGCTAGCCACCAGGTGCCCACCAAGACTCTTTGTTACTCCCCCTCCACTACAAAACCAGGGCAGAAAATATGGCAAAGAGCTCATGGGTTGAGATAAGCACAGGGGTATCACTCGGTAATTACCATCATGGGCAAAACAGAATTGACTTGGGAAAATTAATTGAATTTATTTCCAATTAAACACAATAAGATAAAGTGAATTAAGACCAAATCTAAAAAAGGCTTCTCCCCAACACTCCATCAAGCTCAACTTCACTCTAAACTCTTGTACTTCCTCTCCCCTGGGTGGTGCGAGAGGATGGGGAAGGAATGAGCATTAAAGTCAGTTCACCAAGTTTTGTCTCTACTGCTCCATTCTCCTCACACTCTTCTTCTGCTCCACTGTGGGGTCCCTCACACAGGATAATTTCCTTCATTCCCACGTGCTGCATTTCTTCAAGAACTGTTCGAGCATGGGTCCTTTCCATAGGATACAATCTTTCAGGAATGGACTGCTCCAGCATGGGCTCCCCATGGGTAGCAATTCCTCCCAGAAAACCTGCTCCTGTGTGGGTTCCTCTCCGTGGACCACAGTTCCTGCAGGAACCTACTCCAGCACAGACTCTCCATGGGCTACAGCTTATTTCAGTGCATCTCCACCTGCTGAGGCCGTGGATGCCACAGGACTGCACCTCCACATACTGCAATATGGATTAATCTGCTCTGGACTCATCCTCCATGGGTTGTGGAGGGACAATCTGCATCACCATGTCTTCTCCATAGGCTGCAGGGTAATCACTGCTCCAGTATATGGAGTGTGTCCTGCCCTTCCTTCTTAACTGACCTAGATGTCTGCAGGGCTGTTTCTTTCACATATTCTCTCTCCTCTGTCTCGGTTAGAGTTGTACAGCATTTTTTTACCCTTTCTTAAATATGCTATCATGGAGGTGCTATCAACATCACCGACGAGCTCAGCTTTGGCCAGCAGTGGGGTTGTCTTGGAGCTGGCTGGAATTGGCTCTGTCTGACATGGGGACATCTTCTGGTGTCCTCTCACAAGAGTCGCCCCTGTAGGCCCATGCTACCAAATCCTTGCCACGTAAACCCCATATATCTTTTAAATAAAAATAAATCAATCAAACCAAATTCATAGCTGGTGTTTCATCAGCAGTTTCATCAGCAGAAGCAAGAAGATCTGGTATATGAACAGAGAGTACGTGTACATGCATATGCATGTATATGTAATGATCTTAGCACGGATTAACTACCAGTAGTTTGGTACAGTATCAAGCGCTATATCAAATATCCTCAGGAGGCTGTATTTTATTAAGTCCCAGAAATCAATACTCTAACTTAGCCCTCTGGCTAATCATCACAATCCAAACTACCCATCACAAGGGCAAGAAATAATGCAAGAAAACGTATAAACTCCTATTCACATTCTTGGGAGAAAATGCAACTTCTTCAGCTGGGTAAGAAAGAACCCACAGAGATCAGTGTTACAAATAGGTGGTAAAAACACAGCTTTTATAAGCAGCTGTTGTAAAAGGAGATACGTCTTGGCAGAGTATTTTATTTTCAAAACGAAAGTATAACAGTCAAAAAAGAAAGACCAAGACACAATTTTAAAGCAGCCAGAGGCAACGATGAGAAAAATACCACTCACGTAAACTGGCCTAAATGGATAGTTTGGGCTTCTTAGAATGGGTTGAAATTGTTACTTTGTAATTCTGGAATGTATTATCTAGGAACATTTTGAAATTCATTTACCTAAGGAGTACAGGATATATACACACCATTGGCATCTTTTGCTGCACTGTAAATATTTTTCATGCTTCAGAGAAACTAGCTGGCCATGGTTTGGATGAGTATACTCTTCATTGGATAAAGAACTGGCTGAATGGCCAAGCACAAAGAGTGGTGGTGAATGGATTTAAATTCAGTTGGCAGCTGGTCACAAGAGGTGTTCCCCAGGGCTCAGTTTTGGGTCCAGTCTTGTTTAGCATCTTTATCAATGATCTGGATGAGGGCATTGAGTGCTCCCTCAGTAAGTTTGCAGACAGCACCAAGTTGGGTAGGAGTGTCGATCTGCTGGAGGGTAGGAAGGGTCTGCAGAGGGATCTGGACAGGCTGGATCGATGGGGCGAGGCCTGTTGTATGAGGTTCAACAAGGCCAAATGCCGGGTCCTGCACTTGGGTCACATTAACCCCATGCAACGTTACAGTCTTGGGGAGGAGTGGCTGGAGAGATGCTCAGTGGAAAAAGAGTTTGGGGTGTTGACTGACAGCTGGCTGAACATGAGCCAGCAGTGTGCCCAGATGGTCAAGAAGGCCAAGGGCATCCTGGCTTGTATCAGGAATAGTGTGACCAACAGGAGTAGGGAGGTGATGATGCCCCTGTACTGGGCACTGGTGAGGCTGCACCCCGAGTACCGTGTTCATTTTCGGGCCACTCACTACAAGAAGGACATTGAGGTGCTGGAGAGTGTCCAGAGAAGGGCAATGAGGCTGGTGAGGGGTCTAGAGTACAGGTCTTATGAGGAGAGGCTGAGGGAACTGGGGCTGTTTAGTCTGGAGAAGAGGAGGCTGGGGGGGGGACCTTATTGCTCTCCACAGCTACCTGAAAGGAGGTTGTAGTGAGACAGGTGTTGGTCTCTTCTCCCTACTAACTAGCAATAGGATGAGAGGCAATGGCCTCCAGCTGCATCAAGGGAGGCTTAGATTAGATATTAGGAAACATTTCTTTACTGAAAGAGTGGTCAGGCATTGGAATAGGCTTCCCAGGGAGGTGGTGCAGTCACCATCCCTGGAGGTGTAGCTCTGACACTTCTGGATATGGTTTAGTAGGCTGGTGGTGTTGGGTTGATGGTTACACTCAATGATCTTAGAGGTCTTTTCCAACCGATGATTCTATGATTCCATGCTTACATTGCTCATTTAAGGTGTAGGAACAGCATCCACAAAATTGTTCATCATTTGTTTATCATGATTATTCCAATAATATCCTCTTACACCAAAATAGTGTTCTATTAATATAAGACTTTAATTAACTGTGAAACAATGCAATTTTTATTATTATTGTTATTATTATTAGCAGCAATAGCAGCAGCAGTATAAAATTAAATTCCACTCACAATAGCTTTCATTATATTTTTGACAGGCCATGTGATAAGACAGTAAGAATCTAGGCCGTTTGTACTAGTGTTAACTAGTGACTGTTATTAGAAGAACACTGTTAAGGAAAAAAAAGAAGAAAGAAAAAAAAAGAAAAAAGAAAGCTTTGCTGTTCTTAGAAGAGCTGCCTTAACCATTAACAGATCAATGTGTAAAAAGTACACACAAAGACTGAGATGAAGTCTGAGAAGGAATATAAAGAGGTTTTACATGAATAAATCTGACACAGAGATTCCCAAGATTTCTTTGCCAGGTTCAACGCTAGCAGCAGTAACTGACACCTCTACCTGTGGTAATAAAGCAATAGCCGTTTCTGTGCCAACTCGTGTATGTTTGAGCATTATGTATGCCATAAGGGGGTGTATACAGTCCTTCAGGAATTAAAGAGTTAGAACAACATGAGATGTGTCCAGCTGTTGGTGTTTACCATTTCTTTTGCTTTGCAAACAGACTGTCTTTGGAAACCCGACCGAAGTTAAGACCAAAGACTTCTACGTGTTTTGTAATATTTTTGTTCTGATCTTTACAGATCTCTTCTTTCTTGAAACAGGAGTTATTTTATCTATCTATCTATCTATCTATCTATTTAAATCCAAGAAATTATTGGATCATAGCATCTGTCTGTCTGAGAACAGAGTAGCTATTGGCCTTTTTTTCTTTAATCCACAACACTGACCTACTCGTGGACTCCTCATTTAAGACCATTTCTGAAATCCTCATAGATGTAAATGGTTCCGATATAGGCAATTTCATCAACTTCTTGGACAGCTTGAAATACTCAACATCACTCGTGACTTCTTCTGCAGCTTGCAGAGTTCAGCCCTTGCTAATTTTAACATGTTGTCTCAGTAGGTTAGCACTAAACTTGCTCTCCTCTGACCTTCTGATAATGATTATTCCTTTGAGTCATGTAGTGTATTAACAGAAGCTGTAATATTATAATTTCAGGTTGGGCATACTGCAAACTACAGTTCTTCACAGGGGCAGGTAATTTCTTTAGTTTCATTCTGGGGTTTTAGTTTTTTTGTTATAGGCAGATTTGTTGTTGTTGTTTTTTCCAGATTTATGAAGTAATGCGCTAGTCTCTGGGGGTAATTATTGGAATTGTTCTTGATAAACAGCTAAACTGCAGGGCAAAAATAATTTTAATTATCTTTACCTCACATGTGGAGGTTGAGCGTTACCTATCTCCAGAGGTCTTCTGCAATGTTTTGTATAGCACATCTTCAATTATCTTTAGCCATGTTCTCCAACCCTCAGTTAAGCTTTCCTCCTAAAAGGACTTTAATTTTCAGTTGTGTTTCTATTACTGATTTTGTTGCAGCTAGGAGTAGCAGAAAGGATAAGAAAATTAGAAATACGTGATTAAAATTCTCTGTAACTTGCAAAATGCTAACACAGCTTTGTTGCTAAGAGCTGCTGTATTTAGATCTCACACAGTGGGTGGAATTATACATGCTCTAGGAGAGATGTACACCACTGGTTGAAAAATAGAAGTCATAAACAAGGAGAAGGTAGTAGTGGATTCAATTTTATTTTTATACACATGAGAAAAATATTTTATTGTATTTTTGTGTTTAACACAGAAAGGAATTATAATAGGATGATGGATGGTTTTCCATTATCCTATCAATAGGATAATGGATGGAAAATAATTTCATATCTAAGGGACTTACGGACTGATGCATATCAGAATATCATTGGCATGAGAGTTAACAATATTTGGTCTCAATTTTGTAGCACAGTGCCTGGAGTGAGAAAGATTTGGTTTTTATTTTTTCTTTCTTTTTTTTTTCTCCCTGTCATTTCTTTGTACTGAGCTGTCTGGATTTATGTTGCTGCAATAGATTTAAAAAACGTGGTTTTCCCACAGGAAGTAAATTTGGCCACAAATGCCTAAATTTCAAGCTGTATTGGTTGTCCACAAAATGCCATACTAAAAAAATATCAGCACATTACTATTCTGTATTAATTTCAAGTTAAACCAACCAACAGGAAGGGCACCAAAATCCAGCAACCTGGAAATCATATAGAATTTATATAATATAATTAATGTCCTCAATTGCTTTCTTTCCTTTAGTATTTTGTTTTAATTTGGAGGACTTACCTGCAAATAATCAAGCATTCATCACACGTACCTAATGTAACAAGGCAAACATCAAGTTTCATCGTTTCTTATCTTAACAGTAGTTTTCACACAGAGCAAAAAGTTACAGATTTTTGGACTAAGGAAAGTAAAGAAATGGCTTTATAACAAAAAGCTAAAGGTGTGTGTGTGTTCATTCTTCTTAATTAAACAAAGAGTATTACATAGCTAGAAATTGTACGTGTGTGAGTATGTGTATTTGCATGTCTGCTTATGTGTTGGCACAGCTTTGAAGACTGTAAACACTAGTATCTTTTCTTTATGATGACAAAGAGGAAGTCTTGGGTAGCACAAGCTTCTTCACACAACTAGAGGAAGTCCCACATACCTGTAGGGGACTTTAACTACCTCAACATGTGCCATAAGGACAACATGGGATACAATCCTGGTGGGCTTTGGAGAGTTGAAAACAATCTCTAGACGCAATGGATTCATGAGATGACTGAGGTACTTTATTGGATCTGATGAGGTCCCAGGGATTTGAACCAGATAACGTACCGAGGGTCCTTCACAACTTATTGAGAAGCCCCACAATTGACAATGTGAAGAACTGAGTATTTTGTGTTATCTAATTAAAATATGTGTATGCACGTGTACATATATACGTACATTCCATTTCGCAAATATCAAGTATTTAAAGGAGTAATACTGCTTCCCCGCTCTGCTTTGTTTTTTCAGTTTTTAGTAGTTTTCACCATAGGTTTTACTGGGTTTGACTGAACTTTGACAGACATAAATCTGTTTTTCAGATATTCATTTTTTCACCCCTAAGCATCACAGACACAAAGAATGGCTGATGTTGGCAGGGACCTCTGGAGGTTGCCTAATCCAACTTATCTGCTCAAAGCAAGTTCAAGTAGAGCAGGCTGCCCAGAGCTGTGTCTGGTTAGGTGTTGAATGTCTCTGCAGATGGAGCCTGCACAACATGTCTGGGCAACCTGTTTCTGTGTTTGACTGCCTTCACACTATAAAAGTATTTTCTTATGTTTAAACAAAATTTGTTGTATTTCTGTTTGTGTTTATTGCACCTTGTTCTGTCACTGGATACCACCAGGAAGACTCTGGATCTGCCTTCTTTATACCATCCTATCAGATATTTGTATAGGTATTTAGATATTAAGGAATGCCTGAATAATTTATTGTAAAGCTTTATGTTCATTTTATTTTAAAGTTTTATATTGCAACTTTAAAAACAGTGAATGAAAGGATCCGGGGGTTTTTTGTAGAAATTTTGTGTCTTGCTTTTTTGTTTAAATAAATGATCCTGAGAGGAAACTGATTCAGAAATCCAAATCAAATTCATTTATGTTCTTTCACTAAATTTGACAGACTGAAATGCTTTGGAACCTTGATTTAGTATTTCTATGCAAATGTAGTTCAGGGTTAATGTTACTAATTTTAATTAATATTTTTTAAAAATCCATTTGAATAGATAAGTAACACTTTGGTATCATTTTATAATCAATGACTGTTATACTACCTCCAATTTCAAAATTCTGGTTCTTCATAGAAAACAATCTTTTCTCAGAAAAGATAGTGAGTTGTTCACAAATGATACCTGGCTTCTTTAAAACCTTTTTTGTGGTATATTATGAAGGAAGGAAGAGCATCAGACTAATACATAGTATGGACACACATATTTTGTTCCTCAGATTCGCCTGAAAAATTGTCTCATAGTTCCTACAGGGAAAATGATTGCAAAGCCTCACCATGTCTCCAAGATGTGAAGTCTCCTGGCACTGCTTACATCCAATTTGGCTCTCTTTAAGGACTGAGATTGTTCATTTACTGCACTAAAGCATCTGAAGCTTTTGTTGGACACTAAATCTGGAAGCCTAGGAAAACACTTGCACCTTTATCGCTCATCTGTTATCAGCTAAGCCAGCTATTAGGCAGGAGCCTGATTCTCCTGTCCCCTCAGTAACCCAAACCAAAGATCAAAGAGAAACAAATCCAAGGAATCAATTCAATATCTTTAAAGTGATATACTCATGTGGATATCTTATCACCCAAGTAAGTGGCTTCTGTTACAGTGAGGCATGCAAAATCTCTCTTGATTTGCATGGAATTTGGGTCTTCTGCTGTAACCAAAAATCAATCTTGCTCACCTACATTTCATGTAAACAATTTTATATACTGATGTGTGGGAATAGTGGCTTAAGGCTTTGTAAGGAATGTGGTCATTCTTTATAACTCAAATGTTAGCCTTGCTTGTTTTTAAGCTTAAGAGACAGAATATGTACATCCTACTGACACTGTTGCTCTTGGCTTTAAAAAAAATCTTTAATTATAATAAATGTTCCACATATCCTCATAATAACTGCCAAAATGCCATCACAATAACCACCTTTATTTTATAAGCAGATATATTCTACAAGCAGATACTTTAATAAGGGGAAAAAATCTGTCACCTGATAATTGTTAAAAGGATGGGAATAAGGCATATTGTTTATCTAATTCTTATATTACAGGCTTGTGGCTTAATTTAATCTATTCTGAATGCACAGTAAATGCAACACAGTCATTTTTAAATCATAAACCTCAAAAAAGCCAGCCAGAGTTCTGCTAATGTGTTAGATGATGGATCTCCTATTTACTATTGATCTCTGAATTCAGAACCAATCCATTCTGAACTAGCAAATATTTTTCATGTATTTTTAGAAAATATTGAATGGAACTTAATCAGTGACAAGATTATTTTGCCTGTTACTACTCAAAGCAGATTAGCAACAACCTACTGCATTTCACTAGAAAAAACTGAATGTTGTAGCTGGTGAATCTTGTGTGGTATCTCTAGAATGAACTGACTTCACATTCAGCTACCCTTGAATTAAAGGAAAGCTCAGCATAAGCAATCCAGATGCAGTGAGAAAAGTGCTGTGGGGGTTATTATGTATAGAGGTTTACTTAGTCTTCTGTTGTATGGGCATAGTATACACTGTGGTTTGAATTACTGCCGGGGGAGGATTTGATTCAAGCATGGCTGCTTGATCATTAAAGTTGATTCCTGTATGATCTGTCTCAAGCAGCTTCCGTTACATCCCACTCACTAGTGATGCTATTTTCTCTTCCTCAACCATCCCATACGATGACCAGTTTCCTGCATCTCATCCTTCTCTATTTTTCTCTATTCAAGCTCAGATGCAGAAATCCCCACTATACTAACCTAATCTCACCTTTGTACTCCTTGCCATTGGTCCTGATCTGGATGATACTTAAAGAGTATCACACATCCGGTCTAGCTAAATATGGAACACAAGTTGATATGTACTAAGCAGTATTTAATAAATAAATATTGTAGGTTTTGGACTCGTAAATGCTTTCCTTTCAGAAGCCTTGTCCCTCCTCTTGAAGTCTATTACTTCCTCCTTTACATCTCCTAAACCGTCCTTTTGTATTAAGACTGTGTCATTATACTCCCACAAGACTCAGAAGAGACTAACAACAGAGGGCATGAATATAAGAATGTGATTCAGTTCACTAATTAAGGACTCTAATTTTAGATATCTAACGGCAGATATTTAGTTTTTTGGTAGCTGTTTATGCTCCTATTAGAGTCAACAAAAGGTGAAGGTAGGACTGAGTTGAGTAAATGCAGGCACGTAGCACTATGTGATTTTCCCCAAGATGTCCAAGACATTCACACAGGACCAGCAGGTGAGATACATGACATGCAGGAACTCTCAACCCTTCTGAAGTAACAGCAGAAGGCCACACATTATATTCTAGGGCATTTCACATGTCACTCCACTCTTGTTTTTATTTCCCTTGTTCTCAGCACAGTCAGTTTATCCCAGAAATATTAGGGGGCATTATGCCCTAGGTAATGTCTACCTTAGAATAAACTAAGTCCTCTTAATGCATTTGCCAAACAATCGAACAAACAAAAAACCCAAACCAATTACCAAATTCCACTAAAAAGCAATAAGTAATAGTGATGGGACACTAGCCTCTATCCCAGGCATATGTAAAAGACACAAATCTTTTTGTTATCCTCTCATTTGCAAGGCGGAGTTTTGTATCTGTGCATGAAGAACAGACTCTCACTGAAGAACAAATTGCATATGCTATATAAGAAAAGGAAATTCAGTGAAATGTTTCTGAACTTACCTACTACATCACGTTCAATTGCAGAAGAGTCAGGCTGTGTCTCAGAAGGTCTTTCACTCATACTTCTTACAGTGATATTGACATTCAATAAAAGTACCAACTTCTAACCCTAATTTAGTGGGGAAATCCCTTCTGCTGCCAGCCCATAGTCACTTCGTTGCAAGTTATGGTACTTTCAGGTAATTCAGCTTTCATAATGGCCACGCTCAAGGCCTATAACACACTAACAGTAAGCGCTTGCAGGAAGGAAAATAAAAAGAGTGAATATTCTGAGAGCGTGAAATGTTCAAGAAAGATGTTCTCTATCTTAGTGATTTTTTTTTTAATTCAAATTAGTTTCTAAAACAAACAAAAAAGAATAATTTTAAAAATCCTGTATCTGACATGAAAATCTTTTAATGTCAGACCCTAATTGTTATTCTTTTTATAAATTACAGATATGCCAAATTGAGTTGATTATGTTACTATTTTCCTTATAAATGTCATGCTCACTAAAGACCACTACATTTTCAACACTGACATTAAATCACATGAAAGAAATAATACTGTTGCTGGATTTAATATTCCGTTATGTCAGTATACAGAGTAACTGTTCTCTCTACTGTTAAATAGCTAGTGAAAAATTTCATCCTTGTCTCCCAGCTATATAATTCTACCAAAAATAATGCCAGCTAATGTCAGCACTTCCTTTTTCAGGTTTCAGACAACAGGTTTCAGATTTAAAGGCTGCATGTACCATGATAACCCGAGTTTTCATATCTTAGGAGATTCCATTGTCTTTTTTTCTCTATCCTGATCACACATTTTTTAAATTTCCTCTGAAAAATGTTTCTGGAACATAACTCACTCAAAACTTTTTGTTGTCATAGAATGAAAACATTGACTGTTTAAAAGAAGTTTGTCAAATTATAAGTAGGAATTTCATTTCAAGTCATTAAGAAGTAAAAAAATATAAATAAAATCTTTTTCCTAGAACGACAAAAAAGGATGTTTCAATACCAAAACACTAGGAAATTTTTTCTGCTTTCCTATGAACATATGGATTATCTCCTAGCAGAAGACATTTTACATTGCCAAACCAATTTAATAAAAAATGTTCCACCTAGACTTATTCAAAATATATGTGAAAGCCTTTGAAGGTTGCAATATAAGCAGGCTGAAAAAAATAGTTCTGATAGGGATGCCCTGGATAACAAAGGACAGTTATCTCTGCTGATATGGCTGGATGTGTCAGAAGCTGTCACCACAATTTCTCAATTACTTGTGTGCAAGATAGTGTGAGGCTGGACTTGGCTGTCCCTGTTCATTCCAGCCAGCCAGTTCTCAGTAGTCAGCCAGTCACTTGTACCCTTTTCCTAAGACTGCTGTTCTTCAGTGTCCTACAGCACTTTGAGATGTCTCTTTTGTGAAGGGATTCTTAAGAAGTAAATAATTCCACGGACTAAAGTGAGACCATCATACACTAATTATAGACATGACACCAGGCAGTGCAGAGCTCCTGGCTCAAACATAATAATGGCAGTATCAGCAGGGAGAGGAAAATGTTTTCAGAAACTTGAAAGACATTAATTAAACATTTCTCCTCATTATAAAGGTAATAGACATTTAAAGTGTTATTGAGCTCAGTACTGGACCATGACAAATAAACACACAACCCTTTTCTCCGTTACATGTCCTTTGTAGTAGATGCTTTATTTCACCCTTAGTTTAGTTATTAAAATGCTTTCTGATGGAGGTAATGCGAAACTTAAATAGAAAGTCCACCTATATACTATGTATCAATTGTCTTTAAAATGAGATGTAGAAGAAAATACTGTATCAAAGATCTTTGTCTTTTTCCTGGTTTCCTAGTTTATCCAGGATTGTCTGGATCCCGAAAACAGTACAAACTGGACTGAGTTGAAGTTCATGAAGAATCTAATGTTACAGAAAGATTTACTATCAAACTTTGAATTATCACTCTTTGCAGGGCACTTCAGGAATCATATCTAAATAAGTCTCCTCCACTCCAGTGAGTAAAATCACACTTTGAATAAACATCGAATACTAAATTGTTTGTGGGATTGGGGCAGGAGGGGGAAGAGAGAGTATGTTCTAAATATTTTTCTCTCCTCAACACCAGCATCAGCTGCAGAAGACTTGATTTGGGGTATTTTACCATCTACTGCATCTAAAATATCCATATAGGCTGAACTATAGGGTCATGTTCTTCAAAGTTGCTGTACTTGCATGCACAACATCATGATCCTGCCTAGAGATGACATAAACAAGAAAGTGGGAAATTAAAATATGATCTATCCTATGAAGCCTACAAAACCATGAACAACATCTACTAACAATTTTCTTGTAAACTTTTATACATATAAAGATATTTCTCATTATATGTTCTAGGTTTCATTTGACCTTTATTCTACCTGCACTCTTCCTGTTCTGGATAATTATTTCTAGGCCAGGAGAAGATCATGAGCTGTGACTTTTAGGAGCAACGGTCTAATGGAAAGACATTTTATTTGAAAGAATGGGATATCAGGTTAATGGGAGTTGCACTTGTACACTGTTGCAAGAATAAACCTCTCAGTTTGCTACCTGATTGTCCCAAGATCACAGGTTACTAAACCAATATGGGTTGACATAGTCAAACAGTTTACTGTCTTGTAGCCAGAAAACAGAGTGATATTTGTTATTAGAACTTTTTTTCTACAAGGAATGACACATCAAAGACAAAATAGTATGAGCAGAATGGAAGGACAGAGATGTGAAAGGCAATGAAAGAAAAAACAGAATACAGAGTATAATTTAACCTCTTTGCCATCATAAAATAAAGTGTTTAAGTCAGATGACACATCCTGATATTCCCCAATGACAACATTATAAAGTGACAAAAGTATGTTCTCTTCAATAATGCATAAGGTGCTTCTGATCTGTTTAAAAAGAAGTGTTGTCTGGAAATAATGTCAGAAGACAGTTTCAATGAGTTAAGACAAAAACAATATAAAAATAGCTTTATTATTTATTTTTTTTTAAGTTAAATTGCAAATTCAGAGTAAAACATTTTGTAGATTAGCTGGACAGTTTCAAAGTTCAGTTTATTGAAAAAGTGCAACCAATAGCCGATATGCGTGGAATAAACTACAGGCTAATTAGTAACAGCTACAGGGTGTAAACTTTGCTCTTTAAGAGATGCAATGTTTTGCAACGTGCAGAGAATTCACAAATGTCAAATAATGAAGTAAATTATGATTATGTCATCCAAGTAGAAGCTGTGACTTTTTGCAGACTCGGCAGTAGACAAGTCAAAATAACGATGTCTATTTCTTCAGATAAAATTTATACCAAATCCAAGAAAGTTACAAAGAAAAATAATTTTAAGTATTCTGCTTCTGTCTCAACTTTTCTCAGAAAAATTCCCATTACCTTAAATGAGTCATTCTGTGAGTACCAGACCTAGATATTCTATTACATGTGCTATTAGATTTTCCTCTCTTTTCTCATTAGAATTAATTTTTAAAAACTGCTCATGGTATTTAGTGGTTTCAGTACAACCCAGAGTGACAGATATAAGAGATTGTTTGCTACAAGCATAAAATAAAAATAAAAATAAAAAAGAAATAAATCTATATCTCATAATTTAGTTTTCAAAATATTACTAACATAATACTTGTTATATAACTTGATTCGACCATACCAGCGTATGTTGGTTTGATAATCTATGATCTAGGGACAACCTGTTAGCAACCTAAGGGCTTTATTTTTGCAATAAAGTGGAAGTACAGTGCCCATTAACCTTAACAAATGCTGTGTAAGCATGTCAATTGCTAAAAAGTCCCCCTGAAATTTTAACAAAGAGCAAAACAAACAAACCAAGAAAAAATAAGATTGCAGTTACAGTTGTTATGAATAAAAATTGCTATTGCAAAACTGAATAATTTGAAAACATAGACACATACAATCAGACCTCACAATCAAGTTTTCTCTCCTTTTAGCAATGGTATTACTGTCTCTGCATTTCATAATATAATTTTTTTGTACAACATTTCCTGAAGAGCATAAATGCATTTCAGCTACATGCAGTGATAATTCAGTTTAAAATCATTCATAAAAACTTAATAAAAAGCAAAATGCTAATAGGTTGTATATAGGCTGTGACCTTTCCTAGTTATTTTTCAATATTTTTTAACAGTTAAGAAACATTCACTGAAATAAGTTGAGAGAATCTTAGTCTACTCTTTACTCTAGAAAAATGAATGTTACTCAAATGGACTTGAATTGATAATAATATGATAGTTCATGCCTGAGAAACCTCACAATTGCCAATGTGAAGAACTGGATATTGTCTCACTGCTATAATCATGTGGAGAGTGGATTGAATTTACACTTCGCATGACCTTGAAAACAGTTTCCCAGACCAATGTCAGAAACATTTTTTTATATTAATACTGCTGCCAAGCATACAGACTAGACAAAATAAAAAATATTTTATAATAAAAAACAAATAAGTAATACATAAAAATAAAATAAAAAGTATTAGACTGATAGTAAGTCAAAAATGTGCTCTTATTTTCAGTATTTTAGGACAAAAAAAATAGCCCATAATTATGATATATAACTTAAAATGCAGATTTTGTAAGATATTTCACAAGGAGGATTTAGCATTACAGATTTCTTATATATCGTAAACCAGAATTTGAATGGCTATTGTTTTTAAAGATGCATTTAAATATTCATTGAGATTCCAGATTCCTTGATTCCATAATCCTAACCTGCAAACATGCTAGGTTTGATTCACAAACTGTGGTTGCATGTTAGATGTTTTCAGTAGCTTTGGATTCTTTGTTGCACTATAATTTCCAAAATTTAGCAGAATGTATTTTTCTTTATTTCGTGGCATTTTTCTCTTGAATGTATTCTGTAACAGCATTTTTTTTGTCATTCTCTGGATATTTTCCCACTATGTTGGATAAATACTAATACAACTATTGGGAATTATAAAAATTTTCTTTGCTTCTTAGAATCAGTATTTGTCTATGCTATATTTATTAATCTGTTACCCAGCAATTCTAGTGTCCTTCTTTGGAGAAGACCCAAGGAAGTCTTTGTCTTCCCTCTGTTCATACTTCAGCCATACTGTAATACTATGCAAAATTTAAAAATATGTATTGCAGCTATAGCTAGGAAAAGGTTATGTGTTCCTTGTAAATATAAGAGAAATCTTGCTTCCTAATGGAGTGAACAAGCAGGCTACATAGGCTTTTACCGTGGAAGAAAACAACCTGGGTTTACATACAGCTGTGAAATTCCTAAGCCCTACATAGTTACCTGTTTCACCTTTGGATGTCACCGGCCTATTTTTCAACTGACTTTTTGATTTCGCCAGTTTACACTGTAGCTATGATAGAACCCCTTATCTATACGTACTTATTGCATACGTAATCCATATTTTTTCAGGTATTTTTTGTGACATTAGTCTTGTGTTTATTCAAAGTCTCAACACTTTGTTCAGCTGTAGAAATGCTCCACTGTATTTAAAAGCTGAATGGATTACCATATTATTCAAGACATATTCTTGATTCAAAATCAGGTTTGGAGTTATTGACCTGTTTAAGATTTGCTGGTTTTGGACAAGACCCTAAAGCAAGTCATTGCTTCCCAATTATATCACCATTTAGTGGAAAACAAACTTTTTGAGAAATAACAATCTACTTTTCAACCATGTTAGAGCACAGAGTCTACTATAGCTACGCTTTATAATGATTTATTAATGCAGTCTGGTTTTGGTTGATCAAGCATATTAATTTCTTTTTGACACTGTCGATTACAACATTCTGCTTGATCATTTAAAAAATTATGTTGGATAAGCTGGCACTGCTTTGAGTTGGTGTCAATCTTCTTTATCAAACACATGTCCATTTGTGTCATTACACATTAGCTTTTTTCTGTATGACTTTGGCACGTTGTCAGGTCCCTCGGTTTTTACACAAATTCATTTTTACTCAGTACATAGTAAAGTATTTCTTTTAGGTAACTCCATTCATCATTTAGGTATTACTTCTTTTATATAAGGTAATCAAGGACATGGGATATTGGCTTTGTACAGCTGTATAGAAAACCACCAAACACTAGCAGGAACATATTTGTTCTTTGAACATGAATACACACAGAGAAACATGAATGCATATTCTGGGGAAGTGGTAAAAATGTTTCTCTTCTTTAGAAGAAGTAAATCAGGACAATAGTATGACTCTGGAAGATGTCATATCTGCAAAAGAGACTTTATCACGGAAAATTAAGAGAGTTTCCACAATTCAAATCCTATACTTATATAATTCTTCTGGACATTTTTCACTACAAATACAATCATTATTGGTAATTAAGATAAACTTCACTCCTGTAGAAATGCACACAGGATACTACACAGAAATCGTCAAGTTTCTCTTGCAATATCATAGTGTTTCTTTATTTATAGAAAATTCTGGATGCATCCCGTTAGTTTGGTTTACATCAAGTATCTACACTGATTTCAATTTGAGATGCGTATTTACATGAATAGTAGTTTTAACAGTTGATGCCTGGTGTATATACTAGAGGTGACATATGGTCTCTCTTGCTGTTCCTCTTGAACAACAAAATGTTTAGGACACTATAGAGATTTATTTTCACATGACAGGTTTTTTCCTCTGTGTTAATGTGAAAAAATTGCTTTTTTACTCCAGACGTGAGCTGTCACCTAGGAAATGCATTTGCCTGGTTCCAGTTTAAGCTTTCCCCATGTTTCCAAATTGCAGTGGAACACTCAAACAGAACACTACACTGAGTTGAAATGTGTACAATAACCAGGATAACTCCAAGTTGCTTTGTCACCATGGTGACTATGCCTTGAGTCTACCCTAGAAACTTTGCCTTGCACAAAGTTGTCAGCTATAGACATTGGGGAATGTTTTAATGATGCTGCTTAGACCACCAAAGGCCCTAATGTACACACAGCAATTCTGAACAAAAAAAAATGTCTTTTTCTCATACAGCTTATTTTGTGTGGGAAGCTGGTATATGCTGTATCCAAAGAAACACGTAGTTATCAGTAAAAGCTGAATCTACATTTAGAGCTTTTGCTGAGACAGATGTGTTAGCAATCCCTCTCCAGTTTAGACTAGCCCTTGGCAGTATAAAGCAATTAAAGATAATCCTGAGCATGCCTTGAAAGGATAATGTTTTCTGTAGCTCTTTTGTTCATGATTTTCAGGTGTTTGCTTTTCTCTACCACCCCTGCAGATCTTGTAATATAGGTTGCATACTGATAATGTAGGCTGTTATCTGTAGGTGTTCCTACATAATGAATAGTCCCCTGTAATAGCTTTCCTTACAAATAACTAGGAAACACCAACTTCAGTCTGGTTTTTTTGAACAAAATAACTTATAACATTGCTAAAACACAAGCCTACCTTGAGGCTTTAAAATCCATTCTTGGTCACCTAAGGGTGCCTTTCAAGTTCTGTTCATTTCAACTTCTAAATTATATTGAGTCCAAAAATATCCATCTTTCTTTAGGCTAGACTATGTTTGGACAAGCACAAATGCTTGTCCTGAAGCTACAAGGACCCTTTCCCAACATTTCAGTCCCTATGGAACCAAATCTAGAAACAACATTCTCTAAATGTCCCTATCTTACATATGCATGTGTGAAAGGTAGCAATATTCTAGATTACAGAACATAAGGAAGCACATTTTACCCCTCTGAGAACGTGTCTCCATCACATTGTAATAATATTTATGTGTGACCACGTCTTCCTCTTGGAATTACTATGAGAAACCTTTGCAGTGTGCTAGGTTGATGAGGGTTCTGGGTTTCTTCCCAGCTTTGCCTTGCTTTAGCTACTTCTTCAGCAGAAACTCCCTTTCCATTACAGGCATCACTATGTACACAGTTAGAGAAATCTCAAAACAGGGGGGAAGGCACTGTGTTTATTCATATCTTTTTTCCCTGAACTGCGATCCACTGCCCTTTTTTCCAGCAGTGTGGTTCATGGGGTTTCTTTAACCAAAGGCTAATTGCTGGAAAAGCTGTACGCATCATTCTGCTCTGTCCCTCATTTTAAACTAGACTGTAACTTTTTGTAGTCCTTGGTGTTTAGTTGATTCACATCTAACAGAAGATTTTCCTTACTAAAGTCATGCTTGTGTTGACTTAGATACTGTGAAGAATTCTGAAAAATTGAAAGGAATGGACTCTAAATAATAGTTTGCACAATTGGCAGTTGAAGATCAGCATTACTGAAAGCTCTAATTTACAATCAGAGATAGACCCACTAAGTACTCCAATGATTATGGCAACACTGTTTTCACTTATTTGTCTTTCTTTGTATAATCTTGATTCTGGGAAGATAGCCATAGGAATACAAAGAAGGACATAACGTCCTTCTTTTTTGTCACAGTCTTTCTTCTGTCTACCAAGGGAATTCTTTCAATGTATCATTAGTCATGTTGGAATTAATTTAAAAGTTCTTCCTGGATGATCTTCAGGGATTTCAGCATACTTAATTTATTGGTCGTTTTCTCTGCTATTCTCAACTGATTCATTTAAAAATACAAGCCTTATGAACAGTCCTTCCCACCACCCTTGTTTTGAAGAGAAACTGTTGTAATTATGCTCTTTATTCCCCAAAAAACCCCAGCTTTAACACAAGCGAAGGTGGCTTGGTTAGAGTCAAATTACAGTATATATAGTAAGAGGAAAGGAAATGAAAGTACAAAAACAAATATACATAAAAAATCACCAGCTCATAAAATAACACCAAAATTAAATACCAGAGAAAGAAATCAAAATGTCAGAATTTTCATTACTTATCCTTATTTTTAGAGGTTTAATTCCATGTTAAAAATGCTAAAGACTAAAATCTGGCATATGAAGTATGACATTTCAGTCTAAAAACTAATTTTATCATATATATATATATGGAAAAGATAATTTGTGACATTTGGTTAATATTATATGGTTGAATGAAAGAGTGTTACAAGATGGAATCATTTCAGTCTATCATATCAAGGATAAGTTAGATAATGTAAACATAAATAGTGTCTGTAAGAATAAAAAACACATCTTTAAGATTCAGGCTTTCTTAATAAGTTTTGCTTTATACGTGTTTGGAACTCTGGTATCACTTTTTACACGTGGCATTATTGTTATCATATGTTAGCTTTAGACTACTCTTACTGTGCTTTGCAATCAAGATTGTCTTCACAGTTAAATGAGGGTTGTGTGTGTATGTATATGTATGTATGTATAAGTGTCTGTGCCCATAGGTATGTGCATACCTATACAATATATGTATGATATTAAAATGATACTTGACTGTATAGTCTCACTTTAATTCATTTTTCTTTGCCAATAATATCGCATTCGACTGCTGTGTGGTTGAAGAGAACCCAGGATGTTAGAAATGTTCTGGTGTGTTATGAACAGAGACATCACGTCTCACACAATGAGCACGAGACTCAGGCACGTGGCATTTGATTTGCACCTTCTCACAGCAACACTTCTGTACCATATGTTTTTACAGTGCAAAAACAGTTCATTTGTCATACTTTGTGATTCCACATGCCAATCACAACTGCATGCCTTAGCTGTGATCTGCCAAACAGTTATTCTTGTCACACGGGGGTCAGAGGAGAAATACGTTACTGCTATGCTTCAGATAGAGGAAAGAGGGAAGGCTGTTAGTGTAAAGGATTAGCCTCAGTGGAGTTCCACCACAAGGTAACATTACCCATTTACAAGCTAATGTTATTACACTGGTTCACCACTTGAACATGTTGAAGACAAAGAAATTTCAGTGGCCACTGAAACAGATTGCATTTCCATGCAGTCTCTTAAAACAAAACTACCAAGCAAAATGCTCATGCAGGTACACTGCAGGACTTTGAATGGAGGTTCAAATTTTTGTTGTTGGAATGCCACACAAGTTTCAATCTACTGATGCTTAGCCTGAAGCAGAAATATAGGCAAGGAATTCATCTGAAAGGTCTGAAATACTCTTAACTTACTTGGTGATCAAAATAATCTAGTGTTTACCATATATGAAACTATCAGTCACTTCACATTTATTCTTCTGTTCCTTAATGTGCACAGATAGACAAAAAAAAAAAAATAAAGGAGAATGTAAACATAGCTTTAAAAAACATGTCTTTAAAGGACACCTGGAACTTGTTTGTCAATGAATGAACTGTTGCCATACATGCCTTGATATAAGACAGTACAGTGAGTCACAATTTCTTTGCTGAGTAAGTAGTATCATGCTCCTGACCATTCAAAATGATTCAATTAACTCTAAAGAATTCAAAATCCTACTAATATGAGGATTTAAACTGCTGAGTTTGGTAACTGAGCAATGAATTTTTCAGAAGAACTTAGGTGATTAAAAAGAACAAATGTTACTGAAAACCCAAATAATCCAAACAATTTGGTCAAAATTATGTTGAGCTGTTATGATGTTTCCCAGTAGATGTCTAGAATATAGACAGATATTTTAAAGAATGATAACTGGAATACAAAGCAAGATTCACAGCTCTAGTCAGTTCCGGTATCCCTGCATTGTTATGAAATATAAATGATTCTTTAGATGAGAACGTAGATCTTAAAAGTGACCAGAATGCCTAAGAAAAATGTACAGGTTTTGTGGTTTTCTTGTCTGCAATTAAAGAACTTTAAAAAAATCCGTAATAATTTTGTGGGTTCTACTGGTAGCACCTTTGATAATTCTACTTACATACTTGCAACTATTGACCGGACCCTTAGATACTGATATTTGCTGAACCATAACCACCACGTTAATCTTGTAAATAAACACCTGGTTAGTTTATAAATTTGCTATTGCCACTTATTACCTGTTTTTATGAAAGTGCCTATCACCATAAGCCCATTATTGAGTACTGTTATAATTTGAGTAATGTATTAATAGCAATTTCATGACTGAGTACTACCTATGAAAGGAAATAAAATTAACAATGTGTGACATCTTGCACAATATAATCCTTGGCAAGTAAAGAAATGTGACTTTTACTTGTAAGTCTTAACCACAACATGAGGTCCACATACATTGAGTGACAGACACCACATTCTCACAAAGAACTGTCTTCTTCCACCTTCAGATAGGAAAAATACAGCATAAATTACTCTTCTCCATAACATCACTAACAGGTAATTATAACTTTAGAGACATGAACAAAATTTGAGACTAAAACACCTGCATGCATTCAGTTTGTGATGTATCAGCCGTCTGGGATACAAGTATGAGATAGGTCACAATTAAGATTTCTACTATTTTGTTTCTTCTAATCTGTCTTTCTCTTTAATTTTAGGATATAAACTGATAAATATGACTAGCTATAAACAGTAAGCTCCTAAACTCTTTGGTTTTATTTTGTCTTTTAAAAGCATTGACATCCTACCTAAGATTAATTTCTGGGATCTGGCTATGTTACCTGTGTTGTCTATGTCCGTGGTGAAAGATGTGTAGAATCACAGAAAGTGTGGTGGGAATATATCTCAAAATGTTAGACATTTCCTCCATGATGGCATTCTTGACCGAGAAAATTCAGTGATCCAGACACAATGATGGAGAATGCTTTGAGAAACATATTCTACTGCTGAACAGTAATTCTCCTTGAAGATAACTGGAGTTTTACCATTATAAGATTCAGAAGGAAAGGGGTAAAGTTAAGGTAATCCCAAGACTGGTTTTTACTGTGCTCCAAAAAACCAGCAAAGATTCTTAAGCACAAAAAATAAGCTTATATTTTTATATATTAAGGACTGGGAACTACAGGCCTGTCAGCCTGACCTTAGTGCCAGGCCAGATTATGGAGCGATTCATCCTGAGTGCACTCACCAGGAGTGTGAAGGACAACCAGGGGTTCAGGCCCAGCCAGCATGTGTTCATGAAAGGCAGGTCCTGTTTGACCAACCTGATCTCCTTCTATGACCACGTGACTTGCCTAGTGGATGAGGGAAAGGCTGTGGATGTAGTCTACCTGGAATTTAGTAAGGTCTTTGACACTGTTTCCCACAGCATCCTCCTGGAGAGACTAGCTGCAATGTGGTTTGGATGGGTATACTCTTCACTGGATAAACAACTGGCTGACTGGCCGAGTGCAGAGAGTGGTGGTGAATGGAGTTAAATTCAGCTGGTGGCTGATCACAAGTGGTGTTCCCCAGGGCTCAGTTTTGGGTCCGGTCTTGTTTAACATCTTTATCAATGATCTGGATGAAGGGGATTGAGTGCACCCTCAGTAAGTTTGCAGACGGCACCAAGTTGGGTAGGAGTGTTGATCTGCTCGAGGGTAGGAACGCTTTGCAGAGGCATCTGGACAGACTGGAATGATGGGGCGAGGTCTGTTGTATGAGGTTCAACAAGGCCAAATGCCGGGTCCTGCACTTGGGTCACATTAACCCCATGCAACGTTACAGTCTTGGGGAGGAGTGGCTGGAGAGATGCTCAGTGGAAAAAGAGTTTGGGGTGTTG
>Ga0065711_1033610_pt1 | contig 25151 bp, 13 predicted proteins | sample Hoacrofraction12_FD_59098 | JGI IMG/M metagenome (GOLD analysis project Ga0065711, IMG submission 59098) | Hoatzin crop microbial communities from Cojedes, Venezuela - Epithelial fraction 12 v2 (version 2) | ecosystem: Host-associated > Birds > Digestive system > Esophagus > Crop | place...
CCAGGGAGGTTGTGGAGTCGTCTCCTCTGGAGATATTGAAGACCCGCCTGGACAAGGTCCTCTGCAGCCTACTGTAGGTGACCCTGCTTCGGCAGGAGGGTTGGACTAGATGACCCACAGAGGTCCTTTCCAACCCCAACCATTCTGTGATTCTGTGAAGAGGCACTTTGTCATTTCCTGTTACATCCTTGTCTGATTCCTTTCGTAATAAGCATCTGATTATTGGATGAACCTGAAAGGCAGTCTTCAAATTTGAATCCTAAACTTCAAACAGTTAAGGCTTGTCTTTCATCCAAAGCCTTCTGAGTTACACTGCAAAATTTGAGGAGTTTAGAAAGGAAAGGTATTAACTGCTCAACTCATCCTCTGCGTCACAGCTCTGAATGTGTTAGTGTTGTGCAGGAGCCTGTCACTGGCTGCTTTCTTTGCAGTAAAGCATTTGCCCTTGCAACTCTTAATCAGCCTTTGCAACTACTGGAATTGAACCTGAAGCTCTGAATCTGCAGCATAACCAGGCATTTTAATGAGGATCTGACTAGCATATGGTCAGGCGAAGAGTGTCCCATCTCTTTCTTGCCTCTGGTATTGCTAAATGCTGGCTCTCCATGCGAGGAGCAGCAAGCAGGGGCTGCGTAGGTAGCTTTGTGATGTGCCTCTAGCACCTGAAATGACATTGGGTGCAATGCCAGGTATTTTCTTTAAACACTGAGAAACTAGCTTTTACCCAGGCAGATTTCAGATATGTTTGCTGATTTATTTTTGATGTTTTGTTGTGGGGGTTTATTTTAATTCTTTAATTTTGTTTATAGATGCCATTTTTCTTTAATGATGTAGTTTTGAAGTAGCTCACAGGTTTTGATTTCTGCTCTGTGGCCAGATCAAAACACACTGCCATGAAAAGATACAATGTACTGAGCCAGGTTAAACTTACATTGCTGGTACAGAGTTTTTTTAAAAAATGTTAGTGGGTTAACTTTGCAGCAAATAGCAATATTTATGCTAGATCAGATACTATCTATTTGGGCTTTTTCTAACTTTATGCAGGAATGAAGATCATCTGTCCTCCCTTAGCCAGCTGAAAGCCAGTATAACCATGAAAACCAACTTAAGCTCTGAGTTGCGTGCAGTGGTCATTCAAGAGAAATGCAACCATCTGCTTGGCGCAGACCTCGATCATGGTTTGTACTGCTGGGTGTGATCCCCAGATGTCACAGGCTGGTAGCGGTGTTTTTCAAAGGAAAGCCTTTACCCTGAGGCTAGCAAGGACCTGTAGGTGCTGTGCTCGCTGGGAGGGTGGGTGCTGACCCGGGGGAAGCACACCCTCTCTGGGGTCCCTCTCACTGCGGCAGCCTGAGTTCTCTGCGCAGGTCTTCTCTCCAAATGCTGCCGGAACCTCAGCCTGGTTAGTGGGTGAGGTCCAATGCACCTTCAGCTTGAAATGTTATGCTTCGAGCCTGTCTGCTGCAGCCTGCTTTGGAAACATCTGTCTGAAAGCAGATCTAAGGCCCCAGAGGGGTTTTGAAGCCATTACTGGTGGCAGGGCTGAGATTAAAGTAATAAAAAAAAACCAAACTGAAGCAAGTGGTTAGAGAGACAGATAAAGTGTGAGGTAATATTAAAGCTGGAAGATGAGCAGGGACAGTGAGGGAAGTGGAGGTCCGTTTGTGCCAGGAGTTTTAACAACCTGCTCTCTACATTGTGTATCCAGACACTCTGCTGCCCAACATCTCCCCCCTCTTTCCTGAATCCTCACAGACCAGCAGAGTTCTTAATTAAGTGTCAAAGAATTGATTAGTCAGAGCTCTTGCAAGGCAATTCCATTGATGAAACCATTTTGTCAGGCCAGCTGATATAATTAGACCAAACAAGATGTGAAATCTTCAGTGTTTTGGGCTACAGCCCAGTAATTATTTAATTTGTAATAAAAAGGAGCTGGGGAGGGAGGTGGAACAGCAGAAGTAAAAAAAAAAAAGGATAAAAAAAGTTTACAAAATGTTTTTCTTTCCCTCCTTCCCCACCGTTCTTTCCTCTCGCGGGAGTTTGAGCATTTGCAGAAAGCTGCTTAATGTCTGCGCAGAGGAAGCCTTGGTGAGCTGTCAGCACTTGTCCGTTCCTCTTGAGACATAATATCGCTTTCCTTGCAACTCATCAAACTGCCAGGCCTGATTTATACAGAGCTAAGCATACTAGTGCTGTGGGATGATCATCATTATTGAGATTGCGCTGTTCATTTTCTAAGCTGCTGCTAGTGTGTCTGAAGGAGTTGGGGCAGAATCATATTTTTAACAATAATTAGTACTTATCTGGCGTTTTTCTGTGAATCTTTGTGCTTGATGGAAGACAGCCAATACGTGCCCATTTTACAGATGGAGAAATTGAGCTTCAGTAGAGTGGTATAATGTGATCAGTGCTTCACTGGAGAGGAGAGGCATGGCTGGGAATAAGACCAAATCTCTTAAGCTCTAGCCCAGGCCCCACACTACCAGACCGCGTTTACCGTTCTTGTGGACAGCAGCAGGGTTTTCTCTTCCTTCCCCACCCTTTGGTGAGATAGTGGCTAAGCTGCTGTTACTACAGCACTGTGATGGGCTGCTCCCTCATACACCTGGGTTCTCTGCACTTGCCCACTGTACTGACTCTTTGAAGACCCCTTTTTGCCATAGCACACTTGCTTGCATGGTGCATTTGATACTGAGTCCCAAAGGCTTTCATATATTAAAATGAGTGAGGGATGTTATGCAAGTAGGAAATATAGATACTCCAAGTACTTACTTCCACAGCCTGGAGAGCAGAAGGCTGCAAGCTCTCCCTAAGACTTTTACTGTGGAAGGTGACCACAAAACAAATCCACAAGTGAGCACAGATGCCAGAAGCCCTCCATCTCTGTCTCTTATTCGATCAAATTTGTGTTAGCTGCTTTACTGAGCTACTTTAGCTGGATTTTAAGAGTGCTGCTCTTTGTGAGTTTTTTTTTAATGTGTTTGTTTTGGTTTTTTCTTTTATTGCAAGAACAGGAGATAAAAAACTCCACTTTAATAATAGAAGGATAATATTCCCATGTGCTGCAGGTTGGCAAGAGAAGACAAGGAAAAGCAAGAGAATATAAAAGAAAATCTGGTTATCAAGTGAAAATCACATTCCAAAGAAGTTGCACGCCTTGCAGTGCAAGCTTTTCTCCCTGAGCTGTGATTACTGGATGATAGCGCCAGCCCTACTCCATCCCCTGCACACCTTCCTCATGCTATTACAGAACAAACATGTACTGCCTTCCTCCTCTTCCTCTCTACCACCCCTTTCTTCTGTTCTTCTTTTCTTGAGGGAGTGGTAGATGTGCATACGTCTGTGTAGTGGCAAGAAATGAGCCTGACAGAATCAGAGACGGAACAGAAGTCACCTGAGTTACAGATGATAAGTTAGAACAAATCCCCATGTGCATTTCTGAGTGATGCACCATGCTTCTAAAGGCAAGGGGCTGCCACGTTCCTGTCCCCCCATTTTCCGCAAGGCAGGGAATATTATGTTATCTAAATAGTGCATGAAGCGAAGATGGAAGATATATTTACATGGAAGGCAGCCACAGTAAGGCTAGAACAAAATTATTGAGCTAAGGTAAGGTGATGTGTAGGCCAAGCTGCAGAGGAGAGCAATGCATTGTCATCTGCCCCTCCGAGTAGTTTCACAGAGCAATGTCTGTGCTGGTTATTAAGGCAGAGGGCAGAGCCCCTGTGGAAATGCAGAGCTGATCTCTATCACAGTGAAATCTAAAATCCAGCAGTAATCAGGTGCTAAGGAATTTCCTTGGAGACCCCAGGTGTAGAAACACATGATAAGCTACTAGGATGCGGTCGTACGAGCTGAAGTCTAAAAAGCGTGAGGATGCTGTTTGTCATTGTTTAGAGGAGAGTGCTTTTCACTGAGCTGTGGCCGCAAGCATAGGAATCTGGAGATACATTTCTGTGGATTATGTATGGGTTGTGGCTATGCAGTTTATCGGTATACAAGACCTGCCCTGTCAAGGCTGTAATTAGTTTCTGGAAATTGTTGAGGAGATACTATATATCTTTTTGTGTGTGTATACATATATTTGTATACATGCTTGCACACACACACACATATAGAGAATATACACAACATCTATTGAATAGTTCTGAGGGGGCTGGATCTTCTGAATATTGTCCTTTTTAGTGTTTATGCAGTGGGCTAGTCTACCTGCCCATGGGTGATGGTCTCATGTAGTCACACTTAGCTTATCACAGGAGGCCCCAAAATATCCCGAGGTAGTTGCATATTCACCTGGTGCCACCACGGGATGTCCAAGAGAAATACTTTCATGCTGTGTGATACACCATTAGGACAGGAGAGGGGTGGATTTTGCACAAGGCCCAAAGAAGACAAGCCTGAGCCTTTTTAGCACAGGCACCAAAGATGAAAAATCGAAGTATTCTTGCTCTTCATGTTTATAGCACCCCAAACAACCCCTTAAACATGAGGAATAATGTAAAAGTTATTCTCTTCCTTGCCCTCTTCCTCTCACTCTGCTGTCTGTAAGAGCACCATATGTTTCCTAACTGTCGCTACCACTTCTCTGCTGGAATGGTGATACTTTGTCTGTTAATTAAAGGGCTAAGGCCAGTGAGAGCGTGACTGTGATCTGCAGCCACTCCCCCAATGTTCATACTCTGCTGCTTCTCTAGTTTCATAGCCCAAGCGCAATTCATACAGTGTGTCAGGAGGCGTTTCTTTCTTCCTGTTTAGGCAAGTGAAGTGTATAGATCAAACGTTGGAAGCCATTAAAAGTACATTAAATCAGGGATACCACTGGTGTAAGGACACTAATGAGGGACAGCCGTGGTGTTTGGCAGTATTGATTCTAGTGTTAGGTGGCTCTTAAAAACATTAAGCGTCTGATCCATACTTTTTACCAGCCTAAGCAGAGTGGGGATAAACATCTGAGCACACACTAAATGACAAGGCTTTGATGTTGCTTTTGTGGGTACTGAACCTAGGGGATGCATTTCTCTTTCAGCCTGTGTCCCTGGAGTTTGACACCCAGTGCAGAATACTGAGAGTTTATGCCTGCTCGGCATGGAAGAGCCATAGGGCAGCATGGTATGGAGACATCATCCTGTTTAAGCACCAGGTCTAAGTGATAGAATAAGATTCTCTGAATGTTTTTGCAGAGCTTCTTTACCTTCTTCTGTCAGTTAAACGCTATCATCTAGGTAATCATAGTGGATTTCCAACGTGGAACGTCTTTCTTGTACCTTTTCTGGTATTTCTGGCTCATGTTTGGGCGATTGAAACAAAGTGGGTTTTTTGGTTTCGTAGGCATTTTTTGCTTCTCACTTTCATTAGTGACTATGTTGTTGGCTGCGAATAAGGAATAAGAATAGGTAAGAACCCAACATGTTTTCCAATATCTAAACCATTTGGTTTGAGCACTGGGGCAAGAGGTAGGAAGGTCTTCCCTTGTCTGATGAACTGTGCATTTGTGTATGGCTTTCCTCTACCAGCTCGAAGAAGAGTCTCTCAGCTGTGTCATAGCTCCTCTCCATTGATGGAGATTCACTATTAGTTCAAGCACAAAGATAAAGGTGTGTCATACAGTGTTTTGAATTTGCCCATAGTAAAATATACGGTTTCTGCCTTAGCAATCTTGCGATCTAAATCTCATTCCGGCTGTTGCTGTGGAGCTGTGAGATGGCCATAGGGTGCAGACGAGTGCCAGCCTGGTGGTGGCACATCTGTTATGTGATTCTGCCTCAGACCCTTTCCCCGGGCCTGGTTTAGGGCGCTTGGTCAGAAGCTGTCACTGTGTAGCCTAGACAGTGGTGGGATTTCTGTGGGTGTAATATGTTCAAGCTGTGAGTTGGCATGTCACTCATAATGACTGACAGCTTCAGGTGATTAAGAGAAAGTGTTGTCAAGCTTCATTGGCAGGCCTGGAAGAAGGATAGTGGCTATAACTTGGAGGCTTATCTGAAAAGGACAAAGTATGGATACCTGCAGGGAGGGGTGAAGGGGAAAGCCACTCAGGTGTTTGGAGGTAGATTTCTTTGCTTGGGAGCAGGTTTGGGTGCTTTTGGAGTGGAATTGGTGGAGGGGCAGATCTCCAGAGCTGTTCTGAGGCACCAGCTGCAGGGAGGGACCTTGAGAGCCAGTGAACAAGAAAAATGGATACAAAGTAGAACAGTCTTTCAAGATGGCTTTGATTACGTGAGATCAATGAATAAAGTATGTCAGGGAAAAGACAGGCTTCCAGTAGTAGTACATATTTTCTGCACCTTGAGCTACAATTTAGAACCAGGTGAAATTAAAACCATTGAAAAAAGGCACAAAATTTTACAGTTTTCTGCCTCTGGATTTTGCGCCTGCTCAGATTTTGCTTTGTGAGAAACCCTGATAAAACAGGTATTGTAGGTTTTCATGAAAATGGTGCTGAGGGCAATGATTTACAAAGCTGCTGAGGGAAGTTTACTTAGAAAGTGACTCATTTTTACTGAGAAAACATGCACGCTTTGAGGGTGACGGTGTTTATGTTTTGAAGAGACGGGACCATTTTTAACATGAGAATCAGGGCAGGGGGGAGCGCGGAGATGAAAATGATGCTGGTTTTAGGAGTTTAGGTTTTGCACATTTGCCGTAATTTCTGTAGACAAACAAGGTGACCTTGAGCAGTGACTGGCCTTTCTGCGCCACACAGCCAAGCGTGGTGCAGCGTGCATTGGCCCAGCTCCACATGACTGGTATCTCTGTAATGTGTAGGGCGGATCTGTGCAGAGATATGTGCTGTTCTTCTCACAGCAGTGTTGTGGTATCCGTATACAGCTGTTGCTCTCAGCCTCTCCACAGGGACACAGTGCTTTCCAGATGTGCTGCTTCTGACTAATGCAGCTTGGATACAGCTGGTTCATGGCTTTCTGAAAGATACTCTTCTGTGCACTGCTTTCTTTTCTGGCCATGTTGTAGAACTCAGTTGTGTCCTTCATGTTTTGAAAGGATGCATGCGTTGAAGGTTGTGAAATATTCTGCTAACAGGGAGGTGGGAAGTCTCTGTTCTAAAAGCTTGTGGTCGTGATCCACAAAAGCACTTTGGTGTCTAAAGTGCAGCCTAAGTGACACTGAAAACCCTGTTTAGGCATCATAGCTGCCTGGGAAACTGTACATATTTGCTTTTTCTGGTGAAATTTTACTGAGAGGTCTCCTACCATGCTCCTGTGTGCGCCCAGAAGTGCTGCCGACTTGGCTGTGCTGAATGACTGCATAGCTTTCAATTGCCTAAGCCTTTTGGGTGTCCTTGTGCCTAACTCCTCAGGTGGTGGTGACAGGGTGGGAGGAGAATGGGAGAGGCCACATTGGTGGGTATGCTTTTTAGACCCCCTATACCTACTGGGACAACTGAATTTCTGTCTTTAAGCTCAGAAAATTTTCTTTCTTCCAAGGACTCTGTAAATACAGTGTTCACAGTACAGGTCCTCTGTCTACGAGCTCTTTATTCTGGGTACTGCAGAGACACGTACTTAGGAGCCCTTTATCAGCCCTGGGCCTCTAGACATTTGGACTGTGTATGTACTGGGAAAGTGACCTGTCATTTAACAGTGATTGTCATCAGTTGGTCTAATGCCTACTCAACCACTGTTGAAAGCAATTTTACTACTAATGAATGTGGGACAAGTGGTTTCCAGTAGCTGCCATTGTGATTGAAACCTGGTGGAATATGATCTCAAGCCTATTTGCTCAAATAATAATGGAAACAAATTTTAACCCTTTGTGACTGCAGAATTAGAACTGCAGGATATAGAAATTAAAAAGTGTTTGAAATATTTTTCACTCTTATTAAAGTCGGCAGAATTTTGAGAGAAGAGAGATACATCTTTTATGACTACCTGTTTTTATAAACTGTTTAAAAAGTCTGAAATTGCATTCTTTATTTCAGATGATGTATGAGCTGGAAAGGTGTAAACTTCAGATCACAGGTGGAGTTTACTAGGTTGGCAATTAGGGAAGGAAAAATAGCATTTTTTCTCAATTGCTAGGTGTACATGATATGAGACTTATAATGGCATTTTAATGGAGCTGCTTCCCTATAATGATTGCGCTCTAAATTATTTTAAATAACATGTAAAGAGAGATGAGTTATTGGCAACTTTAGCAATACAGGTAGGTTTTTCAAACAAAGTATTTATCAACTTTTAGGGTAGAGATCAGCTAGAGAAAAAACATCACAATTGCACGTGATTTACACTTTGGAAGTATTTAAATCAGCTTTGCAGCCATTTCAGTTTTACACAACACAATTGTTCTCACCGTCTGTACGTGCAATGTGCGTACTCGCACCTCCATATGCAACATATTGCTTACTGTCAGGCCAAAGCTACCACCAGTCCATGGGATTTGCCCATCAGAAATTGCCTGAGGCCCAGAGCAGCAGTGCAGAGGGAGGAGGGGCTGGGTGGCTCTGCAGGTCCATGTTTTCAGCCTGCAGGCCTTCGGGATCCAGGCACTAACGCTTGCCTCACTGAGCTGATGGTTCTCAGGGAGGTTGTGTTTGTGCTGTGTGTATGTAGCAATAAAATTCACCCTCCTCTGGCTTTCACTGTCACTGCCAAGTCTGGTAATTAATCAAGACTGTACTGTGGTCGACTTTCTTATTTTCTTTTCCCATTTTCTGAAGTAAGTAATGAAGAATGATGTCTTCTTCACCCCCACATCTCCTCACCTGCTCAACACTTGAACTAGTCCCTTTGACAAGCAGCCTGCACCAGGGAGAAAGTGCCACAGATGACAAATGTGGCTTTGGAGTTTGGCAAGCATGAGGTTGGCTTGATGACACTTCTCCATTTGCCACCATCAATCTTTCCCTGTCAAAGTCCTTTCTGTCCTGTCATTGTTGCTGTTTGTTTCACATTATGCATCAAGTCCTGCCTCTGCACAGGCTGGCTGGAGACTGTACTTGCTCAGCACACTAGGAGAAAACCTCTTCTAACCAGTGGGGCAAAGTGCCAAAATGATGGTTAATAGTGGTCAGTGCTGCAGGTCTGAAGTGGCTATTAAGAAGGAAGACAGAGAAGATGTTCTCTGTGAACTTCAGATTCTTTTCCAGCCCAAACTGAAGCTCTCAATCTTCTTTCCCTGCACAATAAATTTAAAAGAATCTTGAAGGTTAAAATCAAGTCACAATCTAAGGGCGGCTGTAGAAACCAAGAGGTGTTTCTTTCTTTCTTTTTTTGTTTTCTTTCATACAAAAAGGTTAGATGTTAAAATGTAATAAGTTGTCACCGTAATAGTAACATCTGCTAATCATTCATAGTTTCAAGCCAAGCATCACAGCTCAGGTGATTTCAAGTCATCAGAGATTAATCCTCAGAATCCCTCTGAGGTGGATACCAGCATCATCATCCTCATATTTGAAAGGAAGGGAAACTGAGGTACTAGAATGGGAAGAGACTTTAAATTTCACGAAGAATCAGTGGCCAAGAATCGGTGACCTAGAATGGGAAATGAGGTCTATCAAGACTACAGAGGTATTCTGTAGGCAACAGTTAACTGAAGTATAAGGAAATAAATTGTGTAATTGATCCCTAGTGCCATCACAATGTTAGAATGTGTTTCCGTGAAAGAACCAGAGCTTCTAAACTTTTCTTCATGAAGATCCTTGTTTTTAAGTTCACTTGTTAACGCAGCTGTGGTTTGGGGACATTTTTGAAGAGAAGATCGTGATCTGATTTGCAGTGAAGTCCTTTATTTACGTAGTTTGCTAGACTAAAATGAATTTAATTGCTTTCTAGTAGTTTGAATTGTTCACAACTGTCAATTTAATAGAATAACTTCACAAAATCAGGGAGCTGGTCATTTCACAATGGCGCTATGTAATTCAATGTTAGAAGGTTCCAGAAAAGTTGCTGCATAAGTTGAAAAGAGTATGTCTAATTCTCTATACACCTAAAAAGCCTAGAGAGGAGATCTGGCTCCTGTCTAGTATTTCCTCAGGGCAACTGTTGCCCCGACTCTTGTTTTAATGTTGAGTTCACAAGGCAAGACTTGACATACACAAATAGACACAAATGCATAAATTGTGGTCATAACATTTAACTGTTGCTATTGAAGAACTAGTGTCTTCTCTTTCCACTTAAACTCCAGTGGAAGAGAGGAAATGTCACAAAACTTGGCTATTTCTGCCCCATAATAACAGAAAGGAATAAAAGAAACCTCAAACCTAGTGAAACAACAAGCAGCAAAGGGTATGAAAGCATCCATGTAAGTTACTCTTTCTGAACATTTAAATCTCTTCCAATTGCAAGCATAATCTACATATTTAAACTTGTTGGAAGGTATTGAGCCCTATTTTCTCGTAAGAATTTATCTTGCTTCAATTTCCAGTGCTCAGCTAATTCTTCTTCTTATGCTGCTTTCTGTTAGGTTGAAAAAGCCTTGTAACTCCAATATTTTCATCCACTGGACCTATTTACACTTTCATGAAAAGCATCAGATTGACTGTGGACATATTTGTATTGTGTGATGTGGTATGGTGCTCAGTGGTTCTACCTCTGGGCTGGTGGAAACTTAGTCCAGCAAATCCACATATGATCCAAGGATTATGATAATGCTTCTGTTATATTTGGCATCCTCAGTTTTAAGAGAGATTTTTTGAAAAGCTGAAAAGCCAGGAGTGCTGATACATCTTCATATAGATAAAAAGCGTGACACCTTCTTTCTTTGTAAGTCTGACTCCTGAACACTCGCTGATTTTTATACACAATTTCCTGCCCTGTATGAATTGTGAATCTCGTGAACTGTTTCCCATATATTTAGAATCTATTTGACAATATGTAAACTAGACATACAACATTCAGAAACTGGCTTTTTTCCTCTGTTCTAATTCTTCAAGCATATGGCCTCATACAGTAAATACACCCTACCATGTGCCAGAACATACAGTGTATGTGTGTATATATATACACACACACATTGAGGGACAATCTGTCATTTTTCTTCTTTCACTAAAAGCATTCTTTGCTTTTCACATCTCCTGAAGGAGTCAAACAGTTGCATGTGGATTGATATGAACAAACTAAATATGTACAACTTGACTAATTTGTGAGTAAGTAGGGATGAGATAATTATTTAAAATCAAGAAGTGAGAAGCGTTGCTTACAGTGAACCACAGCAAAAGAAGGTACAACAAGGGAGAAATCTTAAGAAAGCAATCTTCAGCTGAATATGGCAGAGGGAAAATCTCATGGCAGTAAGATCCACCATGTGTTAGTGGTGGTATTTTTACCGGTTATCTATTCAGACTTGGATGAAACTGCTGGATGATTCTTGTTCGTTTGTTCGCAGTGCTGTAACTCTCATGTGTTGCAGGGATTCCCTGCTAGCATAGGCCAAGGTACAGAATAAAGTGCTTGCTGATTGTGAGAGGAGGTTATAAAGAACATGTTTACCTGTTGTGGAAGCAAAATTGCGTTGTGACTTTGTTCCTATTATCACCAATAAAGACAAGTGACCTGGCTGGCTGGCATCACAGCAGTCAGCAAGTGGCTTTGACCAGGCCTGCTGTGAGGTGACAGCAATCGGGTGCTAGCATCAGACCACCTCTTTTGACTGCTCTTGACAGGAGTTGGGAGACAACTTCTGAACATATTCACTGAGTGGTGTTGAGAGTACTTGGGAGGTGGTTCCCAACAATGTTTGCCACAGGCATTGACATCAGTTAGGACCCAGCAGTTGTATTGAGGACCATTTTCTGATGAATTATAAAACACGAGTGGTTGTGGACTCAGGTTGATAATACCAGACTAGAAGCCAAAACTGGTCTGTCTTTCCTCTGGTTCCATGAGTTGATGAGCAAGGCGGTGCAACAAGTATCTGGACGGAGAATGCACTGAAGTGATGATCAGTAATGTTGCTTCCTTCATCGGAAGTTGAGAAGGGATGGGTGCAGACAGATGGATCTACTTACCTCTTTTGTTCTGTATGTACCGCAATGAGAACAATACACTTTTCCTGAATGGTAGAATTGTACAGAATCACACATTTTCCAGTCTCTGCTAAGCTGGGGTGTATGAATGAGGCAGCGTGGAGTGTCTGTGTGAGCTGGCATGTCGTTACAGGAGGAGGTTTCACCTTCTGAATAGGTGCTCCTGAGACTTCGCTTAGGGATATTTAGTCTTTGTTTTGCCATAATTTTTCCCATGACTTCTTTCTGTTTCGTGATTTGCAAAGTGTAGGGAAGGAGGTAATATTAGTTATCTGATATGGTTCATGAATTTCTGTGTCCTGTGGAATCAGCAGGCTAGAGAGCACTGGTGTGTCCCTAGCTCTGTAGTTTTCTCCGTATTTTCAACAAAAGGTTCTGGAGATGTACTTTTTGTTGCAACCTTGTTTTTACACTCTCTGTGACTGTGTTCCAGCTTGGCAGTCTCATGTGTGAATGTGAGTCATTGTGCTCTGGAAGATGCTACACATTGTTCTCAATCTAATTTTGTCTTTGGTCCTTATATAATACAGTGACTGGTACCTCCTTGGTGGACAAATGCCAACAGTGTTTTCTCCGAAACTCTTCACACTGAAATGTGAACTTTGTTACTGAGAAATGGATCCCTCTGTGGCATGCATCAAGCTGGACAACTGAAGGTTTTAAAGATCACTGCCATGGCCAGTGAAGCTCTCTATGCTTCTGTTCATTTTTGACAACTCTTTCTTTATTTGTGTTGCAGCTGCCTTATGCTAGTCAGTGGGTAACACATTTTGCAAAGATGTGGTCCCTTTCCCAAAGAGATGCTATTCTAAAAATAACTTGAGAGATGACAGGCAGAAAAGATCAATGGACAGGGACAGCGCAGATTAAAGTGACAGTTCCAACCAAGGTGATCTGCTGTGGCCACAGCACGCTAACCTTGCTGAAAGTGAGACAATAATCAACACTCATTCTGTGGTAACTTGCTGCTGTAGCAAGTATCTCAAAAAACATCCTTACATTAAAAAGGGAAATGTAAGAAAAGAGGAAAGTAGCCTTTCACTTCAAATGCTTGGAAATTCTAATGACGAAGGCAGTATCTATGTTGAACAGAAGAATATTGATGTGTTTGACATTAACAGCTCAGAGGGTGCAGTCAGTGTAGCCATAGCAATGCAGTGTGCTTGCTAAGCCCGCACTTGTCCAGTACAACTGCTGGTATATGTTTATGACATGACACGGCACAGCAGTATAATGTGCTTCTCTAGATGTCTAGATGAAGCCCCATCTATTCATGTGAAGCAGCTTTGATACTGAAATTTTCTTCGCCATTCTTCGGTATTAATCATCTTAATACAAAACATTGAGTGCAAATTCTGCAACAATGCTACATCTTCAACTGAGTCTCGTGCTGCAGTAGTAGTATTACTTTTATCTCTAATATAATAGAATTATATATTGTTATATATGACATTATTGCATGCTATTATATGTTATTACATAATAATATATTATTATATATATTCATATAATGTAAGTGCTGGAAGATGCTTAGGAAGAGCCATTCGGTAGTTGCTGAAAATGTCACGAAAGAATTGGCTTCCTTCAGCAGCAGATGCCAGGACCGCATTGTCAGGCTATAGATTTTTCTTGGTTGCAGTTGTAGAATGGAAACACTTGGAGATAAAAACAGACATGTCTTTCTCAATAAGAGGGAAGGGGGTTTGTTTAATTTGGATGTACTAACTGCTCTAAACTTGCTTCTGTTTGAATTTATGAAGGCTCTGTCTAATCAAGTTAGATACAGTAAAAAAAAAAAAATTGCAAATGTTATCACATGATGCCAGTGCGACCCAATGAACAAGCTCTCATTTCAGGAGCACTTGTAATTCTGGCTGTTTTACCAGATGCTCTTAGAGCTTTCCTGCAAGGCTCTCTCTTTTCTATGAAGAATATCAATCTACATCAGCAACTGTAGAGGAGAAAAGTGGTCCAGACATTATTATCCTCAGAAATAACTTATTATGAACATTTCCAGGATCATAGCCTAGTCCTACACTCCTTATATCTAAGAAGGACCTGGGATTTGTTTGGCTTTTAAGTGCAAGCCCTATGGATTAATAGTAATTATAACACCCTGCTCATGTGCAGCACTTCTTGTTTGCAGAACTCAAAGCACCTCAAAGTATTTTTGTCCCTTTTATGAACTGTGAATAGGAGGTAGAGAAGACATATAAATGACTTGCTGCAGATGAAATGGCCAAGATGTGGTAGATCCAGGAACAAAAATCTGTAGTCCTTCTGTGTTTCTCTTTCCTTTCTGACCTCCTGGTCATAGGGTGGCTGTTGTGTACAATGTAATGTTTTGTACTCGTGTATCTTTTTTTCCTAGTCTCTTTTCTCTGCATTTCCATTGCTATTATTGTAATATCTGTAAGGTTTATAACCAGTCTGGATGAAAAGAGTTAAGACTGGACATTATTTCTGTGTTATTTGAACATGGTGTCCTCTCACCTCAGCATCTTCACCTCTACCCATCTGCCTCTACTGATGTAAAACTGCTTTGATAGTTGACTTCTGATGATGAAGAAGTAAGCATAATTCTCCCATCAGTCTGGTGGGGGAATTTTGAAGCTGTTAGTGAGAAAAGTATGCAAAGTTGCCCCCTGCAAGGTGCACAACTACATTTTGGAGTTCAGCTTGAGTCTCCAAAAATTAGCCTTACTTATGTTTTGTTTGTTGTCACTGACCCTACTAATTGCCTAAAGGACAAACACTACTGCATGACTTTTCCTTTTGTTTGTTTGTTTTTTGTTTGTTTGTTTTGTTGTTTTTTTGTTTTTTGTTCAGATGCATAGGGAAGTCATTTAGTTCCTCCTCTGTTTTCAGAAGGCAGTAAGGCACTACCACCAATACTGAGGTGCTGGACTTAGATTTCATTGAGTTAGGGGACAGGTGCCATGTGTTTACTGGTTTACACGTCATAAGCAGGTAGCATAGATAAAGCTGGGGAGGACCAAACCAGAAGCACAGCTCTTGGAAGTTTGACCTTGTGTTTGGAGGTGGAGTATTCTGTGCCTTTTTCTGCTGCGTCAGGACTGTCTTGGGCGACGGACCTCTTGGTCGTGCTGGTGTAACACTGCTGGAGCTGCCCTCTGCACGCACTGGTGGCAGGAAGGAAGCCCTTCAGTTGGCTCAGTGGTTCTGGGTATCAGTGATACAAAGTATCCTTCGCTTACCCTTTTGGAGAGATACTGCTTCTCATCTTCTTTGGGAACAGTTAGTCCCACTCCTCTCTTCCATTAGTGCTGTTCTCCTTAAGCTTTTGGATTTCAACTCCTCTGTTCAGTTTGTATCTTAGCAGTGGCTCCTGCTACCATCCCTGTCTTTAGTTATCTATGAAAGTGTGGTGTGATATGATTTACATCGGTACACAGAACACTAGTTCCTTGAAAAGAAAAGAAGGTTCTTCAGATACCACATAGAAGGAAGCTACTCAGAGATTTGGCTATAATAGAGTTCAGTGGACTTCATGATCAGGTTTTTTATTACTATTATTTTTACTGTAGTATGACATTGTGGTTTTTTTGTAAGACAAGTCAAATGCAAATAAGCTAACACAATCAAAAATATTTTTATGTGAACAGTTTCTGATACAAGGTACAAATTGTTCCTTTTGCCTCTTTTCCCATTTTTCTCATTCCACATGGTATGTCACTTCCTATAATATTCACAGAAGGAAAGCACAGAAGGGACTCAGTGCAACCAGCTCTATATTTATCTATCTGAATAATAACAAAATTCAGAGGTGTTTGTCTAGTCCTATATTTAATAATGAAATGCTACAAAGCTTTTTTGCATTTTCTCTCTTCCAAATATCTCAAAGCGCTTGACCGTCGCCATTATGAGACAAAGTCAAGACCAAGGAAAGATTTTGTGAGATGTCCACAGCTGACATCCAGCAGAAAATAGAGCTGGTGACAGGATCTATGTCCTGAACCCTCAGGCTGCTTTGCTGTCCTCACTGCAACAACTGTCGGATGTGCTCCCTCTTCTCCCCTTCCCCTGCAGTCCAAGGTCACAAATCAGGGAATTAAGCTTCAGGAGAAGGCAGCTCTGCTTGTGAGGCCCTCTGAGCTGTAGCCTTGTTCTGCAATTAGTGCCGCCTCAGCAACTAAGCTCAGAAAGTGAAACAAAGAGAAGCCCTTCCAAATTGCAGTCATTATCTCTGCAGGCTTTCTTCCCAACCCTGTGAGCACCACATAGTGATAAGATACTGAGAGAGAAGTAGATTCACTCATCCTACGGTTGCTGCAGGGTTGCTCAGGAGTATCTGTCTTGAAAGGCCAACCTGCAGCATCCAGGTGTCAGAACATTGTCTTAGCCCCACAGAGTGCAATGTAAATACTACAGTGTGATGGCACGTTGCTCTCATATCAGAGGTTAAAGTTAACAGAATGTGGAAGTATCTTCAAGTAGTGATCACTACTATGAAAAGTTGTTAATAAACTGGCTTTATTTTAATTTGGTGGATTTGATGGTAAGATGTGGAAAAGATCTACTGGAATATCTTGTTTTTAACTTATGAAGGTGGGTGGACTACATCTAAGCTATATAAAAAAGTAACTAAGAAAAGCAAGCCCATTGTCATTCGGCTTAAAATCACACTACAGAGGTCTATGAGTGAGGCCCAAAAATGTATGAGTGACTACAAACTGAAAATGTTGAAAACTGTTGCAATTAGACCACCAGTCTCCTGAAGAATGTATCGTTGCTTCCTTCCAGTTGTGAAAGTCCCAGGTAAACAAGGTATCTGCTGATGTGACTGAGAATTGTGTGTGTGGTCATGAGGCTGTAGTAACCATCTGTCCTAGCTCCACAGGCATGCTGTGCCTCTGACCTTTTTACAGTCCTTTTGGGATTTTAATTCTTAGTACTCAGCCATTGGACTTGACTAGTGTTCAAGGGAAAGCTGTGCAACTCCACTGGTCTTTGATGAACTATTTGGCTTCACAGTTCCTGTTTGTTACTGGTGTTCTTCCAGCCAGGCTAAAGATGTGTAAGACTGACTCCCCCCTGAGATGCACTCCTTTTTGGTTCTGCTTAACAACAAATAGTAGACAGAACAGCCTTGTCAAAGCATGACAGATTACTAGCAATTTCAAGGGTACCATTGGAAATTTTCTAGCTAAGATGAAAATAGCAAAGGATGCACATGCCTATTTTGCTGTGGTTAGTTGTCCTTTTTCCAAACATGGAACATTGCAACTATTTATTGCAGGGCTAAAGCCCAAGGCTTTAGCTTTCCAAGCCCTCAATTTGCTTCTTCACTCCAATATGCAGTTCAGGTGTTATTACACATTTGGACTTCTCTGACTGCATTTTGTTAAAAGTTAATAGTCACATGATGTCCCACCATTCTGTTTTCCAGTTAAATTTATTTCTACAGAGTGGAAGATATTAATCAATCAAGTCTAATTTGCTATGGGTAAATTACTAATGCCTAATTTGACTATCCTTTTTCAGAGGGGGTTAAAAAAAAGGGCTTCTTCAGTCACAGGAGGTTGCTGTTCAGAATTCATTGATAAACTGAGGCATGCATAGTCTTCAGTGAGATACTGACAGCATTTGCTGCTTCTTGCAAGAAGAGCAGAAATGACATTTTGGAGGTTGAGTGCTATGACCAATGTGATAAGCTGTACTTTACAAGCTTCCTGTTTTAGAAGTTTCACTGAGATTTTCCAAGTCTTTTGAGTCTCCACAGTGGTGTAGGACTGGTTGTTAAAGCAAAGGTATTTCAGACACCTCCGGGCTTGCGTGAGAGATCCAGACAACTGCTGTTCTTGTGATATCTCAGAATTTATTCTGCAATTATTAAAGACTGGGAAAGTTAAATCACCAGCACACTCCTGTTGGAAAAGCATTATGTACTATAATTGTTGGTTCTATTATTATTTCATGGCTTTCCAGGTGTTCTAAAATCTGGTAAATATTTCAGAGCATTTGAAGCTTTTTTGTGAGCGCAGACTGGGATCGGGAGGAGTGTAGCAACTCAGGTTATAGTGCAGTAGGATTGAAACGAGTGTCAGTAGTAGAAAGGGAATTGGTTACATCTTGCTCAAAGCATTTGGCAGTTATCACATTTAGATACAGGAACAGATGAGCCATTGATTTGATTGAGCAGAGAAGTTCTTGTTTCATTGTTCCTCTAAAAATTTTCATTCAGATTATGGAATTTGATAGGGTCCTTTAACTAACGAGACATGTGGGGGGGGGTTTAAAGACAGATTTTGACTGTATTTGTATCTTAGACTTTTGATAACTAGTGTTTAACAAGAGAGTGTAGAAGTCTAGCTTCTCTGTACATCTCTTGATCCAGTTGAGGCAGCATCTCTTGCAGCCTCCTTTCAACAGGAGAATTGCAAAAAGCATAAAAAAGCATTAAAAAAAAATTAAATGGTGATTGTAATTCAGCAGAAGGATTCTAGACTTAAATTTTTGGAGTAGGGAGGTATTCCTCAAACTTCCTCAACTAAGTATCACATTGCCAATCATTGTAGCTGTGTGTGCTGTGCAGTTTGCAGTTTTTGTGACATTATGTGGTATAAGAAGCCCACTACGAGCCAAGAATAGGGAAATGAACTGTAAAGTTTTTGTAAATTGCCTCCTTTGTATCAAAATGTGCTTCAGACTGTGTGTGATGGACCTGGACTAGTTAATATGCCATGGAGAGACTTAGCTAGAGCTCTGCATAGAAGATACATCATTTAGCATAAACGTGGTGTTCATCTGGGTATCAGAAAGCCCTGCCCATTCTAATGACACTGTTTCCATAGCAGCTAATGCACTTCAGAGAAGAGTGAGACAGGAATCAAACTCATGACTAACATGGCTGTCCCGAGCTCGTGAGGATATAAACCGTGCACCCACATTGTCACGTGTCTTTCAATGTGTGGTATGTCTAGGCAAGTCACTGAACAGTACACTAAGGCAATTAAACTCTCTTTTTCCCTAAGAGACTTCTGATTAGTCATTGCTAACAGTCTTATCTTCATTGAATTCATGAGAAAGATCTAGATTTGCCAAATTAAGTCCCTGCACTCAGAGTCAACACTGGCTTAAAACTTATACTGGCTTAAGTCTAGATCCTGGAGTTCTAATGGTCTGTTTTGGAATTAGTCTTGATTTGTGGTCATGGAATTTGACTTGGTAACCAGCCTCTATGTTGACCTGTTGCATTAGCTACGTTGCGTGTACTCTACATTTGTTGGCAAACATCCTAGTGGAGCACAGTATGGAGTCTGTACCATTTTGGTCCTGGCAGTATGCATCAGTACAGGGGAATCTTTCTGAAGGAGTATGTTGCCACCGCTGATCTTTGTGGCACACAAGCTCACCCTTTGGTGCTACAGAGGACTTCCTGTAACCTTTCCTTTTAGCTCTCACTACTTGGATTTTACGTGAATCTGTCTGAATCCTCGGTTCTCATCTATCTGACTGAAACTCAGTTCGGTAAAGGATGCATACGTGTCTGTCTGTTGATATGCATTCAAATTTGAATTTCCAGTCTGAGGTTCAGCATGGGGGGATGTGGGCTTGGTATCTCCCCTTTTTCTAAAATGGACATCTAAAAGACACCTGGTGAATTCAGCCTTGGAAATGCCTCCATTGACTCTGAAGGAAATCTGGCTGACTGTCTCGGATATGGAGGCCTACATGAGGATGGAGGAGTCCTGGCTAGCATGATTATGATGCTAACTATGTTGCCTCAGGTACCAGAAGTCAGACAGTTTGAATCTTGGCCAGTATGCAATGGTTACTCTGATGTGCTGGTGACTTGTTCTTGGCAAGTCTCGCAGGAAGGCATGTTTTGCAATTAGTCAAGGATAGGTAAGAGTGACAGAGTGGTTTATGAGGCTTTCTCTTATACAAGTGCTACCAGTTCATGGTTGTTTCTTTCCGGGCATTCATATATTCTGGCATATACAAAGGCTGGCACTAGTCATACTTAATTGTTCAGGAAAAGGGGTTTCCAGTGCGTCCTCTCTGACTTTGTTCTACAGTCCTATAGGGATGTCTTTTCTATCTAACAGTCTACAGATTTTTCTTTTAAGTGCTTTATAAAGCACATCTTCTGGGAGAGGGTACTGGCCTGACACCTAGAAGATCCGTTTATACTTTCAGTTCAGCCTCTGCTTGCTCTTTGATGCTGGTCTCCTCATTTCACATTCTCTTTGCTTTAATTCCATCTTTTGTTGAACGGAAAAACTTTCTCCTTCCTGCTGAAGGATGCTCACTAAGCGTTATCATCATCACCCTTGGACCAGTCTGAGGAGGACAGACAGTCTCCCAATATGTTTTGTAGTCCCACGCTAGCTGTTGTGCTGTTGTGTTGCAGATGAGATTTTGGAGTAGAGGGGAGTGTCGGAGATTTTAACTTGAAGTCATGGGTTTTGTTTGCATTTTCTCCTCTTGGTAACTCCGGGATACCCATTTCTCAGTTCTTGCTTCATCCATCCTGAAACAACCCAATTACACCAGTTGAACAGATACTAGAGATAAAACAGATTGCAGAATTTCCCCAGGGCTTAAAAGCAGGTGGAAAAGCCATTTCTCACCTACCAGTGCCAGAAGCAGAAAGCTAGGAGTGAATCAAAGGACTCTTGAGATGCAGCAGAGGAACAAAGCAGTCAGTAGTGAACACTGACACAAGCCACTCAAGCCTGGAGGCCCAAATCTATATTCCCTTGTCTTACTAGGAGATTATGCGGCCACAGTGACTAGGACAGCTCTTTTCAATGAGACTAAAGATGGAAAAGGTCTAGAAAGTCTCCACTAGTTCATTCCTCCTGGAGCACACGTTTCCCCCTGCAGGATAATCCCAGAGGCTTTTATGTCTCTAGTTTCACCTCAGGCAGTGAGGTTTATGGCTTAATGACTCTTTAGGTTAGAGCAATATTACCTCTCTAAACGAGAAAAACAGTTCCTTGTTGGATCTTTTAGTATGTTCTCTTAGGCTGAACAGTGACCAGTCACATTATTTTTCCCATGTCCAGTAGAGGCTACCCATCCTGTTCTGCTACTTAAAGAGAAGTAGATGTCATTGTACTATCATGAATTCCCTGAAGCAATCAGTGCTTCTACGATAAGGGACTCTGTATTGTTTGTTTTTTTTTTTTTAAAACATAGCTGTATTCAACTGAGGAAGAGCCTCAGAAAGGCTGTTGACTTACATTGGAGGTGAAATTGGCCCAGTGAATGAAAAGTAGTACGTTGCTTTTTCCTGTATTTGTCTGAGCTGATGCTTCACTGAATAGTGTGACTCATTATTTACGTGGTATATTAGAAATAGATCATTGACTGGTACCTGTGCTTAAGTCACAAGAGGGAAGATTAACATACTTTGCATCTTGAAATAATCTTTCTTCACCTCCAGACTGTGCCAGCTCTCTTATTTGTGTGAAAACTGGGACCTATGCTGAAAGTTGTCAATTTATGTTGCATACTGTAACAGAGCAGGCTGCTGCAGGCCTGCCCCACACCACATGCACACACACACACACAACTTTCTGATGAGGGACCTGCCTGCTCCAAAAGCAAAGGAGCTGAAGTAAACTCACTGGCAGCTGAACATGCCTTCTCTCCGAGGCAATGTGCTTGTGTTAGTGAATTTGCTGCTGTAAACCACAGACTGTCTCTGTACCAAATTTCCCTGAAGACTGGAAAGAGTCTACACTCGGAAAGCAAGCATCAAAGCATCTCTAGTGAGCACCGAAGATGTGGTAGTAAAGGAAAAAAGCCAAGGATGGTCTAAGGGGAAGGGAATGGGGAAGAGAGTGAGGCAAGAGAGAAAATACATAGAGAACTGTGTTTGGGAGCAGGGAAGAAATTCTCGTGAGGGTACAGTCTGACTTTATGGTCAAACACATTTCCCAGGGCTGCACAAATCAGTACCCCAGTGGGCAGCAACATGTCTGGGCTTGCTTATAATTTGCCAGCAATCTGTTTTGCCCTTCCAGCTTCTTTTTTTCTCCTGTCCCTTTCATTTTCCCAGCTGGTCTTTAGATGTTATCTGGAGCTAATGCTGCAACAGGGCCTCTAATAGACTGAAGAACTACTGCACCCAAACTCACTGAGAAGTTGTTTTTAATGAGCAAAAGCATTGCACTGAAACAGTGAATTCCTTCTCTAGCACAACAGAAAAGATCCTTAGTGGTAATCCTGCAGTGAAAACTCTTCAGATGAATAGCTTGTTAGAGGATAAAGCAGTTAAGTGAATAAAAACCTGATTATGTACCTGGAGGTAGAACATAATAAGAATCAGAACAAGTAAATTAATAATTTGGCTGCTGCTTCTGACTGTGGGCTATGCCTGAGCATTCTTGTCCAATACCTGCTCCTGAAAAAGCAGAAGTATTACAAGAGGCAGAGTATTCGGAAGAGAGTTTTGATCTGCGTTTGACTGCCTGCTCATTTGTCTCTGAGCTGGGACTGTAAAGTGGGAAGGAGGCATTTCAAGCTGTTGCCTACACGAGGTGGTCAATTTGAACAGGACACATGACATCTCCAGTCACACTGACAGTAATGTGACAGAATGACATGACATCTCTGACATCTCTGCACAGCCTGGCAGCGTGATGGCACTGCATTAGACAGATGTTTTAGGGGAGTGGAGTGCTTTCACCCTTACTGTGAACATCATGTCCCCTTTGGTCAGATGGGGCTAGTGCTCAAAAATGCACACCACACTGCTGAGCTCCGAGAGCTTCCTCCTGGCTCCAGGTTTGAGGAGCTGCTGCCTCCCCTGAGCTGCCTGCTCTAATCGCAATCCCCAGGCAGCATTTATTTAGCTTGGAGTAAGTGGTTAGTGTTAACCTCACACAGACTTAAGTGCTGCTTGTGCACCACTTCCTGTTTATTTATATTTATTCCTTTTTCTTGTTACAGTCTAGCCCCATTTCCCTTGGGCTTTTGTACTGCATTTCTGCATTTCTTTTTCTTTTTCTTTTTTTTTTTTTTCTGTCAAGCTCTTTCCCTCCAAGCCAGCAGTCATATAGAGAAATCCAGGCATAAGTGTGAAAAGCTCAGATACCCAATAAGCCATCATTTTATTTGGGATGTGCCCACTAGATTGTTATAGACCATTCCAGGTCAGTGCTGTCAATGAAAAGGAAAATCCTGGAATCTATTCCCAAACTGGAAAATACGCTCTCTCAATTGGCAGCACAGGGCTATCCTTCATCTAAATACATCCAAAAAGCCCACTGCCAATGGAGACTACCTCCCTTGTGCTCGTGACCACACAGCTTCCCATCCTCAGCCTGGGTAATTCTCATCACTAATCTGCTAGAGCTCCCAAAATGGGGATGCCAGTGCCACCTCTTCTAAGTGACTGGTAAGCTGCTGTACACAGCCTAGACTGTTAGCAAAACTCTCTGTCCAAAATAGCTCGTGAATGGCTCTGGTTTTGATCCAGCTGAATTTCTCACCTTTTCTTGTTGAATATAGTTGGACTTTGCATTTACAGTGTAGCTTCTGTTTGGCTGCAGGGAGAATCTCATTTCTCTGCTAAAGATAAAGTAGTAATTTTCCCCAATGCCTGGCACACACGCAGCAGTCATCTTTTATGTTTTCCCCAATGGTAATTGCTACCTTCTTTCGCTTCTGTTTTTTCAGTCAAACAGTATTAGGAGATGAGCTCTGTGCAAGCCTCTAAATGAAAGATGTCATTGCTTTCACCTGTAGTTTTGCGCAAAGCCTCTGAAGTTTAAGCTGTTGTGAATCTGTTCATCTGCTTGCGACAGATCTCCCTACTGTGTTAGTTATCAGATAGTGTGACTCTCCCTGCTACCTTTTATTTTCTACTTTGTAACTAAAGATAGCATAGCATTCACTTTATTAAGATAATTTAATGTAAATCTATGATGACAGTGCTTTTTCTTTAAGACTTTATGTCTGATGGTCTTAAATCATGTTTATTCATGTTAATGAATTGACTCTAATAACTCCCAGTGCAAGAATACAAGAAATAAGAGTTATTCCTAAGGTTATACAGGAAGGCAGTGCCAGAGTCCCTTCCAGCTGAACTCAATGTGTTGGGTTTAAGTTAAACTTCTGTTTGCTTTGAGTTAAACTTTTACCAGGGAGTTCACTTGTGTTGTGACAAATGATACTCAGTGTGTTAAGAACCAAACATCTGAAACAAATGTCTAGAATTTTAAGTTTAGTAAGCAAAGAGCACAGAAGAGGACAGAAATACTAATGTCTTTTTTTCATAGAATTTTTGGGGGCAGTGTGACTGCCATCTCATCTGGATAGAAAGAATTTCACATTTTGTGTGTCTGATGTGCAGTCTGTCTTCAATATCTAAAATAGAGATGCACCTGAAGTGTTCTGTCACCATCAAAGTATGCAAGTGTCAGAAAGTGCAAATATGCATCCTTCTTTACCTTTCTGTTCTGTAAAAAACTCAAAAAAAGAAACTATTATCCAGTCACACATACTCATTTTACTTCCTTATTCCCTCAGATTTAATCTGGACCAAAATTAGCACTTTTATTGCAATTAAAATGGTTTTGTTTGGTTTTTAAAGGGAAGAAAAAGACTGCTTGCCTTGTGCTAAGACTGCTGTAGATAGCCAGAAAATAACATGTGTGAATGTGGCTCATTGTAGCGTTATCAAAAGTAAGTGCTGAGGTTTGATTGGGTAGTGTTTTATATTTTCTCCTTCATCTCATTTTGGGCTAATGTTTAAGTAGAGCTAATGTAGCCAAAGCTCTGCTTTCCAAACTATAAATGTAAATCTAGGGCATACCATTTACAAAAAAAAATTAAAAAAAATAAAAGCTCTAGCATTCAAGAGTAATTACCCCAAATATTTCTGTAGCTTGGTTGTTGTAAGTAGCAGTGAAAGTCTTTATTATAAAGTAAACTGCATTCTCTGGGATTGTTGCAGATTTATAACACTATAACAGTTGAATAATTTGTCCCATTTCACGTTACTCTTCCATCTGCTGGGACACTTCAGCACAGCAGCATCCAGGCACACTATGATACTTCTGTATTTTCAAGTAGGATACTGATTCAAATACATATATTCCCTCTACACAGAAAGTGATCCGTCGAGGCTCCCCTTGAGGCTATTATTCAGACTGAGCACCCAAAAGCCTGGCCTGGCACCCATTCCGGGGGG
>Ga0065711_1033611_pt1 | contig 25149 bp, 14 predicted proteins | sample Hoacrofraction12_FD_59098 | JGI IMG/M metagenome (GOLD analysis project Ga0065711, IMG submission 59098) | Hoatzin crop microbial communities from Cojedes, Venezuela - Epithelial fraction 12 v2 (version 2) | ecosystem: Host-associated > Birds > Digestive system > Esophagus > Crop | place...
ATGGAATACCGGGCTCTGTTTGGCCAGGTGGGGTCAGCCCCCACCCCCCGGCTGTGCCCCTTTCTGGAGTCCGGTGAAAATTAACCCTGTCCTGGCCAAACCCAGGACAGTCATGTTGTGTGCAACTCCCAGTTCTCAGTTGATCCAGTTCGTAAGACCTTTTGGTCTCTGTGGAAGAATGAATTGGGAAATTAGCTTTCTCCTTTCCTCTTAAGTGGTTGAAAATAATTTTCAAATGTATTTAATCATGTGAGTGATGTATCTCTGTAGTGATGACAGAGATAACATGGAAGTTTGTCCTTATAAGACTGTGTTTTTCCTGTCTTGGTGAAAAAATACACTGCAACAGTGTCAAGTCATTCTTCTAATTTATGATAGCTGTCAGATGATTTTAAGAGCAATTTTAAGAGCAAAGAGAAGAATCTGATGATTCTACTGTTTTCTTTGGGAAGGTGACAGATTAAAACAGTATGTTCTCTCTGGTTTTAATTTCCTGTGATGTGCCACTCTTTTCTGGAAGAATACAAACAGCACTTCTGACCAGAAATTTGCAGAGGTGTATATAAATCTTACGAAGTTGTTGTGGTGTATAGAAGATACAATTTGCTGCACATGGGTTTTCAGAGTCTATGGAGCTGACTTACAAAATTCAGAGATAAATGCTTTTTTGTATTCTTAAGCTGCTGAAGTTTATTTGGAATATATTATCAAGATTCTTAAAGTCTTGAACTTCTAAGTTTTGCATTTAAAAAGAAAACCACGCCACTACTTCTTAAATCAAATAAAGAGAGAACCTTAATACAGTTAGGAAAACAAGCTGCACTTGAAGTAGCTGAAAAGATCAGTTCCACTTCCAATGTTGTTAGGGAAATTACATTTCCTGGAATTCTTTTTATCTGGGAGAAGGAAGGCAATTTCAGTCTCATTTATTTTACTCATGGAACATGTATGTTTGCAGACATGGAAGGCATCATACCATTATGCCATCAAACGTCAATTACCGTGCCAATATCTGGGCATTAAAAGAAGAAAATTGTTCACATGTTTTAGTGAGTACTGCCTGTGGTTCATTACGAGAGGAGATACAACCTGGTGATCTTGTCATAATTGACCAATTCATTGACAGGTGAGTAACATTTGTTTTTTATTGTGTTCTTAGTTTTGGGGGAGGGAAAAGGGCACAAGTGGGGTTAAACCATCCAATAATGTATAATGTTAAATTAATTTTTTGTGGAGTGAAGTGATAGCCTCAGTTCTTATGGCAAAAGGTGAGATTTGTACAAGAAGCCATGCTAGGAATGAGATTACAAGAAGTTGAGCTCTGTCAGACGTAGAAGAAACCCAGCTTTGAAGAATGGCCTTGAATGAAGTAAAGTGTAGCTCCTTGGGAAGAGTCTTCTGAAGAGATCTTCTGTTCTCAGATGTGGGGGAGGAACATGGATAAGAGCACAGGCTGTTGTAAGTTTTAAGAAGAATCTGAAAGGAGCGGGGGAGGTGCATGAAAGCATTGTAGGAGGCGAATAGGAAGATATAGGCAGTAATAATGAGACACTACAGAAGAGAGATCAAGTGCAACACAGTGGGGAAAGAGAAGAGGTTGTTATAAAACAAGGAGAGATGCTAACATTTTTGATTGGCTAAGTAATTTTTTTGCGAAGTCTGTGTGCTCCAGTCAGTACTCCCCTCCTTGATTATCTGATGTTCTGAAAAAATCAAGCAATTGGGAAAAAAAGCGCTACATTTAATGATCACCAGCTACACCAAATGTTTCAAAAATATGGTTGCACATTATAAGAGGTAAATTTATTAACAATACTGGTAGGTGTACTATATCTGGAAGTCTCATTTGTCCAATTTTAGATGTTTGGAATGGTTTATGTAGCTTCTTTGTGATGTTGTTCTCTGCAGTGCTGTTCAAGTTTTGACTTACATTTTTGTGTGTGCATAACTGAAATGCTTTCTTTTGTAAGAGAGTACATTTTAAGTACAGCGTATCTAGATGACTAAGTACCCTGCAGGAGCAAGCCCCAGGTAAACTGCTTCGTGTTGTACTAGAGTTGAGTTATGGATGGAGAGCAGCGGTATTGCTGACAATGGTCTCTTTTATTTCTTTTTTTCAAGTCTAAAAGTATTTAGACTGATCACTGTTTCTACAGATTAAATCATAGCCATCCTTATTCTGCCAGTAGTACTTGGAAATGAGTAATTTTAGTATTAATGCTGATTTATTTAGGAAAGATATTAAACACACTTCTGTACATGATTTAGATGATTGCAAGTAAAGCATCAGTTATTTTGATGGCATTATCATCTGGCAGACTCCTAGGTAGGTGAGGGAAGCATGACCATGCTAAGTTGTGAATTGCATGCATGGTAAGAAGTAGCCTCTGGCCTGCAGTTCTAAACAAGAAACGTTGTAAATGATTGCAGAGTTATTATCTGCTATGGATGAGGGTGAAAGTATGGAGAAACTAACTCTTGCAGAGATCAGGCAGAAAGACATTAACAAAGCCAGGAAATGAACCCAGATACGAAATCTGAGACCATCCTTCATCCAATATGTCATTATGAAAATTTACAATTAATTTTGAAGCCGGCTAATCTCCTCCCACAGTTTTACATTTCCCAGCACTTGCCAGTCTGCATCATGTTTTCTGAGCTAGAAAGGAAATAATCAGCTTGGTGAAGTTTGGGTTTTGAGAACATGTCAAGAAGAAGGAAAAAAAAAAAAACTGTTGTTGAACAGGTCAATGTATTTATCTGAGGTGAAGGTAAGTGAAAGAACAGGAATCATTTATGTTGGAGCAAAGAAGGCAAATAGTATATTGGACTGCATTAGTAGGGACGTTGCCAGCGGGTCGAGGGAGGTGATCCTTCTTCCCCTGTACTCGGCACTGGTGAGGTCACACCTGGAATGCTGTGTCCAGTGCTGGGCTCCCCAGTGCAGGCGGGACATGGGCATACTGGAGAGAGTCCAGCGAAGGGCCACAAATGTGCCGAAGGGACTGGAGCATCTCTCATACAAGGAAAAGCTGAGAGATCTAGGACTGTTCAGCCTGGAGAAGAGAAGACTCAACGTGGAGATTATCAATGTGTATAAATACCAGAAGGGACCATGCAAAGAAGAAGGAGCCTGGCTCTTTCCAGTGGTGCGCAGTGACAGAAGAGGTAGTGGGCACAAACTGAAACACTGGAGGTTCCCTTTGAACATCAGGAAGCACTTTTTCACACTGAGGATGACTGAACACTGGCACAGGTTACCCAGAGAGGTGGTGACATCTCCATTCTGGGAAATACTCAAAAGCTGCCTGGGTGTGGTCCTGGGCAACTGGCTCTAGGTGGCCCTGCTTGAGTGGGGGGTTGGCTCAGATGATTTCCAGAGGTTCCTACCTACCTCAGTCTTTCTGTGATCTGTGTCTTCATTTAGAGTTGATTCAGATACTCCTGAGTAGTAATGAAGTAGCCTGTATGTGAGCAGCATTTAATTTGGGCAAGTAAGTTTTCATTTCTGAGTAGAAGAGTGAGGACTTGTTTCATGGCTTCAGGAAACTAACAAGCTTCTCAGAAGAGCAAGTGAGAATGTTTCGGTGTGGAAAGAGATAGCTAATATAAATTTAAAAATCATTACTAGCTTGCCCTATAATTCATAAAACTGACAAGTCATAATAGTCTGTTTTGTCTGACAGTTTGATTTCTGTGGTAAGTCTTTTTCCCTGATGGTCTTTCCCAGTGAGTGTTAGATTGCTGGTTCTTCAGAGGTAGGGTCTGCATTTTTGCTTTTCACAGGGGTGTATCATCTGTAAGAGTGATTGCATTATACGTCCTAAGACATTATGAAAACTACTGCTGATGGGAAGAAGGTTTCATGGGTCCAAATAGACCAATTGTCCACCAAAGTTGGAAAACATGCAATTTTTGTGAAATACCTTCTAATGAAAGATCATAGTCCTGCAAACAAACCATGTCAGCAGTCTTAGGAAAAAGGTACTGGTTAAAGCTGCAAAAACCATCAGTTATTTTTGTTGAAAGGTACCCTGGCTTCTGCATGGTGATTAACCCATGCCAGGCACTACACAGGAAAGAGGCTTGTGTCTAGGTGGGAAGGGTTTACCTAAGCTGCCATTAAAATCAGTGCCTTCGACGTGTCCAGATACCTTTTGGTATGAGGGCTCTAATTCTCTGTAGGGACGACATCATTATTCTTCTTTCAGGCGTGAAACAAGAAGGGTTAATAGTGAATGGGAATGGGAGAAGAACTAGAATTGAGCAGAAAGCTGTAGGCAGCGATTGTAATTTGCTCCCCTTGGGCACGCATGCTGTGGCATTAATAACGGGTTCTCAATATGCGGAGTTGTGTAGGACTTCTGCCTAATTTAGGGCATAGGTTTCGCTTGTGATTAGGAATAATGAATAGGTGTAACTAGACCTATGTAGCATTTCCAAACTTTTGAGAGCTTAATTCTGCAGATCAGTAGCACTTCTAGTAAGTATTTGATTTTGTATAGAGAGTCTCTGCTTTCTTCAGGCCTATCTATTAGTATGTCTGTCTAAACAATAAAAGATAACATTTTGTTAAATAAGTACCAAAATATTTACATGATCTTCTCCCTGCTTCCAGATCCAAAAGTAATCACAGGTACTATTATGGGCTAAAACAGCTGTTCTATTCTGTGAAACAAGTGCCTAAAAAAAATGTGGAATAAATTTTTTTTTATGCCTTTGGCTCCTGTTAGTTTATTACAGTGCTCTTAGTCGACTGGCTAGATCAGACTGATTGCGGGCTTGCTAATACTTTGTGTTGCTGATGATGTTTGCTAGGAAAAGAAGAATAAGAAGCTAACTACTTATTTGTACTCAGCTCGAGAAGATGCAGAAAATAGCTTCATAAAAGAAATCCTGTGACAGGTCCCACCTTTATTGTTTGGATTCTTTGTGTCACATACAGCATTACAATTATTACAGTATTGTTACGCTCCTTAAAATTTTTCATAGAAGATTTTTCTTTGACTGTTGCTGAAGAGGCAGAGCATGCCAAGGTGACTTTTTATATAGCAGGTGCCAGCGTGAATTTTCATTTTGTTCTTTAATTACTAATAGCTTGTTGCTAATTCAGCACTATTGGAAGAAAGGGGAAGGTGATGGTGCAAATGGTAGTGGACAGTTTGTCACAGATGGAAATGGTTGGTTTGCTCACTTATTTGAGTTGGATTTTGCTTCTTAGCATCAGTCAGAATCAGCATTGCCAGAAAATTTTGTGTGACTGTGATAAAATAAAGATGAAGGAGCAAAAGCCATCTTACTGTCTGATTAAAAGTGTGGCTATGGCTGCAGGGTGGGGAATACAAACTCTGGGGACACCTTCAAAATTGCAGTACGTGTAGCTCTGAACAAGCAGTAAGGGGAATGCAGGCATGGCACAACAGTGCAAGGGTTTGCTTGCACTGTGAGTACCGCTGTCTCCTTGAGCTTTGTACACAAGCGATTATGCATAAAAACATACATGTTCCTTTCCCAGGGAAGGAGATCACTTTTCTCCTGTACTGCCATCCACTGTTTGGCCCAGAGGCAGCATGAAGGTCCGTTGGGGGTGCTCCATAGAACCCTGCAGAGGTCAGACGGCCAGCAGGAGCTGCTTGGTTGTAGTTATCAGTCCGATGCTTTCAGGTGCTGCTTCAGATCTCCCCCACTGGGAGCATCTCTGTACTTTCCCTTTATGCTATGTTTGATCCTTCTGGATCATGCGCTGCTACTACGAGTAGTGTGGCTAGCTTCTAAGCAGGTACTTGGTGACTTCTTCCTGTCTTAATGTAAACCATCAGGCAATTGTATAACATTCAGCCGGAGATGTTCTGCTCTGTTGTTAAGCAGGCTCTGCTTCTGATGGAGGGCATGCAGACTTCTCCACATTTAAAACTGTGAGATCTAAGGAGCAGATTGTCTTTGAAGAAAGGCTATTGAGTTCCTTAATGTTTCCTACTGGCTCCATAAGGAGTCACTCAAGGTACATGGGGAAGGTCTTGAAACTCCTATAATGAGAGGAGCTTTAGGCAGATACTGTAATTTGTTCTGTGGCTTTTCATCTCTGTGACAGTAGGGAAAGGAAGGCATCTGTGATTCTGTAACCTTTGTGCTCTCTACAATGGATACAGAGAAACGGTATTGCAGCGGTGAAAATTACGTGCTGCTGCCCTGTACCTCGCAGACAGCTGAGTAGGACACATCAGGATGGCCAACTCCTGACTTCAGTAGCAGGGCTGCAGAAAAGAGGAGAGGCTAAAAGGCATTCCTCTATGCCAGCCATTACTTCATAGATAGCAAGAGTCAGAGGTTGGTTCAAATCTGCCTTTATTCTCACCCTAAGCCTGGCAACTTATGGACACGTCAGCTGGCCCCATATCGAATAGCTGTGGCCTTTGCAGAGCCGCAGCCCTCCATGCAAAAGAGGAAATATGGACTCTGAGTGCAAACTCATGCGGTCCATTGCTCAGACCAGTCATAGGTCTTACCGCTGTTACTTATTCCCATGCGGTTTGTAGGTATGGTGCTAAACATGTAGTGATGTGTGTTCTGCCTTAAGAATGTAGGGTATCTGAAAGTTAGAGATTAGTATTTATACATACGTGATATTTCCTCAGGGCTTTTCTGAGTGAAAGGGCCTGACTAACAACATCTGAAATACTATACTGCAGGAAATGGATTATGACTTTTCCCATTTCCTCCAATTCTAAATAATTCATTAGAAGACACTGGGGGGGGGAAGTGTGTAAAATCATATACATTCTAATTGCAGCTCTTCAGTATCCCGTAAAGGAAAAATTAATATTAGCGTTTCAACCAATTTTAACAGCTGTATCCCATTTTGCATATGTTTTTGATTTGCTCATCTCTTTTCCTGTTTTATAATCTCATCCTGAAGGCTACCCTACTGGTTCTTTTTTTTCCAATTCTACTCTAACATGTAACTTGTATTTAAAACCTTCTTTTAAATATTTGCTTGTGACTTGAGTGGGGAAACTGTTGTGACTAGTATCACCAGCAGAAATTTTGTATTTTAACTGTGAATTGAATTGAATTTGTCTGTTACCTTACTTTTCTCCTATGAAGTACAAGATGTGACACACTGGGGGGGAAGAAGGGAATATCTCAAATAATTTTGTTCTATAGGTTTTTGTGATCCAATTGGCTGAATTAGCTTGAGGCAGTGCATTTGAAGGTAAAGGGATGGTGGGCAGCAGTTCCAGTAGTTGTCAAAGTGGCATGGTGGATGGTAATTTCTGCAGTATGTTTGACCATTTCCATGCAAGGAAACAGTTTCTCAAATGAAAGAGGGGAAATAAAGGATTTTTCTACTTGCAAGCTGCCAATGCATGTGTATAATCTTTCTGAGAATATGAAGACGTTCTGTTCCAGGGTTTTTCTGGTTGAGTTCACACCTCTTCCGTTCAGGAAACTGGTCTTATAAATTCCCACCCTTTCAATATATGAATGCAATGATATGAACAAGCTCTGTTTTGACTAGCTTTGTGGTAATTCAGACTTGATTCCTTCCCTGCCTGAAAGCTTACTGTGCTGGTTTTTTTCAGAAATTAACTTGCCTGACTATTAAATTTAGCTGATTTCTTTTGGGTAGAATTGCAGCATAATGTGACTGCTTGTGTAATTTAGGGATAAATCAGCATTTCAGTGTCTTGTTAACAATCGATTTTCTCTAATTGACAGTGCACTACTGGAGTAACACTTTTATACTCTTGAGCTCAATTCTGATAAGTTTGTACAGAGGCAAAACAGGACTACAGGTGGTCATTAAGGTTGTACTGATATTTTTGTTTCCTCAGGAATGCTATTGTTTTGGATTTGTGTAAATTTCTTGCTTGCTCTTCTGTTTTCTGCATGTTCTTCTCTCTGAGCATGTTTTCTGCTTTTCTAGGACAACTAAAAGACATTGTACTTTATACGATGGTCAGCATTCCACTCTTTCAGGAGTATGTCATATTCCAATGGCAGAGCCGTTCTGCACCAAAACCAGAGAGGTTAGTGAATGTTGTAACAGTGTTTAGAAATGTTGGTTTTATGGCACTTACTCATAATATAGTCGTCTAATTATATATTCTCAGAATACAGACACCACCTACACCTCTTTGTTCCTGTTTCTCAGATATATTGTGGTATTAAGGAAGAACGTAATATTTAGAAGGCATGGGGAGTAAAAGACCTTATGTCTATAGCAGCTGTCTTCCTAAGGGAGGTATGCAGAAGATGTTATTCTGCAACCTAGATTCACCCAGGGTCTTAATAACAGGGCAAAAGATCTTTATTTATCAGGTAACAAGCCAAGAGAGCAACAAAGTGGACAAAGCAGGAGGATTGAATTAGGAATTAGTTCCTTTTTTGTTCTGAATAAAACTGCACCTATGGTAGAGGCACTCTACATCATACAAAAAAATAAATAAATAGTACTTTAGCATTCACAGAAATTACAATATTGCAATTGTGCTTTTTGTGCACTGTAGCAGTGGGTGGGGATCAAGGCTGAGTTTAAAGGATGTTAAACATAGAAAGAAGCCAAATTACAGTAGCCTTTTATTCTTAACTGTTGCACTTAGTTTTGTCACTTCAAGATTTTCAGGCTTCAAAAACACTGCTCTGTTTTTCAACACTTTTATAAGCTTCGTGGAGGAGTGTATCTGTGATTAAATATGCCACCTCAGCATATTCTTAGACCTCAGGAAAAAGGAAGGTGAAGACTGAACTGCACATTTTGTGCTGTTGTGTAATGCTGGGATCAGAAGCCACAGGGAGGTACACTCTCCAGGGGCACAGGAAAGCTTACAGAATCAGTCATACCCATCTCAGAGATGTGCTCTCTGTGTAGTCAGTTACTACACTGAGCAGGACAAAGGTGAATTGTGAAGCAGGTGGCCCAGTCTGTACCGAGAGCAGTACAGACATTTGTACTACTGAGCTATTCCACTCTTGTCACCCGTTCACTTCAGTGTCATCATAGGCTATGTTTGTTAACTGGCCTCACACAGTGTGGTTTCGAGATACCTACCAGCAGGTCCTCCACAGCACCGTTAGCAGAACAATGCTTCAGTGTGCTGGGAATCAAGGTGTTTTGCAATAAAGACATTTTGAATCTCATGAGCGAACAATCAACTACATATTATACACATGCATGCTTTTGCACTGCTTCCATTAGGCAGCAAATTATGCAAAATACTTTGCATTTTTCCTGCAACAGAAGCCTAGCCACATGCACTCACCAAGGATTAGTTGCTTACTGACTTTGAGCATGATGTCATGTCACAGCAGATACAAGGAGTTTGTTGAGAACTGACTGTACACTTTCTGAAATGGATTGAAAACAGTGTTATTACTGAAGGGATTGGCACAATGTATCTCTTTCTCATGTTTTAAAAAAAGGTAAGTAGACACGTATAAGCTGTTTCCTGAGGTTGCAGGAAACATATGCCAAGGCTAGTTTTTGTTTGATTGTTAAGTAGCTAATGTTCTTTGGGTATTACATTTTTTGAAAAGCCAACAGAGAAATGCTCCTTTTCAAACAGAGAAAAAACATTTAGGTACTTCCCAATCTCACATGTGATCATTATCTCACTAGCCTGTGCATTCTAATCAGCCTAACAGATGTTTTAAAGAACATGTGGTTTTGAGCTCTTAGCAGGCTTAAAAGGGATGCTTTCACTTCATTTGAAAATACCAAATAAAAGTGACTTAAACTTTTTTCCTGGAACTATCCCTGAAAATTGTTGGGATCATTTCAGCCCAGTTTATCCTAATTCTGGGGAATTTCATAGATAAGCACAATAATAATAAAGCCAAAACTATTAATGTAATAGACTAATAAAGGAATTCTGCATGAAAACATATGAAAACTTTATATTAAATTGTATATGTGTAAATACATGAAAATACTCTGGGTTGTTTTGTTTATGCACTATAAATGAGAATCTGAAAGGAGTTTATCTTTTCTCTGACTGCAAACTTTTGAGTAATGTATGGTGCTTTGTTTATTAGTGCTCTGAGAAATTGGGGTTCACTGCAACATCATAAAGCTGCAACTTGGTAAAGATTTTCAGGGAAATACTGCTCAACTGTGGTTGAAGCTAAATCACAATTCAAGCTGTCTATTGATTTATTAACAACGTGTAGTTAACTGGCACTCAGTGAATCATACATTCAGAATGAGTGTCAGCAATAAACCACAATCTTAGGTGTGATTAATGTTAGGTTAACTTACAGCATATTAATAAATACCTACAAATTGCTAAGCGTCCTTCTGTGGCTAATCCCCAGAAGCTCTGCTTTACCCTTACACACGTATTCACACATATTGCATGCACAGACACCCTTCCACTGCGCACGTGGGTTCCATGGACACCCACCCTCTTCTGGGAGTGCAGGTTTACCTGTTTACAGGCACCTGTAGTGGGAGATGTGGGTAGTCCAGCGTTATGTGTATTTGCACTGCTCCACACAATCCACTGATCCACATGCCAGTGAGGAGGCATCCCACAAGGTTACACAGCACACTCGAGGTGTTACACCTGCCTGTGGCAGGTTGGCCGACCGGCTGGGCTGCAGGCTTCTCTCAGCGTTTTGCAGGGACGCAGCTACACTTGGCCTGAAGGCAGCTTCCAGTGGTGCCTGACTATGTATTCACTGCTGCTGTGTTATGAAGGTCTGTCCTGTCATGTCACAATTTTTCAGTTTTTTGTGCTGCTTTTATACTTCTTTTCAAGCTTTTCTTGTCTGTTAGTGGTCATTTTTAACAGATGTCATCACAGTTACCCTCCTGTTCCTACTCAGGACAGTTACGGGTGTCCTAGTCCCGTTTACACATAGAATCATAGAATAGTTTGGCTTGGAAGCGAGCTTACAGATCATCTAGTTCCAGCCCCCCTTGCCATGGGCAGGGACACCTTCCACTAGACCAGGCTGCTCAAAGCCTCATCCAGCCTGGCCTTGAACACTTCCAGTGAGGGGGCATCCACAGCCTCTCTGGGCAATCTGTTCCAGTGTTTCACCATGCTCAGAGTAAAGAATTTCTTCCTTATATCTAATCTAAATCTGCTGTCTTTCAGTTTAAAGCCACTATCCCCTGTCCTATCACTACATACCGTTGTAAAAAGTCCCTCTCCAGCTTTCTTACAGGCCCCTTCACATACTGGAAGGCTGCTATAAGGTCTCCCCAGAGCCTTCTGTTCTCCAGGCTGAACAGCCCAAACTCTTTCAGCCTGTTCCCATAGGAGAGGTTCTCTAGCCCCCTGATCATTTTTGTGCCTGCCTCTGGGCCCACTCCAACAGGTCCATGTCTTTCCAGTGCTGAGGGCTCCAGAGCTGGATGCAGGACTCCAGGTGGGGTCTCACCAGAGCAGAGCAGAGGGGCAGAATCCCCTCCCTCGACCTGCTGGCTACGCTGCATTTGATGCAGCCCAGGGTATGGTTGGCATTCTGGGCTGTGAGCGCACATTGCCAAGTCATGCTGAGCTTGTCACCCAGCACCCCCAAGTTGTTCTCCTCAGGGCTGCTCTCAGTGCCTACTGTATCAACTGATTTTAGCCTGGCGATTTACCAAGAAAGTAAGTCATGGTGATTCTGCCATATACAATGTTCTAGCTGCAACTATAAAGACTAATGTGAAGTACATGGTGTGTGTAAAGTGTATAGCTCCGTCACTGGGTAGGAAAATGTGGTAACAATTTCTCTACACATTCCCAGGTACTCTGAAGTAAGTGCTTGTAGAGTTTTACTTTGAAAAAGTAAATTTCCTATTACTGTTCTTACCAGCTCAGCTCCACCATGTGGTAATGTTAGTGCTCAGTGGAGCATTTTCACCGTTGTTTTCTCAATGTCAGCACAGCCTAAATATCAGGCAAAAAAATTCTGGTTTCCATTCATCTTGGTCTCCACTGTAAACAGTAATCCAACTGATATGAACAAAATCAGATGAGTTCAGGATCATTCCTGTTAGTAGGACTGTTAATTTATCTGCTGGATAAGGAAACTGAAAGTTTTTTGATGCGATGCAAAAGCAGTGCACCAGGGGAATTATTTTCTTTTTCTGATATTGGCGTGTTTTGCAGGTTCTTATTGAGACTGCCAAGAAGCTTGGGCTCCAGTGTCATTCCAAGGGGACAATGATCACAATTGAAGGCCCACGTTTCAGTTCTCGAGCAGAAAGCCTGATGTTTCGCAGCTGGGGAGCTGATGTTATCAACATGACCACAGTGCCTGAAGTGATTCTTGCCAAAGAAGCTGGAATGAGTTATGCCAGTATTGCCATGGCAACAGATTACGACTGCTGGAAAGAACATGAAGAAGCAGTGAGTGAAACTTTTTTTTCCTCCGAGTCTTGTCCTGAGGAATCTGGATGAGAACCTGTAGGTTTTGATAAGAGATCACATACTGAACCTAATCTGTTCTAGCTTACATCTGTATCACTGAGTTACTCTGAATGATTGTGAAAGTAAGAACAGAATCAATTGTTGCTACCTCATTCATTTTCATAAACTTACCTCACTACTAGCAAACCTTTTGTCTCTTCTTGTCTGAGTCGAGGGTCCGTGTGTATGAAGCTCCTGAGCTCTGTGTACGAGCTTGCCTTCCCGTAATTGGTCTGGTGTTTTTTCTTTTGCAACTCTGTGCAAAATTATGTATCTGCTTTCGTTCTCTGTCTTGGGTTCAGCTGGTTAATTATCACAGGAAGCTGGTTGTGCTGACCCAAACCAGCCAGTCAAATGGGATATTCTATAGCATGTGACATCATGCTCAGTGTTTAAGTGGGGGAGCTGGCTGGAACACGGGGATTTGCAACTCAGGAGCAAGCTGAGCATCGAGTGGCGAGAAAATTGTATGCTGTGTATTATTTTTATCCGTGTTATTTTTGTTATTTTCTTCTCCCTTTGCTGTTCTGTTAAACTGTTTGTATCCCAGCCCACAAGTTTTACCTTTTCCTTCTGATTCTCCTCCCCATCCCACCAGGACAGGGGAAGAGCGAAAGAACGACCGTGTTGTTCTTTATTGCCCGCTGGGGCTCAACCACAACAGTCTTCTGTTTGTGTAAAATACTGTCAGACATACACCCACAGAGGAAAGAAGTTTTTACTGGCCAAATTGCTTGTGGCGTTTTAAGACATCATCTTTTCACTTAGAGATGTACGAGTGAAATTAATTTATTTGAGTATTTAAAATGTGTGCCATCAAAATTGAGAGACATCACTCAATTTTATTGTATTTCTAGGTTTCAGTGGATAAAGTTTTAAAGACGCTGAAAGGAAACGCAAATAAAGCTACTAGCATACTCCTTACTGCTATACCTCAGATAGCTTCCATGGAATGGACCGACACCCTGCAAACCCTGAAAGTAAGTACATACATGAGGCTGATGAGTACTGGGGACAATGTATGCATATATACACCTAATACACGTATACATTCTGAGATGTTTCTGCTTAAATAGTGTCTTCTTAGAGTAGATGCGTCAACAAACCAAATCCATTCAAGACAGGCAAACAAATTAATTAAGACTTTCACAAGCTTTATTGCAAAGATCTAGTTTCAGTTTTACGAGAAGTGATACAAAAGGTAATAAAATTAAGGACGTCTATATATGGTTGATGAAGTGTAATCCTTCGTAGCACAGGTAAGATACAATTCTATGTGAGTATCCGAATAAAAGACCTGTACCTCTACTCAGCTTCAGCTTTGATCTTGGAACAATGGAGAGCCCAGCAGAGAAGACTGAACCAAACCAGAAACATTGTGCTCCTTGACATGTAGAAGGAGAGGAGTCCGCTACAAGTTGTGGGTAATAACTGGTTTGAAATTACTAGAACGGTGTTCTCCCACAGAATTCAAGTCTGCAGTGCGTGAAAAAAAAACGCATTTCACAATATATTGGTGAGGGAATTTTGAGGCAGAATTTTTCTTAGACAAGAGTTTATTGACATGTTTTACATCACATCTGTTTCACAGCCATGCTTGAGATTTGTTTCTGGCTGTAGCATAGAGGGGAAGAACAATGTTAAAATAGTTTGGATGTCTATCCAACTTCTCAGCAAGCTTTTTGTGACAAATAGCCACTTTCAAGAGTGCAAAAGCGTGAAGCACAAGAGCAACTGAGGATTATATAGAGATGGTGTGGGAGACAGGGAAAGAGAATTGAAGTGTGAAAGACAGAGAGCAGACAGATGTGGGCTACAAAGATCTCTGTTAGTGGAAGCAGCAGTGGTCTGAAAAGGAGGAAGCCTGTTGAGGAAACTTTTGAGAGACTGCAGCCTCTGATAACTCTCTCCTCTGTTAGGTTCTTTCCTTCTCTTTTCTGAAGATTACTGTGTTGACTGAAATTTGAACGGGTAAGAAAGATGAACACAGACATAAGTCATGTCTTCGTATACCTGAAAGTGTATTCCTGAAATTCAGCTATCAGCAGAACTGCATGTGCTGTAAAAATCTTCCATGTCTTCTGATTGGGATCAAATTTTCATTTTTGTTTCCAGTATGGTTCTCTTGTCCATGACTCTCAGCTCTACTTTAGTCAGTGTCCTAAAGGAAATACATATTAAGCAAAATTCACCCCAGACACTTTCAAGCATGCTTGACCAGATCAGGTTCCTGGGGGTCCAACCCAAATCCTTGAAATTAATCTTTTGCTGATTCTTCACTAGAAAACCTGCTTATTATTCGGAGGCCTTGGATTATGTTTATGACTCTTCCTCACCCAATTATCTGAAACAGCTATTTTAATATCCTCTCTATATGTTTGTGAGCGGTAACTGCCTTTTCCATTTCCCCTTTGCAGTCTGTAAGAAGCTGTGTCGTGGATGGGTAAGGGAGACAACAGAATCAATATTTGTTCTCCCCTCCAATCCACAGAAAACATTTTCAGAGGACTGGGTGACACTTTTTAATACAGATGCCTGTCTATACAAAAAACCTTAGAGTTTGAACAAATAATCTAAAAAATGTCCTAGATATTCCTCAGCTATTTTGGTCGTGCTGGCATGCAAGGAAATTTCCCAAGTGTAAAACACTACTTAGGTACTAAGGGATCTGCCTCCAATTCTTGCAGGTGTATTTCAGTAAACAGTGTCCTGTTGCTTTCCCTTGAGTGATTGTTGTGATTCTTCATCGGGAGTGAAAGAGCAGGTGACTGGAAATAGCTGGCGCTGAGTTTGTGAAGTTCCTCTTTAATGAACCCTGACTCTTTCAGTTCATTGTCAGCTGTTTAAAACACTGATTCAAGTGCTTCCTCCAGCTCAGTACCTGAACTGTTTGCTGAAAGAAGGAAATATGATGCTCCAGAAGAAGGGTCACTCCATTCTAATGTAGCTTCTTACAGTCTTTCTCTTAAGCATCTGCTACTGCCTGGTATCAGGGGTGAAGACTGACACAGTTTCACTTTGGCTTGGCTCTTGGCTCTTACGTGTTTGTGCTCTTTGCTGGTAGTGGCTTGGTTTGAGTGATAATATACTGAGAAAAGGAGTTGATCTGAAGGCATTAGAAGAACTGGAAACAGGAACTTAGGTATTGGCAATAGTGCTAGAGATTTTATGTCGGGAGATGAGAAGTCACAATTGTTTCTGATTTAACACAACCAAGTACTCTGGACAAGTGACAGGAAAGCCTCAGGCTTTGGAGGCTTCCTCTGATTTTACTTAGGAAGGACAGAAAAGGCTAAAAATCTTTCTGTTGGAGGCGTTAAATAGTGGTAAAGTAGATGAAAGGAACGTCCTAGCCTTCTGTGTTAGTGGATAAGGAGAGACACAATTATGCAATACCGCAAAGAGAGATACGCACGTGTGTGCCTCTGTATAAGTGTGTAGTTGAACCATAAGGAGTTTAAAAAAAAAAATTCTCTTTGTAGATGTGTTTTTCTGTATATTTTACTCTGGGAATTTTCAAAGGCAGATGGTGGGATTTTTTTAACTGATCTTTTTCGGAGTCACCTTTTCCTAGAGCTCAAAGACAGGGCCTCTTGCACGCCCTCTAGGAAGGAATGCAGGCAAGGAGGGAGCTAAGGAAGACTGCAGCTCCTACTCTGCGCTCAGTGAGGATGTAAGGCCATGCCAGCCTGCATCCAGGCCGCATCTCAGACAGGCATTTGCCACTGTCTGTTTCTAGTGTTTGGGGAAGCGTGTGAAACCATAAAGGTGTACATGGACACGACTTTTCCTTTCCGAGCAGTGTAATCTGGCTGCTATGACTAGAGGAACTTCACCAGGCAGGAGAAAATATGCTGCCAATCTCTTTGCCCAGCTGCATTTATCTGTCTCCTCCATGGAGCTATGTATGCCACCCACGCACCCACATGTGGTGGTGTTACCTCTGAATCTCACAGTAGTCTAGGAAACCCTGGAGCATTGAAGCAAAAACGTCCAAGGGCTATTTTTCTGCTAAAGGATAGGCTGCCTACAATATGAGGTGATGTTACCTCTAAGTCTCACAGCAGTCTTCAGGAAACTCTGGAGTGTTGGACATTTTTGCAAGCTTGTCTGCAAGCACAGCATCTTCCTGCAGCCTGTGCTTCTGAGACATGGCCAGGGTACAGAGCGCTTACTCTTTCAGAACAAGGTATGACCACATTGTATTTATGTCGTGTATCAGGAAACACAGATGATCACAGTGGTCCAAGTGATTTCTGGCTGGTGTCAGGGAAAATTCTGGATAGGATGGGTCAACCATGGGTGGTGTACAGCTGGATCTTCTGTTCACTAAAAAGAGTTGCTTAGTGGTTGATAATCACTGGCAGTTGTTGCTGTAATGCTCATGAAATAGTGACATTCTACATCCTGTGGGGAGCAAGGACGGCAAGTAGAGTACATATGCTGTGATTCAGGTCAGTATACTTGGCTTTAACCAGTGAACTAGTAGGTGTCATCTCATGGGAGGCAGCTCTGAAGGGGCAAGGAACTTCAGAAACCTGGCAGGTCTTTAAGGAGAGCATTCTCCAAGCACAGGAGTAATCCACAGAAAGATTGATCAGAAGACTGACTTGGCTAAACAGGAAACAGAGGTCCAGTGCGAAAATGCAGCTTTCAAGAGTTGGAAGCAGGGACAAGCTACAAAGAAGGAATCCAGAAGCAGGAGTAGGCATGTAGGGGTGGTTTCAGGAAAACCAAAGCTTGCCTGTATTTGACACTTGGAAGAGATATCAAAGGCAACAAGAACTTCAGCCACTGCTTTGGTATCAAAAGCTGATCAGGTAAAATGGGAGCTCATTGCTGAATGAAGTAAAGGAATCAATGCCAGTGGACAGTTCCAAAAGGAAACCAATACAGTAGATTCTTTTTTATATTTGTTAGGAAAAGTATTGGTGAGAGAGGAAAAACTGGCTTGCTGAAAAGAATTTTAAATCATAACAACTGGGAATTGAGCTCTGTACCTTTATTACATGAAGGTTCAACCCCATGAGGATCAGGAGGAAGAATCTGTACTGGGATGGTAAAAGGAATATCATGTTAGAACTGATTTTTCTGACAGCATGTGTGTAAAAAAATCAGCTTGTGGTAACCTGTCAGAGCTTCTGTGGATGCTCCTCATATAAATTTCTGGAATTTATTAGGAGACCTGCTGATAGCACCTGCCTTTTTTGAACTGCCTGTGTGAAACGATATTTGTAAGACCTCTGATACAAGGAATAGTGTTGTACTTAAGTAAGAGAGCTGTTGTAAGTGAATACTGTGAGGTAGTTTAGATTGGGTAAGGTATCTGTACATTTGCTTTAGCACTCGATCATTGATGTACTTGGTCTTTAACATGTTTGGTAGCTAACAAGTTGAAGGGCATAAAGGTTAATGTTTTTAGTCATTTTTTGTAGTCTATCATAAACTGAAACTGACATTGGTAAGTTATGTGTGTAGAGCTCTGATCTTGTAAGTATTCTTGACTCATTTTCTTCCTCAAAAAGTATGTCAATGAAATCAGTAAACGTACTAATGTGACTAGAGTGAATTGGCTCAGGTGAATGAGGTGAAGGGGGAAAATTCATCAAGGCTTCACTTCAACTGCAGTTGCATTGGTCTGCGTACTGTGGTCCTTGCAGGCTAAGGACCTGGGACAGCTTGCATGACTGGAATGCTGTCATAGGTGGCTACATAGTTTTTTAGGAAAGACAGGCCAGCAAGGTGAGGTCGTGAAGTTGCTCTTTATGTGAGGGAGCAACTGGAGTGTATCAAGCTCTGCCTGGGGGTGGATGAAGAAAGAGACGAGAGCTTATGGGTAAGAATTAAGGGACAGGCTCATATGGGTGACAGTGTTGTGGGTGTTTACTACAGGCCACCTGATCAGCAAGGGAAAGTCGATGAGGCCTGCTACAGACAGCTGAAAGTAGCCTCACGATCACAGGCCCTGGTTCTTATGGAGGACTGCAGCCACCCTGACAAGGCATGGCCCCTGGGGCTCTGTAAGCACCACTAGACACCTGCATTTTGACTCCTGACTCGGTCCCTGATGGGGAAGGGGAGAAATTGGAGGCCACATCCCTGGAAATGGAGACCTCATCCCTGGAAACATTCAAGGCCAAGTTGAATGGGGCTCTGAACAACCTGGTCTAGTTGAAGATGTCCCTGCTCACTGCAGGGGGGTTGGGCTAGATGACCTCTAAAGGTCCCTTCCAACCCAAAGCATTCTATTATTCTATGATTCTGTGACAGCTGCTGGAAAGACCACACAGGCAGGCACACACAGTCCAGGAGGTTCCTGCAGAGCATTGATGATACCTTTTTGACACAGGTGGTGGAGGAGTCAATGCGGAGAGGTGTGCTGCTGGACCTTGTGTTGACAAATAGAGGACTGGTTGAGGATGTGAAGGCTGGGGGCAGCCTTGGCTGCAGTGACCTTGATATGGTGAAGTTCAGGATCCTGCGTGGAGGAAGCAGAGCAAAAAATTAGGATCACAGCCTTGAACTTCAGGAAAGCTAACTTTGGCCTCTTCAAGGAGCTACTTGGAGGAATCCCATGGGTTAGGGCTCTAGAAAGTAGAGGGGTCCAAGAGAGCTGGTCACTTTTTAAGCATCACTTCCTCCATGCACAGGATCGGTGCATCCCCAGGAGTAAGAAATGAAGCAAAGGAGGCGGGAGACTTGCATGGATGATCAAGGAGCTTCTAGTGAAACCCAAATGGAAGAGCAGGGTCTATGGAATGTGGAGAGAGGGACAGGCCACTTGGGAGGAATATGGGAACATTGTCAGAGCATGCAGGGAAGCAGCAAGGAAGGCTGAGGCCCACCTGGAATTAAGTCTGGCAAGGGATGGCAAAGACAACAAGAAGGGCTTCTTGTACTACATTAGTAGCAAACAGAAGACTAAGGAAAGTGTGGGTCCACTGCTGAATGAAGTGGGTGCCATGGTAACAAGACACAGAGAAGGCGGAGTTACTGACTGCCTTCTTTGCTTCAGTCTTTAGTGCTAAGGCTGGCCCTCAGGAAAGGTCCCTGGAGGAAAGAGAGAAAGCCTGCAGGAAGGAGGACTTTCACTTGGTTGGGGAGGATCGGGTTAGAGATCACTTAAGCAAACTGGACACCAACAAACGCATGGAGCCTCATGGGATGCACCCACGAGTGCTGAGGGAGCTGGCAGGTGTCACTGCTGAGCCACTCTCCATCATCTTTGAAAGGTCCTGGAGGACAGGAGAGGTGCCTGAGGAGTGGAGGAAAGCCAGTGTCACTCCAGTCTTCAAAAAGGGCAAGAATCATAGAACCACAGAATCACAGAATGGTAAGGGTTGGAAGGGACCTTCAAGATCATCTGGTTCCACCCCCCCTGCCATGAGCAGGGACATCTTCCACTAGACCAGATTGCTCAGAGCTCCAGCCAACCTGGCCTTGAACACTGCCAGGGAGGGGGCAGCCACAGCTTCTCTGGGCAACCTGTTCCAGTGTTTCACCACCCTCACGGAATTTCTTCCTAATATCTAATCTAAATCTGCCCTCTTTTAGTTTAGAGCTATTCCCCCTTGTCCTATCACTACACACCCTTGCGAAACGTCCCTCTCCATCCTTCCTGTAGGCCCCCTTCAGGTACTGGAAGACTGCTAGAAGGTCAGCCCGGAGCTTTCTCTTCTGCAGGCTGAACAGCCCCGACTCCCTCAGCCTGTCCTTCTCGGAGAGGTACTCCAGCCCTCTGAACATCTTCGTGGCCCTCCTCTGGACCCGCTCCAACACATCCATGTCCTTCTAATGTTGGGAGCTCGAGAGCTGGACGCAGTACTCCAGGTGGGGTCTCAGGAGAGCGGAGTAAAGGGGCAGAATCCCCTCCCTCGATCTGCTGGCCATGCTTCTCTTCATGCAGCCCAGGATGTGGTTGGCTTTCTGGGCTGCAAGTGCACATTGCCGGCTCATGTTGAGCTTCTCATCCACCAGTATCCCCAGGTCCTTCTCCTCAGAGCTGCTCTCGAGCCACTCTCCACCCAGCCTGTACTTGTGTTTGGGATTGCCCCGACCTCGCACTTGGCCTTGCTGAACGTCATGCGGTTCACGCAGGGCCACCTCTCCAGCCTGTCAAGGTCCCTCTGATGGTGAGGAAGAAGGAGGACCCAGGGAACTACAGGCCGGTCAGCCTCACCTCTGTCCCTGGAAAGGTGACAGAACAGTTCATTCTGGATGTCATCTCTAAGCAAGTGGAGGGAAAAAAGGTTATCAGGAGTAGTAAGCATGGATTCACCAAGGGAAAGTCATGTTTGACCAATCTGATAGCTTTCTATGATGGTATGACCAGCTGGGTAGATAAGGGGGGAGCAGTGTATGTTGTCTGCCTTGACTTCAGCAAGGCATTTGATGCTGTCTCCCATAACATCCTCATTGGGAAGCTCGGGAATTGTGGGCTGGATGAGTGGACAATGAGGTCGATTGAGAACTGGCTGAATGGCAGAGCTCAGAGAGTTGTCATCAGCGGCGCTGAGTCTGGTTGGAGGCCGGTAACTAGTGGTATCCCCAGGGGTCAGTACTGGACCCAGTCTTGTTCAGTTTATTCATCAGTGACCTGGATAAAGGGACAGAGTGTACCCTCAGCAAGTTTGGTGATGACACCAAACTGGGAGGAGTGGTGGATACACCGGAAGGCTGTGCTGCCATTCATGAGACCTGGACAGGCTGAGGAGTTGGGCAGAGAGGAACCTGATGAGGTTCAACAAGGGCAAGTGCAGGGTCCTGCACCTGGGGACGAACAACCTCATGCACCAGTACAGGCTTGGGGCGGAGCTGCTGCAGAGCAGCTCTGTGGAGAGGGACCTGGGTGTCCTGGTGGATGACAGGTTGAGCATGAGCCAGCAGTGTGCCCTGGCTGCCAAGAAGGCCAATAGGATCCTGGGGTGTATTAAGAAAAGTGTGGCCAGCAGGTCAAGAGAGGTACTCCTCCCCCTCTACTCTGCCCTAGCGAGGCCCCATCTGGAGTACTGCATCCAGTTCTGGGCTCCCCACTTCAAGAAAGATGAGGAGCTACTGGAGAGAGTCCAGAGGAAAGCTACAAGCATGATGAGGGGAATGGAGCATCTCTCCCATGAGGAAAGACTGAGGGAGCTGGGCTTGTTTAGCCTGGAGGAGGCTGAGGGGAGACCTTATAAATATCTGAAGGGTGGGTGTCAAGCGGATGGGGCCAGACTCTTTTCAGTGGTGCCCAGCAACAGGACGAGGGGCAGTGGGCACAAACTGAATCATAGGAGGTTCTGTCTGAACATGAGGAAGAACTTCTTCACTCTGAGGGTGACAGAGCCCTGGAACAGGCTGCCTGGGGAGGTTGTGGAGTCTCCTTCTCTGGAGATACTCAAAACCCACATGGACATGGTCCTGTGCAACCTTCTCTAGGTGACCCTGCTTCGGCAGGGGGGTTGGCCTAGATGATCCCCAAAGGTCCCTTGGAACCCCTGCCATTCTGTGATCCTGTGACCTCTCAAGAAAGCTGAAATTGAAGAATGTCTCAGGTCCTACTCTTGATTGTGGCTGATGTGAAAGTTGCCTGTCCCTGTGTAACGAGTATTTCATTCACTCCTGATCAGTGCACCTTTAGAGAAAGGTTTCTGTTCTTGATAGCTGTACTTCAAAATTGATGAAGATACACATAGCATGTAGAAATCACTTTTTTTATAGGAACTTCATTTTCAGAGCCAGTATGCTAGCCTTAAAAACAAAAAGCAACCTGCACAATTTTTGATTTGTAGCCTGTGGGCTTGGAGTCCTTAATTTAGTATTTCTGCAATATGATTGTGTGGTGGGTTGACCCTAGCTGAACACTAGGTGTCCACCAAGCTGCTCTATCACTCCCACTCCTCAGCTGGACTGCAGGGGGGGATAATACGACTACCAGCTTGTGGGTTGAGGTAAAGACAGGGAGAGATCACTCACCAGTTACCGTCATGGACAAAATAGACTCAACTTAAGGAATTTAATTTATCGCCAAGCAAATGGGAGCAGGATAATGAGAGATAAAGATTAAAGACACCTTCTCCCCACCTCTTTTTTTGTCTTGGGCTTAACTTAACTCCTGAATTCTCTACCTCCTCCCCCCAAGTGGCACAGGGGGACAGGGAATGGGGGTTGTGGTCATTTTGTCATGCATTGTCTCTGCCGCTCATTCCTCCTCACACTGTGCACCTATGCTAGCAGGGGATCCCTCCCACGGGAGACAGTCATCCATGAACTACTCCAACGTGGGCCCTTCCAATGGACTACCGTTCTTCATGAGCATCTCCAGCATGGGTCCCTTCCACAGGGTGCAGTCCTTCAGGAACAGGCTGCTCCAGCATGGGTCCCCCATGGGGCCGCAAGCCCTGCCAGCAAACCTGCTCCGGCATGGGTTCCTCTCTCCACAGGGCCACAGGTCCTGCCAGGAGTCTGCTCCAGTGTGGCCTTCCCACAGGGTCACAGAGTCCTTAGAGCATCCAGCTGCTCCAATGTGGGGTCTTCCACGGGCTGCAGGTGGATACCTGCTCCACCGTGGACCTCCATGGGCTGCAGGAGGACAGCCTGCCTCACCATGGTCTGCTCCACGGGCTGCAGGGGAAGCTCTGCTCTGGTGCCTGGAGCAGCTTCTCCCCCTCGTTCTTCACTGACCTTGCTGTCTGCAGAGTTGTTTCTCTCTTGTATTCTCACTCCTGTTTCCTGCTGCAAATGACATTACACGGTTGGGTTTTTTTTCTTCTTACGTTAGCCCAGAAGTGTTACGACCATCACTGATGGGCTCAGCCTTGGCCAGCGGCAGGTCCATCTTGGAGCCAGTTGGCATTGACTCTGTCGGACATAGGGGAAACTTCCAGCAGCTTCTCACAGAAGCCACCCCTGTAGCACCCCCTGGTACTAAAACCTCGCCACGCAAACGCAATACAAATTGTTGTTTTCGATACCAATAAGCCTGTTACATAGGTTTTAAAAGCTGTAATGACAAATCCTTGAACTGTTGTGCCTTATGCCCTCCCTGTAATTCTTTTAGCTTTTGTGGTGGTGGAGAAAGTTGCAGGTACTACGCACATGGAAGGAGTTACATCTGTTTGTGATCCAAATGGAAGCTATGTAGTTTGCCTTGACGTTGATAAGTAATTCTGCTCTGCATTGGCAGAGGAAGAATTCATCTACTTTAACTTTGTATTTCAGACAACAGTGCAGTGTTCGGTCATCCTGCCAAAGCAGTAACAACCTGGATGGATCTTGAAGTCTGGGGAGTCACAAGGAAGAGTGGATCACTTTTGAACTTCCAGAGGTTATAATATCTTCAAAAACTGTTACAAGCATAAAAGAATGGAGTACACATTGACCGATAATAATGTATAGGACATCTTTTATGATCTTTATTATGCTTGATAATGTAAAAAGTGGCTAAAGTTAGATTTTTGGTAAGTTTTTGTTATGAAAAAATCAGTCAAAATGTAAGAAGAGTTGCTGTTTTGTGTTCCAGTATACTACTCATACATGTTTATATAGCTAACTTGCTTACTCACCATGAACTGACAGAGTTCTCACTTCTTGATGGAGTAAAGAGGGGGGTCAGCAAAACCACACCCGCCACTATGCACTTCCCCTCCCTTGCCCTGCTGGCCACGCTGCGTTTGATGCAGCCCAGGATATGGTTGGCCTTCGGGGTTGCGAGCCCACATTGTCAGCTCATGTCCAGCTGTTCATCCACCAATACCCCTAAGTCCTTTTCAGCAGTGTTGCTCACAATCCCTTCATCCCCCAGCCTGTATCGGTACTGGGGGTTGCCCGGATCCATGTACAGGACCCTGCCCTTGGCCTTGTTGAACCTTCTGATGTTCACAGAGACGCACTTCTTCAGCTCGTCCAGGTCCCTCTGGATGGCATCCCATCCTTTTGGCATGTCAGCAGCACCACTCAGCTTGGTGTCATCTGCAATCTTGCTGAGGGTGCACTCTATCACACTGTCAAGTCATTGATGAAAATATTAAACAACATCAGTCCCAATACGGACTTCTAAGGGACACTACCTGTCTCCAATCTCCATCACAGAATCACAGAATGGTAGGGGTTGCAAGGGACCTCTGTGGGTCATCTAGTCCAACCCTCCTGCCAAAGCAAGGTCGCCTACAGCAGGCTGCACAGGATCTTGTCCAGGCAGGTCTTGAATATCTCCAGAGAAGGAGACTCCACAACCTCCCTGGGCAGCCTGTTCCAGTGCTCCGTCACCCTGAGAGTGAAGAAGTTCTTCCTCATGTTCAGACGGAACTTCCTGTGCTTCAGTTTGTGCCCATTGCCCCTTGTCCTGTCCCTGGACACCACTGAAAAGAGTTTGGCCCCATCCTCCTGACACCCACCCTTCAGATATTTATAAGCATTTATAAGGTCCCTTCTCATCCTTCTCTTCTTCAGGCTGAACAAGCCCAGCTCACTCAGCCTCTACTCGTAGGAGAGATGCTCCAGTCCCCTCATCATCCGCGTAGCCCTCCGCTGGACTCTCTCCAGTAGCTCTTCATCTGTCTTGAAGTGGGGAGCCCAGAACTGCACACAGTACTCCAGATGGGGCCTCACTAGGGCAGACTAGAGGGGAAAGAGAACCTCCCTCGACCTACTGGACACACTCCTCCTAATGCATCCCAGGATCCCATTAGCTTTCTTGGCAGCCAGGGCACACTGCTGGCTCATGGTTAACCTGTCATCCACCAGGACACCCAGGTCCCTCTCCACA
>Ga0065711_1033612_pt1 | contig 25149 bp, 15 predicted proteins | sample Hoacrofraction12_FD_59098 | JGI IMG/M metagenome (GOLD analysis project Ga0065711, IMG submission 59098) | Hoatzin crop microbial communities from Cojedes, Venezuela - Epithelial fraction 12 v2 (version 2) | ecosystem: Host-associated > Birds > Digestive system > Esophagus > Crop | place...
CCAGCGGCCGGCGGCGGCCGGCGGCAGGGGAGGTGCGGCCGCGGGGACGGAGCAGCGCGGAGCACACGTGGAAGGGGGAATTTCTGCCTCGATGCTGATGTTTTTCATGGGGAACGGCAGCCGAGCAAAGGGTCAAAGCATGGTATTTGACCTTCTGTGCTATATTTTAAACCGAGGGAAGGATAAAGCTATGTCGCTGACACAAATGGAACAGAAAACACGCTGCCGTGTTACCATCGTGCACTTCAGAGTGTGTTAGACTGAAAGCAATTTATGCAGCAACAGGGTTGTGTTTTTTTTTTCCTCCTCGTTACAGTAAGTGGCAAAACTGTCTGTCTTCTGAGGGCAAGAGTAACAGCTGCCTATTACCAGATTAAATTAAGGAGCTGAAAGAGAAAAGGTATAAAGGAGAAGAAGTGACACACTATGTTCAAAAAGATCCATTCTATATTTCACCCCAACTCCCACCGAAGAAATGTGACAGACAACATCCCTTACTGTGACGGCACAGGTTCTGCAGTGAGATTGATCCGCAGCACTTCTATGTACGTCCTTGGAGGCGAGCAGGAAAAAGTTAGTGAACAACTAAAAAAATGCAAAAGTACAACCAGCATCGACTCTTGCTTCCAGCCGAAAGAGGAAGACAGAGACTGGATGTACTCTAAGACTCAGGACTGCCTGAAGTACTTACAGGATCTGTTAGCCTTGAGGAAAAAGTACCTTGACAACATCAATAACTTGAAATCCATGCATGCAGCTGCTGATTCCCCAACATTCACAAAATCTTCAAAAACTGGAAAGAAGACATTTCTTCCAATTTCTTCCAAAGAGTCTTCTAAGGTAATTCCTGAGAACTTTTGCCATGTGCTCAGTCTTAAGTCATGAAGCAATTAGCAGTATGACCTGTGTTGATTTTCTGCTTTACTGGTCTCAGCCAGTTGTCTTTTTATTGTTACATCATTTGAAATGCTGCTAAATACCTTAAGATTCTTTCTGAGTAGGGTGAAATTAAGTATGAATGACTGGTCATGGAAAGAAATGTGTATGTCCATGTTTGTGTAAGAGGAGAGAAAATAGGAGAAAGAAAGGGGTATGAGAGTATGGGAAGTATCTGAAAATGTATTATGAAAGAGCGAGCTCTTCTTTTGATACTCTGACAGACTACTTAAGTGCCTCAGAACTTTCCACTATGGTGATTTATAGGTGTTAATGACTGACAGGCACAGTAATTCCTCAGTTTACTGGCAGCCTTTTTATTGGCATATAAATGCTTACACAAAATAATTGTAAATCCATTGAAACAAATAGGATTTTTTCTGACTGGTCAGATGGCTTGTCAGTGGTACATTTAGCATCAGTGCAAGCTCTACTGATAGGCTGTAGGGCATGAGGAATTCTTAAGGGTTCCTTTCTCTGTTAATTAATAGATTGACAGGTCATTTTGAGATGGTATAATTCTTCACCTTTTATTGTAATAATTCCACAAAAAAACCCTGAAATATCATCTTTGGTGCAGACTATTTCTATATATCCTAGAGAGTAAGCATTATAAAATTTCCTCCTGGCTGCAGTTTATAAATTGCATGTCTCTAGACAGTTCGGTCGTTGATATGATTCTGGACTTGATTCAGTGAGGACAAAGGAAAGGATTGCAGCAGGTGGGGTGATCTGTCTAGGCAACACAACCACAAATATGACTTTGACAGCAGACTCACAGGTTATCCAGTGCAGTCTTTAAACTGGATACTAATGAGGATGGTGGGAAGAAGCGATGTAAGGCTGACTTACTGATCAGGTCAGATGGACTTTACCAAGAAGTTATTGCCACGTTTAGATGTTCTGTCACAGCAGAATGTCAGAACGGCTGAAGCTGAGCTCTGGTGCAGGCATTGCTTAACCAAAGCACAAGGCTCACATGTTTAGGGCTAGCTACCACATTTTTTAATTTTACACTTTGATATAATGCTGATTCAGTTAGTGACAATTTTTCATGCAGTTCTGTTGGGCTTTATGTCATCTTTCTAGTGCTTTGAATGGTGACCCTCAGAAGCTAGGAACAATAGTAGGAAAAAATACTCAGCTCAGTGGGTTGGAGAAGACAGATTTTATAAAGACATTACTGCTTAGGGCCAGGGAAACATCCAAAGAGAATGACTGAGATACAGGACAGTGGCCTAGTGGTGCCAGGTGTGAGGAGATGAATCTCAACACTGTAGACACAGTCTGTGAACTGACTTTGTGCACTGTCACACAAAGATTGGCTTGAGACAGTGGAGATTTACAGTCTCTGATGAGCTGAACGGTGATGTAGCAGAACAGTACATGGCTAATCATCAGCCAGGTGAGTAAAAATAAGTGCAAAAGGGTACTAAAACCATGGACCAGGAGGCTGGGAAATAGATTCTGCACAACTAGGTTTCATGCAGGTTTGTGAATTTCTGAGATTTGCCACTGAAAACACCACTTAAGAAAAATGCCAAAAGCTTAACTTGGGTTTGGCAAACAAGTGAATCTCCCACGGGCTGAGGTAAGAGTGCTGTCATCTGACTGTGGCCAGCTAGTTCTTACGTATGGACTGCCCTGGTACTGGCTGGCACGCTAACTCCGTGAGCCGTCCCCTTAGGAACAGGCAGGGACATCAGCAGGATATGTCACCCACATGAGTCATTCCTGTCAACACAAATGGCAGGGTCACAGCTGCACAGCCCTGGCTTTGCAAAAATTAGGGAAAGGTCCTGAAGACTTCTAGAATAGCCAGAATATTCTGCTTCCTAGCTACAAATTTTGTTCACAGATTGCAAGTTCATTTTATCACCGGGCTTGAATGGTTTTGTCCCTAACTACCTGTTTGTGTTAAATTACCTGTCAGTGGAAATTCACTTCTTTCTCATACCTGCTGCATGATTAATGGGAAGGTACTTCGTCCAGACAACCCTGCCCTCACGGGAGGTTTAATTCAAAGATTCCTGGGGCCTGGACTACAGACTGAGAGAGGATTCAAAATTTTACATTTGGGTCTAGTGAGAGAAAAGAATAGAGAGGTCTGTCAGATGCTGGAATTACATAGGCATTTAATATGTCTTTTAACCAATAAAGGCTTAGTCATAATAGCAGTCACTATTTTCAGTAGATGTGTGGTAGCAGTCATCTTTTAGCACTTCTGAGGATGTCAGTCCACCCATAATGTCAGAAGGGGAATAAGCTAGCTCATCTCTCTGCCTCCACAAAACAGGGAGCAAGCTGGTCCTTCAGAAATACAACACAGCATGTGTCTTTTGTTTGAAACCCAAGGTAGCACTTTTCTGACTTGGTATTGCTGCCTGGCAATATACCTAGCTTGGGCTGGCAGCTAGAATATACAGCCCTTCATTAGGTAGAGCCTGGCAAGAACTGTCCATCCCACATGGACCTACAGAACTGCTAACGGAGGCTTTGTGACTGCTTCAGCATTTATAGACAGGCGTTTGCTTTTTTATCAAGACAGGCTCCTAATTTTAAACCCCGTGGCCTTCCTGTGGGAATTATTACAGTGTTGAATGACTCATATTTTAGCACACACAGTCTTTTTCCATTTCAAAAAAGACTTTAGCAATTTAGATCTGGATTCATTTCACCTAACCTAGGCATTTTAATAAGATGCTTAAATTAGTAACCAAGTTACCCCACAATCCCTCTGCAGTGAAAAGAAAGAGCTGCCTGCAGAGTGGAATTCAGCCTACCTTAGCCCTGACTCATCTCCTGAAGGTACTGGAGCCCCGCATTAATTACAGAAGGAACCCTGCATGACTACATTTCTAATGTGAGTCTCATTAGGTGCCTACTGCTAGGTAGAATAAATTATGCCACAAAGCCCAGCTGTCACTTAGCCATCCAATTAAATGGCCTGACACAGGGATTCTGAGGGATTTTGTAACGCCTGGCTAGCAGTGCCCAGGTGGAGGCTGTTTGGTGTTGAGCAGGTAACAAGATGGACATTTGTTAAACTGCTGTCCTGCTTTCTTCGCTGACTACAAACTGTGGAGTAATCTGGACCTGTGTCCTATTCTGACAGCTTGAAGCATGGAACCAAATACAATTTTTGCAGCCTCCTTATACAGTTCGCTCATGGTGCCCAACCCTTAGCTAACTCTTTTTTCCCCCTATTTGATCAACAGGCATCCATGGAGAGAAAAGGCCCACAGTCCAGTTCAGATGTAAGAGAAGCCATGGCTTTCTTTGACTCAGTTATTGCAGACCTGGATTCTGAGAGATGGCGGAGAGTTCCTGACGTGGATCTGCCAAATGTGGACGTTGATTTTGATGGTGCGGTATAAACCAGCCAAAATATGATTATTTTTGGTGTGCAGTGGGTAGAAGGAGGAGTGGCACTGTAAGACCATGTTTATTTAATGGATACAATTTTCCTCCAAGTTTTTCTTTCCAAATCTAGGACCATTACATGACGTATGTGAAACCACAGCAATACATTGCTTGTTCCCTGTTGAAAGGGTGCAATGGTTTTATGTGTGGCCATTTCATGAGCAAACGTAGCATGTGTAGTGCTGGAACAGTGAGTGCTTGCCTTCTGCTCAGGGATGATTTCCACCCTTGCGTCTCCACTCCTAGCTGTCTTTGGAGGAGAGCTATAAAAAATACAATTTTTTTCTTCATCTGGTATTCATTTTTCTCATTGAGAAGTGGCTGGATATTTTCTTTCCAACCAGCAAAGAAGTAGTTATTTAGAGATTAGGCTAAATAATGGTACTTTTCTGTCATAAAGGATGGGATTGTCCAACTAAATGAAGATGTGCCTATCTGAGCTCATCATCTGTCCTATATAATCAGTGAAGAGAAACAGACGTTTGTCTGCTTTGTCTTAGGCTAAGGTGGATATCTGAACTAGGTTGGATTAGCTGTGCCCTAAAATTGTGTATAGAGGGACTAACTCTGACATACATAGTTACACTGCAGGCACTGAAATACTAGATAAGATGAATCCTGTCCCAAGCAACATTCTGCAGTGAAACCAGGTTGGTTTCTCAGCATTATATCCAGAAAGGACCCGCAGACACCCTGTTCTCTCACTGTGCATGTAAAAATATCACTGGCAAACTGTTAACACCAGATTATCTTTTGTCTTTCAGTTGCCACCAGCACAAGTGAACACAGTTTACATTCAAACTGGATCCTTCGTGCTCCCCGGAGATACTCACAAGATACTGCCCAACCAGCAAAGGCTGCAAACCAGTCTCAAAGAAACAGCCAGCGGAGAACCACTGGCTCTAGGAAGAGGTTGGAAAGACATCCCATGTACTTGCCCAAAGCTGTGGAAGGGGCATATAGCACTTTAAAATTTAAGCCCAAAACACGTAAGAAAGAATATTGAAAGAATATTTCCTCTTCAGCTGAAGATAGAATGTAAGAAATATGGCATGTAAGACTTGCTTTTTTTTTCTTTTTACCTCTGACCCATCTCTTACACTCTAGAATTGACATGTGAAGACACTGAAGGTAGTTTGTGTGGGACATATTTTAAGCCATGGCTGTTCCAACATTGGACTCATATGACGGTTTAGCTCATCGAGTTCATTGTGCCTAATAATACTCCTTTGTCATTCAGCTTGGAGGAAACACCAACTTGACAATCCTTTTTTCTAGTGCTGTTATTGAAAGCAATGATTCAGAGATTGGCTGGTGCAGTAATTTTTCTTCTGACTTCAGTACTGAAAAGCAATTCAAGCAATTCAGCTAATATGTTGGAGCTTTTTTTCACCAGTGTTTCCAACTTCAGAGCAGTGAAACAGAATTTTGTCTTTTTTTCTGCATGTGAAAATTTGTATGTGCCATCATTGACTCTGTGATCTGAGAGAATACAGCAGCACTGAGGTACAAGCAAGCTGTGGTACAAGCAGAAAAAGCTGCCATGAAGGAATCGGCATTAGAAACCTGTGTTTTGAGGAATTGCTGCGGTGTGTTTTGAAAAAACAAGTTATCTTGTACACTGCATGCAATGTTTCTGTCCTGGGATACAACATCAAGCAATTTACTGCGTGCACAAATGTATACAACTGTTTTCATATGGTTACACCACCTGTTAGTTTTCATCTATTTTAACACCCAGTTACGGAATCTAGACATCCCAGTGTACACTAGAAAAGCTTAATGTCTTGGAGAAGAATGCTTTGTGAATAAATTGGAGCAAAAGTTGTTCTCAAGGGCAGAAGACAATTTGCAGACAAATCCACTGCATCAGCATTAGATTATACCCAATATTTGAAATTCTGCTATTAAAGACTACGTATTAGAAAGAATGCAGTCTAGAAGCATTCCTCTTCAGGCTCTTTCATCTTAGAGGTGTAAAAATTTATAGCAGAGTAAAAATGTATAGAAAATGACAGGGAGCTAGCACCCTATGGAAATACTAGCCTATGGCCCTTCAGCTAGGGCCATTTATGTCTCGGGCATCAGTCTAAGTCACATCCCCAGCTCATGCTTTATCTTAAGAATTTGCTGAGGTGTTTGGGATCAAACCTTTGTTTCCTCTGATTTTTTTCACCTTGTGTTCAATCGGTGGTTCACTGTGAGAGATGGATCATGGAAGCACTGGTATGACCAGCTGGTGATTCGCTGGTCATTTCTTGTTTCTACATTCAGTAGTTTTTGTGTCCACATGCTTCGGTAAATTTCCTAAGGCAGTGGCCATCAAAATAACCCATCTGATACACCATAACCTTCATAAACCTTGTGCCCACCACACAGAACGTTTGGCAGGTGGCAATTCTTGTTGATTTGTGTTCTTAGTCTTTGGGACTAAGTTATTCAACTGGCATTTCTGCCATGAGGTGGAAGTACCTCTCAGATCTCACCGACTTAGGATACTTCATGTGATGAGATAAGAGAGTGCCAAAACCCCATATGTTCCTCCATTCAGAGCTGGCATCTCCTGTTTGATTAAAGCATTTTGTTTCTTTTTCTAGTGGTGTTCATGAAGGAAAGGAGGAATTTTTTCAGTAGCACTTTAATTCTGGAGGTGCTTTCGTCTAGTCTATATCCTCTTGAAAATGACTAGTTTAACCAACATCATTGGTCCGTCTTCGTGAAGAGTTTAAACTAATTTCTACATTGTTTTGTTTCCCTGCTGTTGATGCTTCTCATGATTAGTCTGTATTCTCTCTACAGTGTTGCTGCCTTTGTACCTCCCCACTCCTGTCCTGACTGCCCTGAACCGAACATCATAACTGTCTTTAAAACTGTTCTGCTTTTGACATATGATCGTTTAAGGCCACTCCACCAGATCGGAGAGCCAGAGCACATCACTCGTTCCTGGCGTGTCTCAAGGCTGCAGCTCTGTGTATATGAGAGAAGGGGGACAGTGCTCAAGACTGCACATTTTTGGCAACTGTGTCACCCTGAAACTCCTCTCCAAGCAGAATCTCACAATGAAGCTGCCAAGGAACATTTTTACTGAGTGTGTGGTCACCTTTTTGCTACTGGAACCTTCAACATGAATGGATGCTGACAGAAAACCTCATCTTCTTTTTGAATTACTATAACAGGATTAGGCATGTGCATAATTAAAATACTGATGAAAGAAGAAGAAAAGAATTCCAACGGTATTCTACCCTGGGCTGTGCTTTATGTTCATAGTGCCAAGGTTTTACTCATTGGAGCAGCTAATCTTTATTGTTTTAAGGATGTACTGTGATGTGCAGAACCAGACTGCTTCAGCATGTTTGACCTTCCCTGTGACTTCTTGTCTGTCCTTGTAAAACGTAAAACGGAGGTATCTCCGGTCTTCTGCTACGACAGAGGGTAAGGATCCCCCTGCTGTCCAGCACACAAACTCCAGTGTGAAATTTGTGTTTGCTTTTATGAATAAGAAACAGAGGGGGAAAAAAGATTTGTAATTTCCATTTGGATTCTGTGCTTATCTTTTTTTTTTTTTCCTTTTCTTAAAGCTCACTTCAAAACTGTTATCATCTTTGGAAATTTTAACTAAGCAAGTAAAATAAAGCAGTGTTTCTCTGAGAACATTTTCTACCTCCTGTCCCATAGATGCAAGCATCTCCCTTCTCCTAGCGTATTAGCCCTTGAGAGTGCCTCACTGGACGTGGCTCAGCTCCAGCAAACCTATGGAGAGTGTCCCTAGTATCTTAGGGCATTCTCTGGGCAGATGAGAGCTGAGGATTCAAGACCAGAAGTCGGGTATTGTGCTACCTGTGCTAGAACAGGGTGGTTGAGCAGAAAGGGAGTAGGAGGGAGGAAAGGGAAGCATTTCCATCCCTGATGTTAGCTGCCTCCTCAGAGCAGGGTTTAGCATGGGTGGCAGCACCCTCTGTATTGTCCCCAGACAGAACCGTATCTGTGCCTAATGCCAGCAGCTTTCCATGCAGTTTCCAGGAGCAGCCAGTTGCCCTACAAAGGTGCTCCTCGGCTGCTCCAAATTGTTTGCCCGAGGCCTTTGGAGGCAGATGTCGCTGGGCTGACACTAAATGGACTCTGTCTGCCTTGGAGAGGCCCTCTAAATGACCTTACTGCAACATGCAGCTATTTTCAGGCATTGAGACGTTGAAATTAAGAACCTACTTTAGGTGCTTGGACAATGCAAATCGTACAGAAGAATTATTCATGACCAGCAGAGCTCTGTGTGACCTAGATCCCTTGCAGAGATTATTAGTGAGATCTTTCAGTCATGCCCCCAGGCCCTGATATTGAAGTGCATCAGCTAGGAGCTCTGCCGATCAAGGCCACTGTGTCTGAGTGTTCCTCACAGCACTGATCCCCAAAAGCTCTTTCCCAGAATGCTTTGGAGTAATAGGCAAGATCTTTAGCAGAGCATCTCTTATTTTGTTGTTTTAAATTCAGCTCAGCTGAAGTACTGGAGTATTTCAAATTCCTCTAGCTAGTGCCATTGCTGAGCACTACCTCTGAAGGGGCTATGAATTTCCGTGACACCACACATTTCTGTGACAGCTGTCTGTGAGAAACTAAAGACACTGTGTACAACAATCCACTAACTGAAGAGAGATGAAGTCTGTTGAAGAAATCATGTCCTAGGGGATCCAAAATCATTTTGTCCTTTTGTGTTGAACGACTTTGTGTAATCATGATGCACGTAAGTGAGCTGAAATTGCAAGCATCTTTGTCAGAAACAGAAGAAATATGGGCAGCTAATGGAAACTTGGCAGCTGGACAACATGTGCACTCTGGTTTAAATCTTTTGGTGCCATTAAGTCACAATAAGACAGCAGGTGTCAGCACCGCATTAAGTAATGTGTGAAGTCCTCCAAGGTAATGCATAGCAAAGATATATAGTTATCTGCTGTTCCAGACTGAATGGGGTGTATAAAAAATATTAGATTAACACCTAGTGGATGTCTTCAAAACTTTCACAGCTCTAGGGCCAGTTTGTAGTTCTGCTTGGGTGAATTCAGGAGAGCATCTGTTCTGTTTTCATGGTGGAGCAGGTCCACAAGGAGATGAAAGCAGCACAAAGCTGGCCAGTCATAGCAGGCTGTGTTGAGGGGGGCTTTTGCCACCTTTTGGGTCTTTAGCTCTGAGTTCTGCCCATGGCAAAGTGGAACAAAGTTGCATCAAATCAGTGGAATGACTCATTACATCTTGATCTTCATGGCTAGAAAAACCTGTTGTTCTGAAAGAATTTTCAGGGCAAATCAGAACATATAAGCCCAGCTGCTTCAGAGCAGGCTGAAGGAGAGGGCAGAGTCCGTTGGTTGATTAGCAGTAATTTAGGGCATGGTGAAAAGTTTTCTACTAACAGGCTTGTGATATTAAAAAATGACTTATCTTTTTTAAGGCAAGACCAGGCATCATCACCTGAATGACTCAGTGATTATGATACCCTGACCCCTGCCAGAAGATGAGGTGACCTTTTAGAGAAAATATAAAAGGAATTTATGGAATTAGAAGTGTTGTGTTCCACCCTTCTATTAAAGTGAGACCGAGAAGGGAGCAAGACCTCACCAAGAAGCCTATGGGCACTGGTAGGGATGCACTGCAAGTGCCTCCGAAGTGAAATGTGTGATCGAGTAGAAAACTTTCACTAGTAAGTTCTGAGGACTGTCATTTAGCTCAGAGCCACAGGTCTTGAAGGAGATTTCTAAAAGGGTGGCTGAAACTGTCCCATGGCCACACGGTGGCAGTTCTTTCCCAGATATTCTGCAGCCCTCATTTCTCTGATCAGCGAGAGAACTGGGGATGAAAGGGAAAGGGGAGTGTTTTGTCTTGCTTCCTCAACAGACTGTCAGTGTGTGTATCTGTTATTCACTTCTAGGCTCCTTAATTCACATGCACTTGTTTGGCAATTTCCAATTAAAATTAGTTCTTTAAATGAGTTTATTCTTCCAGGGATATGATTTCCTTAGGAAATCAATAACCATGACATCATAGGAGACACTGAGGCCTCAATAAATCACATCTGAGATGCTGACCACTTGACTCTGACTGTGTCTGGAAACAAATGGACAAAGTAATGTCATTGCCAGAAACAATGCACTCTTAGGCACAGAAAACACAAAGATGGATTAAAAATAATAAGCAGAGGAACTGAAGATTCCGAAGTTCAGTCTTGAGAAAGGCCTGAGCTAAGAGTTTCTGACCTGATTCTGAAGTTCCTTTCCAGGCCCAGGAGTATTAATATGCGAGGTTTCCAGCTCCTTGGGACCTGTAATGCTGTTATTCCAGAATTCTCTAATCCAAGCAGCTCAGTTAGTCAAAAGATAATCTGCTGCTTTATCAGCTGCTCCTGTGTCTTCCAGGAGCATGTTTATATTTAGTGCATGCACGCTAAACTTCTTGATTTTTTTTTGCTTTGTTTTATGCCAAAATGCACATTTACAAAAAAAAAGAAAAAAAAAGGAATACATCTTTGCGCTGGTTATGACTAGACATCAGCAATGGGGGATTTCATTAATTTGGATGGTTGTATGGTCTCAAAGTGTTCAGATTTATGAGGTTCCCTGCATTAACAAGGCCCAGGTATAGCAACAGCACTGGGACTGCTCACATGCAAACTCTTAGTCTGGACTTGCTTGTTGTTTGATGTGTGACACTGCATCCTTTTTAACTGACAAACACAGTGCCGTCGTCTCCAGATACTTGTATGGGGAACAGCAAAGGGAGACGGGGACTGATCAACAGCAAAATACTCTGTGCAGTTCCTAAGTTAGATGTAGCTTTGGTATCACTTCACTGTAGGGAACTGATTCATCACATTCTTACCCTTCAGTAACTTCACTTTTCAGTTTCCAATACACAGAATTAATTTGTGCCCCCCTCACCTCGGTGATATAGGTCTTTACTGTGCCAGGAAAGTGAGCAGTTCCGTGGAAGGACTCCAGTGTGAGCAGAGCTGACCCATAATTACAGCTGAATAAACTGAAGTGAGTATACTCGGGGCCAGAATTGCAGTCGTCCTTAGTGGGATTTTCAAAAGGCACGTAACTAGCATCAGTGGGAGTTAGGTGACTCTGACAATTGCACTGGTGCCTGACTGCTTTTGGAAAGGATGGTCTTGAGCCAAGCTTGAGCAGACACAGCTCCATTTCTAAGAATTGAGTTAGACTCACAAGTAGTCCAGAATTAGCCCAACCTGTCTGCCTCTAAGCCTACTAGCTTTAAGCCCTAAAACAGCACAATTCTGAAAGAAAGAATTGTCCCACTTCTTTGTCAGATTTCTGCAGCCCTTGCCAATGTCCTCCTGCAGAGCTGTTGGTTGTTACTGATGCTCCCATGTAACCTGGGCCCCAAGGATTTGTTGATAACGTTCCTGGAAGTGCAATTACTGACTAAAACAGAATTTCTGTGAATGCCATGTGAAAATCAGAACTGCTGCTGCTCTTCTATTCACACAAAGTATGTCCAAGGCCTCTTGCAAAAGTACCCCTCTGCCAGGGGATACTTGTACATCACAGCATGGCATTTTCTACAGACAAGCTGTTATGGCAACATCGCACCACACTTACCGTTCCTCAGGAGATTTCAGACTTGCTTACACTGAAGTAAGATATGAAAGTTCAGAGTCCAATCTTCTTCACTATGGTAGATCTGGAGCTCTTCTGTTGACTTCAAGGGGCTGAAGGGAAACAGAAGATGGGAAGAAATGAAATGATCTAGAAGAGACCCCAGGATGAAGAGATTCAGTGCAAGCATTGCCTTTTTAAACACAGCATTAGATCTTTCTGCTTCTCTTATGGTATGATGCCTTGTGGTGACGAAGATCGGTAGGACTTGCTGGGTGCAGTCTGTATGGAACTTGGGGAGAGTACCTCGTCAGCCGAGAGGCTGGGCAAGCGATCAACTGCCCTTGGCTTCCTAGACTTACCCCCAGACACATACAGAAGGACGGCATCTGAGCTGGTTTAACAGCAGCACTCAGTGAAGTGAGCAGCCTACTTCCAGAATCTATGGATTTCAAAAATGAGGCTGCTCTATTAGAAATAACACCGCCTTCCCCCAACATCTCCTGAGCTACTCCGTGTTTTCGCCTTGAAACACTCATTTCAGACTCAGACCAACAAAAATACTTTTCTCTTTGTTTTCTTCAGAGAAATATACCCTGCTCTCCTGGGAAAGGATATGGGGAAAGACAGACTCTGGGGTTTATATTTCTTTGTGGATCTCTCAGTCCCATGGCCTCTAGACATTCAGAACTGGTGTACTATAAGAAAAGAAACACAGAAGAAAAGAAACTCATAGTTGTTGGTGTACCAGAACAGCAATAAGCAGGAACAACTTGGTTCCTGCAAAGAGCAGAGAGGATCTGCCTTGCAGAACCTGCAAACAGAGAGCCAAACCATGGCAAGCTTCTTTCAATATCACTGTTTAAGATGAAAATATGCGGTGAGAGAACACTTCAAAAAAATTCAATAGCAAGTGTTGTAAGTCAGATTTAAATGCCAATTGCTGTGGTTTTCCCAAACAAAACAGTTGCCTTTCACTCTAGCCTGATATGAGATCCATTATTTTCCCCTCTTTATTCTGTCAGTAGTTTAGCCGTATTGGCTCTAAAAGGGTTCAAATTACCCAGAAATTATTTTCTTGTAACTGTCTTTAATTACACTCTGGTTTCAAAATTTGCTATGTTTTCTTTATGGAAATTTGAATTACTGATGCGAAGAATTCAGGACCGGGGATCAAAATGAGCAGAGCTATTAAAAAACCAAATGTACACAAAAACGAGGGCATTGTTGTTTTCTTCAGAGGCTTGCCATTACATTTTAACTAGCATTTCAAGAGCTCTGTTTTTTCCTTTTTATTCCATGAGGTATAATATGTTCATGTTTTCCTTCCCTTTAGTGTGGATTTATCAATTCCTGTCTGAAATCTCTTATTATCAAGAATTTCAGTAAAGAGATCTGGGGAAAAAACTCAGCTAACTATTTTATCCTCCAGAAGAGAAGCGCTGGTTCTGGATGGGGACTTTTGTAATGGGGCCAAAGAAGGTTAAAATCTGATTATGTGGTGAGGAGGATTATCAATAGAATTGGTGCCTCCACAGCTCTGCACTTCACCATTATAATTAATGCTGAGCAGCCTGTGCCAAAATTCAGTGCTGAGTCATATCCCTGTAGAAGTTGCGTGGCTTGTGCTCAGTGTAAATCAGGAAACAACCCAGAAGGGGCAAAGACATCCCTCGTCGGCAGTGACAGATGCATTTGTCCGTGAGATTAACAATGCCTTTACCTATTCCCAGGTTCACCTTTCCCCTCCCAGATTTCATGCGTTGCTTATCAAAAACCAGACTTGTTTGTTTGGACCCACTCCTTTGCAACCTGCATTAGAAAGCTCTGAATGGCTGGCAGAAACCCTCTTGGCTCAGTTGCGACCCACCACCCCTCTCTTGCGTGGAGGAGCACGGTGAGCCAAGGCCACATTAAATGCAGATGATCCTTTCGAGGGAGGTGGACGCTGACTGGAAGGGTTTCCTGAGCCAGGGAAGGGCCCTCTGTGCAAATCACCCTGTGCTGTGGCGTGGGCTGGAAAAAACTCCATTAGGGAAAACTCATGTAACTCACCTCTCCACAGCCCTGTTTCATTGACAGGAAGGATGATTTAATTAACAGACCACAGAAAGTACATTTATAGCTCAAAAAGCCCTCACAAAGTTCACAGCATGTTATTAAGTAAGCCCATTACTTTTGGGGCATGGTCTTGTTCAGCAGAATTTTTAAATAACAGGCACATGGCAATGGACATCCTAGAAATGCTGATACTTACGGAAAAATGAGTAGCAAGACTTCTCAGTGGTGATTTTTGAAACAACAATTTCAGCGGCTGCTAGGTGGTTTGCATGTCACACAGCTCTGTTCCTTGGGGAAGAATTTCCATCCCAATCTGCATTGCTTGCCTTCATTATTAATATGAAGACTAAACACAGACAGATGGCAAAATAAACTCTGTTAGGTTGGTGTGAATCTGAAGTTCCTTCCACCAACATAACTGGGAGCAGATATTTAGCCAAAACATATAGAAAGCTCTTGATGTGAGTCTGAGATGTCACAGTTTGCACAAAAAAGACCCGAGAGTCAAGTTCTTGGCCTCTGGGGCCCGTGTATCAAACCAGAGTGGATGTTGACATTTGTAGAGATTTTCTGGCTCTCTTCAGCATGTACACACATGCTTAGGTTGGGCCTCACACTCATTTTTGTCTGGATCTGGCAGATTGCTTTCTATGCTGAGCCGATAGTAGTTTTGTCTTTCAGATGTTTACTTGTGTTGTGCCTGTAAGCACGCCAGAAACACTCAGGCTGTTCTGCCTGTGCGCTGATTTTCTGCTCTCAGCCTCTGAAAAGGGTTTGCACACAGTGTGTTTTATCCCTCCTTTTCCCCTCAGCATAACTGTATTTCTCTTGTAGTCCCTTATTGCAGTAATGTCAGGAGAACAGGAAGAAAAATTTAATCATAGACGTAGCCAAAATACAAGAGGATACAGAGGAAGAGGACTGACTGATACAAGCATTTTCTATTAGATATAAAGAAATGCGTACATGTGAACTCTTCTGGACAGGGTACATGGACTCATACTCAACCTGTGTAACTCTGGCTGGGATGACTCTTATGCCTCGGCTCCCTGTGCCGTCACCGCAGGCTGACAGCCATTCATACAGGCTGGTCATCTCTGGGGAAAGATGGGTAGGATGAATCACCTGCTGAAAATACCTTTCCCTCACAGTCTATTAAAGGACTCTAGGCAACTAGCTCTGGCTACATGCATGACTTTTAGCAATCCGGAGGTAGGTGAAATGAATTGCAAATCTTTTCATTGCAACATGTATAATATCTTAGAGCAATGTGCCATTCAGCCTGCCTGCTACCCAGAGCTGCTCAAATCCAGTGGAAAAGAGTCATGTATTTAAGCACACTGTGGACAGCTTGAATATACCTCTGTCCCTTCCTCTGTAGTTTTTCTGCTGCTTTGATGATGCTCATAGGGCCACCAGAAAAGGATTGCAAATTAGATCAACCTCAATAGCTGCACTGGGAAGATATTTTAAATTTAGTACTGGTGCTTTACGCCATTAGTATCTCAAATCTAGAAAGCAATCATCGCAGGACCTGTCTCTCAGGAGTTTCACTAGGTAGATAAGCATGATATTTAATGTAGGGAAGGGCACTAAGAGATGAGCATTCATTCCTGAATGTTCCCAGTATAGAGGTAAATATTGTTTATCATAACACAGTGGTGTCCAGGTTTTCTAAAACTTCTGGTGGTTTTAGGTATTATGCTTAAAATACTTGGTGATCAGGCCCTTTGAAGTATTTCAAACTGGGTATCCAAAACCTACTTTCAAAACCTTGGTGTTAACCACTTCACTAAATTCATGCCATCTTTCTTTCCTTCTCAGCCTTTGCCTGCTCCCGCTGGGCCAGAGACTTTCTTATGCAGGTTTTTGTAGCATCTGACACACCAGGACTTGGGTCTTGTCTGGGCCCTCTGGAAGTTGCTCAAGTGCAGAAGATGCAGAGGGATGCAGGTTACACACATGCTCTGGGGAATGACTGTGGCCTTCTGCCTAGTTTTCTTACCTACAGCATCTATGGATCTTCTTTAGCAACAGGGGAGGAGGAGAGACCTCTGCACCAAGTTGAGAATGCTTAGGATAAACAAACATAAAGAGATAAGGCTAAAGGACTACCTTTTCTCTCCTCACATGGTTTTTTTTCCCATTTGCATTTCTGTTTAAGGAACCATTATTCCTAGAGAAAGCATAGAGAAACCCCCTGCATGTCCCCTGTGTTACCCTCAGCCCACCACTCCAAAGACCTCTTGACAGGGATTAATTCAATTTATTTATTGATCGTTGGAAATTGCTTTTCTGAAATGAAGAAATTTAGAGAATGCTGGACCCTGCTTTCTGGTTCTCCTGTGTTCAGCCCTGTCACGGGGAGGATAATTTTTTAAGGGAACTAGACTGGATGATTTTCCCTGTATGTTACCTGAAGTCACTATCATCTGTATTTTTCAGAACCCAGGCAGGAATGAAAACCATCTTCATGACCTATGCTGTGTATGATGACGTTACTGATTCGAGAAGCCTGTGGCACACTGAGTAAAAACAGTTTGCTACTTCTCTATGGCTTAGAAAACACTGACATCTATCCCAGAGCCTCCTGGCAGACCTTGCTGTCCTACCAAGATGTCAGATTGTGGCAGATCTGCCTGTAGCCTCTCTCTGAGGGCAAGAGGGAATCACTTCCCATCCCAGGGCAAGCCCTGTGAGGATTTGTCCTGCAGATGACAGGGTCTTTCATCTGGGTTTGGTGAAAGGGCATGCAAAGCACATGTATAAGTAATGTACTTCTACTCACCACCTTCGCACCAGACTATCTCCCAGGATTTACCCTCTGATGCCAAAGTGACAGTTGCAGATGGCTAGATCTAATCAGTCTTCTTACAGACAGGCTTCACAGGGCATCAGTACGCCTGTGCAAAACTAAGCAGTGACACGTAGTCCCTGTTCAGATCCAGACCCTAGACACTGTACACACTAAGGTTCAGATGTCTATATGTAGGTGTCCACACAGAAGTCAGATGTCTAAGCTCCCATGAAATGCAATGGAGATCTAGCCAATGGAGCGATTGGAGTCTGCAGTTATTCAGCTGACCAGGTGTATGTATCTGCCTCCAGGAACTGAATAACTCCACAGACCCCATTCACTCCTTCGTGAGGAGCTCAGTTCAGGTGCCTTCAAGCCCGTCCTAGAGGTTGTCCCTACAAAGTATGGGGAAATGGACACCGCTGCTCAGGCTAACAGAAAGCATAGCATCTCTGCATGAAGAGGCAGTGCCTTGTTCTCTGAGTTCTTGCACAAGCTCAACAGCCCTCTCTGTTTCTCCCTGTGGACAGCCAAAGCTCATGAGAGACAGGCAGCACTTCTGTGCAACTTGCCCCAAACTAACCTTGATTTTCATTAGTTGTACCTCAAAATATAAATACAAAACTCCATGAAGCGAATAAAAGGGATGCCTCATTCCAGTAGGTTATGTTGTTTTCCTGATCTTTGTTCAAGACATAACTTTTAGGTCAACTGGGTAGTATGTTGATTTCACAAACAGCTGACATGCCCAAGAAATTTCTAGTGTCTGTAGGTCTTTGAAAATGCTATGAAGTTCTACTCTGAAAAAAAAAATCTACGCATTCAGTTTCTGAAATGTATGCACCATCTTTTTGTGTGGAAAAGAGGACAGACAGAGCAATGCTTCTTCTCCAGTTTTGCCAGGAGAGGCCTTTGTCATGTCATGCCAGGTAAGACAGAAGTGCTACCTACCACTGCACCCGGGCAGGCATGCTCTGACAGTCCTGCTTCAAGGGCACCTGTGAACAGAGGACACAATCTGAGCAAGTGTAGTCACATGCAGGGATCTGTGATATAAAATACTTCAGGTTTTGAACTCCAGGCCCCTCCTACTCCTCTCTATTTTTTCCTCCAAAATGGCAATGTGTTTCTAAATGCCAGGCTTTGGATAAAATAGATGGGGACCTGTAACACGAGCAACATATCTGGCAAATCTGACCAGTGGGCAGGGTGCTGACACACTTCTTGGGCAGGCTAGGAATGGTATTTCCTTTACCAGGGTAGACGAAGCTAGAAGAGGCTTTATGAAAAAAGCCTAAGCTACTCGTCAGCCATACCTGTGTGCATCTAGAAAAGCTCTGCATTGGATTCAACACATGATTTGCATTATCTGTGCTTAAAAGTGGCTGAGATCTGAGATCTTGGTTGACATTTAAGACCTATCCACTTGCAAAGAGACAGTGCTGGTTATTCATTTGAAGATCAGGATTTATTTTCTGTACATGCGTATGTATTACTATGAGCATCACATTGTTGTGGGCAGTGAGAATCATAGAAATTAATGGTTGCTACTCAGTCCTATGGCTTTAACTTGATCATATCCAAATAGCTGTGGTTGTGCAGCTGGTGCCTGCATGCGGTGACAGATACTCCGTAAATACCATAGACAGAAAACAATTGAGATAGCGTTTAAAGGGTCAGATGAACATCGTATTTTGGGGTTTATAATTTTATGTTGGGTGTGGGAGACACAACTTGCTTTCCCAGTTTTTAGTCATATAATCATAAAATTGCCTGGTATTTCCTTTTCAGAAAGACACCAAGTTTCTTGCACTTTCCACCCCCAACCGGCATATGCACACAGAAGCTTCACAGTTTGAACTCTGGATGAAATTCTGAGCCAGATGTTGAATTTGGTTCTTCTGGTGTAAATCTGGAATCATTATGCCTTGACTAAAATTCTTTGAGATTTACAAAGTTGCAGGAATGTAAATCATTATTAAAGTGGTTATAATTGCCCCTTCTATGTAATATTTTATATGCAATAGTCCTGTTGATGAGCTAGGTAACAGCAAAAATGCAGATTGAGCCAGAGGCAGAAAAGATGTTTCATCAATAAACTTAAAAAAATAGCAAGATTTGTTGTAGAATAATGTACTTAAACCATTAGGCCACAATACAAAACTGTGGTTGCTTTTAAATCAGGTAACATAGAGTCTGCTGCCAAAGAGTTCTTCAAGAGTGAAGTGACAATGGAAATTTTAAATCAAGGAGGAGAGGAGGAGTCAAAGGGGGAGAGAAGCACATAATATTCTTTGTGCTGCAGAAGTTGAACAGCCCAAAGAGGAAAACAAGAATGGACACAAATTCAGAAAATGGAGCCTTTCATAAAGATAATGAGGTGCATTCAACGATCTACAGAAATGAGGAAAATTGCTTACAATTTTCTCTGCCAGTTTGGAGGTTTTTTTAATCTACCAGAAATATCTTAGAGATAACACACATTACAGCCTTGAAGTTTAAAGAGGGGTGGAGATGGATGAGTTGCATTGTCCTTTATCTTGCCATTCAGGTAGGGCAATTGTCTGTGAGCTAAATCAAGACAAGTGGCAGTGTTTCATACAGCTGTAAATGACTGAAGAGTACTTCTCAAGCGTGATTCAGCTGTTATATTTTAGATGTCTATTTTCAAATGAGATGAATTGCACTGCAGAAATGTCTATTTCTTCTTATTGACTATAAAGGAAGCCTGGGGTGACCAGCTCAGATAATGGGAAAACATAACAAAAATGTGTAAGGGAGTATTTGAGAAAGAGTCTATGAGATTGTAATGAATGAATGCATCATCACTCTTCCACAGACTGAAGCAAAATGAATATCGCAGGCACCACTGCCATCTCATGTTTAGTAAGTGCTTATCTTTCAGCCTTTGTGTTACCTGCGTATCATGTTAAAACAGTCTACCAAGATGATTCATGTCATACACAGGAACATGAGCACCCTCACATATGTTCTTCTCTATGTTATTCTCTAGACAGCACAAGATGAAGCTTCTCAGGAGACAAAGAACTGTTCAATGTTGTTGTGAAATTGAGAAAAGAAATCCTACTGGGATATTGTGCAAAGTTTGTGAAATTAAGGCAAGGTGGGAGAACATACTCTTTACCTCCTATGCAAGGATCAGAATGAGCTATGGGTCTCAGCAGTACAGACACTTTCCCACGAGGGAGAGAGCCTGCTGAATATAAATACTGTAGGCAGTGAGTCACCGAAGATGATGTCATTGATTTATGCAAGGATTGCAGGGTTTGGATTTGGTGGTCTAAATGCAGCCAGACCATGATGTGCAGTGAGTTTATTTGCTTCTGATTGTAGTATAGCTTTTGCTTTACTTTTATTTGCATGGTGGGATGCGTTGGGTTAGCTGGTCAGGAAAAATACATATTCTGCCTGTCCTTTTGTTTCTTTCAATTATTTTGTGTACGTTTTGTCCTGAAAAGAGGTTATTTTTTCAGCAGTTATATAATTGCTGTGGTTGCTTATACAACCAGAGGAGGAGACAAGAATTGTTTTCAGTTAGCTTTCCAGAGAAGTGTCTGAAGAAAAAAAATACAACATATCTTTGATAGCTGATGTCAGATTGGACATCGATGTTTGGAAGGATGCTGAAGAGTAAGAAACAGTACATTCTTTATCAGGATGATAACTTCTCAGCAGATATGAACTGCTGATGGCTGTCTACTACCCCCACTAGTGTTTATATGTACATACACATATACATGCATGTACATTAGCTAAAGGCAGGATCTCAGTTTTACGGATCATGGATCTAGAACACGACAGAACTCTTATACAGTATGTATTCATATGCATTCCCAGATGTGCTACAGTTCGGTGTTTTTTGGAGACTGTCTTTGGCTTTTTTTTTAACTTCCACTGGCAATTAGAAAACAACTGCGCTTTGGTCAGCCACAGAATTTCAATGGGCTGAGGCAGCCAAGTTACTGCCATTTCTACCAAGCCACATGAACTGCAACTGTTGCTGTTCTGTGTTCATGAGAATATTTGTAATGAAGAAAGCATCATGTCACAAGTCACTGAGGTAGCCTCCAGCACTATACCAAGGAGTTTTGTATAGCAATAAAAAACATGTTTGCGTTATTATGTGCAGAATCTTTTTCTGGCTGTATTTTCACGAAACTTGTTTTCTGGACTTACTACAGTCTCCATAAAACCATGTTGTGGGCAGAAATTTGGCATTGGAGAGCAGTGTCAACAGGATAACTCAGTTTTTCTGATGTTCTGCTTTTATATTTACTTAGGGAGATTAAAATGAATTTGCTAATTGCTAACTTGCATGTGACACTACCTATGTTCAGGCAGGCAGATTTCATCTTCCTTGTGATGCTTTATGGCTCTCCCTTGGCACACCACTATGAATCTGTTGGTTTTACTTTGGTGCAGTTGCATTCACCAAGAATAGGACAATGTGTATGCATCTTGTCACAAGAGCTGAAAAAAAAAATCACTTTCAGCCTGGTTCATACAAATATTTCAAACAACTGCATGAGCTCATGTTTTGTTCCTCAGCAGAATAAAATAGCTAGCCACATTTTCAATTCATTTGTTTGATGAAAGTTGTAACAAAAACATTTCTACAGGCAAATTAAAATGAAGGTTCACTGAAACAGTTCAGATTTCCTTGAAAATCTAAAACCGTTTTCTATTTTCCCATAAAAATCATCCCATGGAAAAGTTTGATAAGCTTCTACAAATCAGTGTTGTTAAGATATTTTGTTTTGTGGAAATTAAAAATAATTTTTTTATTAATTGACTAATGCTCTGGTACCAGTTTACTATAGATAAATAAGGTTTCTCAAGGTACAAAGAGCAGAAAGGCATCCAACACTTTCAGCAAGACTTTTTTTCTATCAGTACCACTTATGCTTCTTGAAATCTTCTTCTTGGTCTTAGTGTCTTTATTTTGTCTTATGTTCTTTTACAGAGAACTTGTAACTTCTTTTTGTTCCTGTTTATCCAGAGAAGCTTTGGGCTGAAGACAGAAGATTCTGCTGTACTTTTCCTTCCTGTGCTGTGTTTGATGAAGCAGTAAGGTAGTATACTTGGTTTGAATATGGAACTAAACCTGTATTTCAGAGAAATAAGTTTATGGGCTGGCTCCCTATGCGGTACAAATTTCCCCAGCCTACTGTGAAATTGATGCAGACAGATAGACTGATTTTTTTTTGCAGACTCTTTCTTATTTAATGTTGGACATCAAGGAACACCACATTGTTGACCTGATGCTTGCGTTAGACCCCTACATAGTCAGTGGGAGAGGGAGATCTCCAGAGTACTCTCTTCAGAGGTTCAGATTTCAGAGCACACATCAGGCTCTTAGAATGCTTGTCTTTATCCCTCGACTACAAAGGGAACTTAGAGTGACTGTGTCCTTACATTGAGTGTGAAGATGTCCCAACATTTACTGCCTTAATCTGACGTCGACAGTGTTGATATAAACATTGGCCCCCTGAGATCTTTCCTCAAGACAATAGAAGCAGCAGGCACTCCTTCCAAAGTGGGGGTGAGAAACAACGTTGCACATCATCCAGTTTGTCTTTTTTTTTTTTCTTTTCCTCTCTCACCATGATATCATTTTTTTCTTGTCTCCCCCATCCGCACACATCTGCAGACACACATTGTGGCATTATCTTACATTTCTTTTGAAAGAGGGCTTTTTTAATCTTTATTAACAACTTTCCTTCCTTCCTTCAGCTGTGGATTAAGCAAGCAGATATGAATATTCAGAAGTTCACATCAGGAATATGGAACCCAGGGATCTGTTAATATAAATCTTTTGCCATCATCAATCTACCAGTTACCTTCCCCATTTTCAGCACGAGGAAATGTATCATCAACTTTTGTTCTCAAAGCAAAAGGAGAAAATTCATCTAAATCATGGAGAAACCATGATTTTGGTAAACATGGTGAAGCTCGGAGGTATCTTTTTACCTTTATCTTTGTAGAGTGAAAGCAGGGAAAGAAGAAGGTAAAAAAAACCGCCACAACAAACCAACCCAAAACTAACAAACAAAAAATTGAGCAACTTAGGCTTTTGTGAATATATATTTCACAGAAAAAGACGTGTGATACAGAATATCAGCTTGTTTTATAGAAAAAGAAGCGTGATACAGAATATCAGCTCTTCTGAAGACTTTTTCCTGTTAGTGTCCTCTATGCCCAAGCACCCAAGATCCTAAATGTCATTTTTGGGTATGATCAGATTCTGTTTGCGTTGTTATAGCTCCTCCCAGTGAGAGCATTAGTGCTGAGTTCAGTGGGAACAAACATGGGTTGCCAACAAACACATTAAAAAATCTTTTTGTTAATGTATCATTGCAATGATGTTACCTTCGTCCTTGTTCCTAACAGGAAAAAAATGTGTGCACTGGTAGTGTCATTGGCCCATGCTTTTGTTTAAAGGATGGATGATCCTGATGGAGTCCATGCATGATGTACTTGTGCTCCACCAAGCTCTGCATCTTGGTGTAACTAGAGGAGCTGAAGATGCAGCTCCCTGACGTTGCACCTCATGACGTGACAAGGAACCTTATCCTGATGAACCAGCGCACCTGGCAGAGACTGAGCTTTCAAACCAGCTGGGGAGAAGGAAGAGCTCAGGATCTTTTCCAAGGATTTGGAGGCATTAAAAACAGAGAACTTGCTGTATGCCATGCTGCAGAAACACATCAGATTCAGGAAGCTTAAGAAATCAACATAAGGAAGGGAAAAAAGTGCTACCAGTTCTCTTCTTTTCATCTGCTTATGATCTTTCTAGTATATCTGGTCTTAAACTCTGCAGCTCCCTTTGTAACAGTGTATTTACCAGAGCAGTCCCAAGGTATCCTTTTTCTCTATGTGATGAATTACAACACCCAGAGCATACCAGCATCATCAGGGACCCTTACAGCTATAATGATGGGGAACAGATGGCTGCACATGAAGAATAGGCCTTGCCTGGGAACTCCAGCTATGAGAGTCGCATCATAAATTCATGCCTGAGTACCACTGATATAAAGCTTTTCAAAAGAGTACCCTGTTACGAAGAAGTAGTTCACAGCAAGAAAGGAGGGCATTTGTGGCACCTGTATTGTCTTGTTTTCAGTCTGGACTATACCAACTCAGCAAAGTCCCATCCAACACTTGCTAGGCTTACTTGCTTGTTAGCTACTCCAGTCAGTGGTGTCTTAGCACACACAATGTGTGGTCCACTTTGCACGTGCTTATTAGAGCTCTGAGCTTCAAAACCAGACTGCACAAAATGGTGACAATGAAGCTGGTGTTACTTCTACAAATGTACACCTTTAATTCTTCACTTCAAATAGGGGTTCAGAGAGATTCTCTAATTACAGCTAAATTGGGAGGCACAGAATGCTCCTAAATTCCTGGGTGCAGATCTGTATCCTCACCCTTCCCAACTCCACAATACACCACCACCCTTGGCTCCCCACCCCAGCTCACTGCTCTCCTTAGCCAGGAAAAATCACGGAGTGGGAAAGGAACTGAGGTGCCTTGTTAGCAGGTCCATGACTCCACAGCGCACCTCCACAACACAGAATATAAGTTTCCTGTGGTCCCATCCTGCTATTTAGCACATCTGCTCTGTGGCTCTGGGCACTTGCACTTCAGAAAAATCCTGTCCTGGCTTTGTAAACAGATCCAGAATAGTAAGGACTCAAATTCTGCCCAACATGGCTGAGGATAATGGCGTACTCAGGCTTGGAAGTCAAAAGAAATGTGGAAGTGAGGTGTCCACAACACACATCCGTGTAATTCAGCTATCAAACACAGAAAGGTGGGAAACTTTCCTATGCTTACAGGGAGCTTTTCTTCAGCTACTAAACCATCTAATAGGATTTTGGCAAGTTGCAGTTGTCAAAGTCTATTACTGACTTAGTTAAATAAGAATACAAACCTTTATGAAGAAATGTACATCTAAGCGCTGACTGCTTCCTCAGGAGAATTTCATTCCTGTGCAGTACTCTTCAGTGATGTTGTGGCATTCACAAATATCTGCTCTGCCTGTGAGCCCACACAAATGGTGAAAATACTGAATTCGATGTATTCCAAGTTTGATTGATTAGGCAATGTCCACAGAGTTTATAAAGTAAGTATTCCTATTAGAGTTTTCTTTGGGGTTTTTTGGGGGGTGTGTGTGTTTCTCTTTTCTCTTCTTTTCTTTTCTTTTCTTTTCTTTTCTTTTCTTTTCTTTTCTTTTCTTTTCTTTTCTTTTCTTTTCTTTTCTTTTCTTTTCTTTTCTTTTCTTTTCTTTTCTTTTCTTTTCTTTTCTTT
>Ga0065711_1033613_pt1 | contig 25147 bp, 16 predicted proteins | sample Hoacrofraction12_FD_59098 | JGI IMG/M metagenome (GOLD analysis project Ga0065711, IMG submission 59098) | Hoatzin crop microbial communities from Cojedes, Venezuela - Epithelial fraction 12 v2 (version 2) | ecosystem: Host-associated > Birds > Digestive system > Esophagus > Crop | place...
TGTCCAGTGCTGGGCTCCCCAGTTCAAGAAAGATGAGGAGCTACTGGAGAGAGTCCAGCAGAGGGCTACGAGGATGATGAGGGGACTGGAGCATCTCTCCTACAAGGAAAGGCTGAGGGAGCTGGGCTTGATCAGCCTGGAGAAGAGAAGGCTGCGAGGGGACCTTATAAATGCTTATAAATATCTTAAGGGTGGGTGTCAGAAGGATGGGGCCAAGCTCTTTCCAGTGGTGCCCAGTGACGGGACAAGGGGCAACGGGCACAAACTGAAGCAGAGGAAGTTCCATCTGAACATGAGGAAGAACTTCTTTACTCTGAGGGTGATGGAGCCCTGGCCCAGGCTGCCCAGGGAGGTGGTGGAGTCTCCTTCTCTGGAGATATTCAAGACCCACCTGGACAAGGTCCTCTGCAACCTACTGTAGGTGACCCTGCTTCGGCAGGAGGGTTGGACTGGGTGACCCACAGAGGTCCCTTCCAACCCCTACCATTCTGTGATTCTGGGATTCTGCGACTTCTGGTCTTCCACTCCCCTGACTTACGTTAACACCACATTCAGCTGTTGTGGCCATTTCCCTGTATGGCCTTACTTTCTTCACAAATATTTCAGCTGCAACCCACAGGCAACAACCCACCCCAGTGCAACAACTGCGAGTCAAAGATTCAGAAAGCCACAGATATTCCTTCTCTGACTACACTGCACAAATTATCCAAAAGGCACGCTTGTTAAGTGGCTGACATTCCAGTTTCATCTCTTCCCACCACAGTCTACAGTGCCAAAAACACAAAACTCGGTTTTCCTCAGAGACTACCTGGTTACATTCACGATGTGAAAAAGAACACTGCAGTTTGGGGCAGGACAGAGGGTGGGAGATGCTGAGAACGTGAAAGTCTTTCCAGTAAAACTAGAAGAAACAAAAAGTCAGCCTTTCGGGCATCATTTGGACGATGACACTCCACGTCCTGGAGCACACATCCGTGACTCTGCCAGTGGATCTGTTAGTTCATAGAACTTCTCCCCTGTACTTGAGGAAAGCACAGATTCAGACTTCTACCACTACCACGCTCACCAAGAAGCCACAAGACTGGTTTGTGGGTGACACAAGCAGTAGCTCGTGGTGAATTCTCCCTAGTTCTTAGGACCTACCATGGTATTCAGAGTATACTTTAACAACAACAACAAAAAAATCATTTTCATCACAATTATTAGATCAAGAAATGGGAAAAGAGTCAACAGCATCACTCCTATTCCATTTTAGGCAGCTATTTATTCAAGCAGCTGTTTCAATGGTCAAGGCAAATTGCCATGATGATGGTGTTGACAGTGTTTGCTGACAGCAGCAGCTCCAGCCTGGTCCAGCCCTGCCCACCCATACAGCCCTCGGCAAGAACATCGTATCACCAGCACTGGAGACAGAGCTTTCCCCCACTTCCCTCCACACCACCAGCTTTCCCCTCATCTGGGATAAACACCAAACTCCACAGCCCGCGTCAGTTGTGGGGGGTACTGAAAGACCCAAACCAGTGTGCCATCCTACGTCACATTATCAGAAAGGCTTGAAGAATTTTGCCAGGAAGAAATGTTATTTCTTCCATTATGCAGATGAGCTTTCTCCTGGGTTCTGGGCACAAAACCAGGCTGTGGTACCCCATACATGTTAAACCCAGGACCCCAAAGTGAACAGCCTCCAACTCTCCATCAACTGAGAAACTGCATGGCATTCCCCCACCATACTTTCCTCTCCAAGAACAACTGTGTATTACTTGATGTGGATTCTTCCAGCAAGTTGAAGATACTATGGTATTTGTCACAGATTACTTTATTTTTCTTCTTTATTTTGCATGGTCTTTGCAGACATAGCACGTTATAAATACAACATTTGTAAAAACTCAACAGCTGAACCAATACGCCATTTCAAAAGTGCATCTCAAACATATATTTCTGACTTTTTCACATTTTTACGCAACTGATCAATACACTGAATCTAACAAAACCAGTGCTTTTAAGTCTTGTAGGGGGCAGGGGGGGAAAAGGGGGAGCAGCAGAATGTATTCTTCCAGATGTGAATTTTCCAAAAGTGTCTGTTAAAAAACATGCTGCATCGGTATCTGGTTAGTATAGAGAAGGATGTACATATGTATATACATGTATATATATTTATAGGCTCGCAGATAGAGCAAAGAACTCTAAGACCACATTAAGATGAAGGTGATCTAATGACCCAGCTGGCATAGTTTGCAGAATCCGTCACGAAAAAGGCGATTTGTTCTCCAGCACCAGAACCACAGTTTGGAGCAACACTTCAAAGCGTTATTGGCCAGACAGCAGGTAGCACATTTCCCTCCCCTGGTGACCAGAACTCATGCTTTAACGTTTAACCATGTTCTAAACATAAAGGCACGGTTAATGGAGGAAGAGAAGAAGTGATCATTGTTCCTTCATAGATGTGTACAGATTGGGACTGCAGGACCTCGGGCCACCTCAACTAGATCAGTGATAAAAGGGACAATGTCAGACAAGCAACTGGGGAAACTCGCCTCCTGCTTTCCCTGAACAAAGGTTCATCTTATGATCAGACAAGGCAACAAAACCAGCGATCATTCAGCTGAAACAATAGATTTACAGGCTCATGGTTCATGCTTTGGCAATAGAATGCTAACAAATGATCACCAAAATTAATACAAGATTAAGACAAGAAAAATACCTTTTCACAGTGTCATCTAAAATCCTGTCATGTCATGTCCAGCTAGGCAGAAAAAACTCAAGTGGTGAGAGTCCACTTGTTAAATCAGTATTTCCTAAACAACCAGACTTTCAGAATAAATGAATCTTATCTAACATGAACATAACTGACTGTTCCCTTCCCAGACACTGGGGATCCACAAAATTTGTCTCTGGATTTAAATTGCTCAGCTTAAAGAACTTGGCTAGAAGTTACTCACATTTAATCAAGCAATATGGATGCAGGCTCACTAATACGTAGAAAAATAGGAAAAACCAAAGCTGTTTAGTTCAAATTTTAGTCTGTATTTAAAGCAGTGGGAGAAGATTGTAGGCATGCCTTCCAACTACACATTTCTGTTGGATAGCAAAAAAACAACAAAATTTAAAATACTATCTTTCCAAACACAGGGATTTCACAAGTCTCCAGACACACACTCACATAAGATGCAGAGGTATCCTGGTTAAGAAAGTCAAAACCTCTTTTTTGTACACTATCCCCCAACTCACTCTGAACTGACCTGAGTGATGACACATTGGAAAAAAAAAAAGGCACAAAGCAAAAACTTAATGCTACAGGATGAGCTTTGCTGTCTAACGATTTGCACATCTATTGTTAGATATACTCCTCTCAGATGTGCACCGTACACAGGAAGATATTCAAGTGTTTTCAGTCAACAAAAAACCGAGCAATTCCACAGGCCTACAAATGAAAAGAGAAGAAAGCCTTAAAGAGGAGAAAATTTGCTCGTGTGCAGTTCCCATTCACATTTCTGACAAGTGAAGTGGAACTCTGAAGGTAAAAAATGCGTGTGCAATAACAAGATTATATATAAACCAGAGTAATCAACATTGCACGATGATTTTGCAAGCTCAGTGCTGCTATCGTATGCTGTCCAAATAATGCACTTCTGGGTACAGAGTGTTAATAAGCAGAGCCAAGAGATTATTGCCATCTCGAAGACAATGTTCTGGATGCTTGATGAACTGAGAAGCCTGGGAGAGCTGCTCTTGATAATCCACATACTGTTTGTTTGATGCCATAGCTTCAAGAGCATTCAGTGCCTATAGATATAAGGGAAAATTCTGTTAGCTGTGTGTACTTTGGTCCATAACAAACCAGTTCATGAGCCACCACATGCACAATTCCACTATACGATCCTTATCTGCCAGAGAACCCAGAGTATTAGGAACAAAACGTTCGTAAAATGCAACCACATAATGGCATTTCAAGTCAATCCGTATTTTTCAAGCTGTTCCTTCCCCGAGACCAATGCAACTGTTCTACCAAGGCTTGCTAGGATTCTTTTACCCAAATACTGTCAAATATTTACTCCATGAACTCGAGAAAAGGTTTTAGATAACCAACACCAAAATACAAACTGCAACATACTTAAGTATTCATTTCAGGCTGTTCTTCTGAACATTTTTGACTTCCATAAAAGTATTATCTTGCTCCCATTAAAAATATTGTAGAGATGATGTTAAGTTGGAAATCATATGTAAAAGAGCCTAGGCAGAGCCTATGTTGGCAGTACCAGCCAGGGCAAATGCTGGAAATCCGTCGGAACAAGTTTCATTCGTTTCTTAGAGAAGAAAAACAAGTTGTACCAAGCAAGTTACTTTGCTTTGGTTTCTAATCAATTCGTCCTTCCTCTCCTCATGCACTTACTGAAACAACAACAGGGTCAGTGCACATGCTAAAGAAGGAATGTCTACTTGTCATAGGGCTTTTAAGCCCTGATCTCACATAAACAAATGCTAGCCTGAATGTAGCCCCGCCTTATCACTGAAAAGCAGGGCAATCACAGCAGCATTGTTTTTTCCCCTGTTTGTTTTAAACTCTGTCTACCTGCTGTGTTCCAAAGTATCGGAACTCAGGGTTTACAGACCTTTTCAGTGTACAAGATTAGAAACCGATGCCTTGGTATTATACACAGAAGGCGATATGAACAGTTGTACCTAGGACCACTTCAGGTTAGGGCTCAGACACACAGTCCTCCTCTGTCTCTGGCAGATTCCAAGGTAGTGCTGTGATGCACAGCAATACCACACACAAGTCTGCGATGCACTCCCCCTCCCCGAGAAGGCAAATGAGAACAACAAGCTATTTCTAAAAGTCAGAATTTAGAGCCAGGTGTAAAGCAGCAAAAAAAAAAAAAAAATACTTGATGGCATTCAGCACCAAACAAAATCAACAAGTTGAGAGCAGGATTTAGCTTGAGAGCAAGGATGCAGAGGGCATGTCAAGCAGCCAGCAACTGGCACACGCTACCTGCTGTGCCTTCTGGGACAGCGTCGGCTCTGACCCCGCTTTCAGGCGGACTTGACTCTCTGCAGGAATCTGCACCAAGAGGAAGGCAGACAAACTGCGGGCAACCACCCGAAACCTTGCACAGGGAACAGGACAGAGAGAGAAGGTGGTATCAGATTCACATGTCCTCAGCAGCACATAAACTGGAAGTTCTATCCCATGAGATATCTCTTGCATGAGCAACACAGTAAAGACTTTAGAGGATCTTTTTCAATGCATTAGAAAAAAATAAATTACTTCAATATATACACAATAGGGTAATCATACATACTAAAGGATAATATAACACCACACCTACGAAATGTTACATCTGCTCCAAGCTCAGCTGAAGCCTCGAGGTCACAAACAACACGCTGCTTCATTTCACAGCCTTTGAAATATTCTTATCACTCAAATCAAAGGATCAGTTAAACAAGACTAAGATTTCAGGGCAATTTCAACAGGATTGCATCCCAGAAGGTCTTTATAGACACAAGATTACATTCAGGTGCTGTGCTGAACTGGTGTTTCACAAATATTTACATTTCTTGCCATTCTTTGCACAGTGAACTTGATTTTAATACCTAACAACGAAACTTAGTGTCTCTCTTTAGAGGGGTAAAGCGAATAATGAGCAAACATGTACTTCTCCAAGTTTCTCTTAACATTTCCAACACCTCAAGGTTAAGACTGAAAAGGCAACGTGCATGTGATCTTACAAAATTCTTGAGAGGTCAACTGGAACAGTTTTCTGTCTACAGAACAGGTGGAAGTATTTTCCTCTAATAAAGAGTCTCCCTACAATCTTTGCTGGAGATGGACATCGAGCGAGAATCACTACTGAGTTTTCTTTCCTTTCCCACCCCAATCTTTGCAGAAGTTCATATTCACTCCTTAACCAGATTAAAACACTCACTACATTTTTTTCCCCGTGATAGACCCAAACAACTTCATAGATTTGGGGACAGCCTGGATTCAGAGCATCTTTTTGACATTGCACTGTTCAGTCTGGATCCAGGCTGCAGTTGTATTAGCATAATGACTCAAACCAATTAACTTACAGCACCTTCAACCCTTACCTGGGTGACAAAGGAGACCTCCTGCCTAGCCCAATAGCACCAAGTATTCCAGAAGTCAGTCTCTCCTCAGCCAGCTGACTCTGCCTGCCCTGGATTGACAGCAGTGTCCGAACAACAGATTCAATCAGAATGGTGTCGTCTTGCTCCATCTGAATCAAGGATAACTGCATGGCTTTATGCCACCAAAGAAACAGCTTTGCCTCTTCCTTCGCTGAGCTTTAGATAAGATTTAAAGAATAAAACAACACAAAAATACAAATTTTTAAAAAAGTGTCAGATGCACAGGTTAAGAAGTTTCTATCTCTCCCCATTAGGCCCATGAAGAATTCACATGGTTAAAGACAACTAATCTTACTATACAATAACTATACTACCCCACCAGTTACTATGCTGCTGTAACTGCTGTCATTATGGATTTAATGCAGACATCAGCTGGCAGGTTTTAAGGGCCTGTAAGAGGACAAAGAACAATGCTTCCTTTTAAGCTTTACAATTGAGAATAAATGATATTGCAGCCAGAAGTGGATTTGAACTCGTCTAAGACTTAATATAAAAGGAATGAAGCTGTATCTCTACTCTTTTTTTTTTTAATTTACTTACCAATAAAACACATTTTAGGAAGCACTAGCTGTCGTTTCCACGACAATTTAGACTTTTAATATCATCTTCTAGAAAAGGAAACGTTGAAGTTTTTTTGTTGAGCAAAGCACAAAACAAAGTTCCCCCTATGATATTTTTAATCTTTCCCCAAATAGTTTGCAGCTTAATCCAAGAAGCTCAGATTTTCCACATAAAGCATCAGCACGAGTTTCCTGCATCAGACTACCCTCACGCTGCTCCGCCCAGTCATCTCCCATCCCAGGCACCCTCAGCTTTGCTATTTAGAGCAAGGTTTAATTTGCTGTGTATGGTGGCTTTGTTGTCTCCTTCACACTCTGGCAATCAAATTAGTATGGTACCTACACCAGTGAAAGTATTCTTTGAATTTCAAGAAAGAGTGGGAATATACATTTTACCAAAATGTTCTTTCACAGCAAATATCAACATTATTACGGAAAAATATTCACCACATTTGCCAAATTCTGGCAATTTCAGCAACAAATGCCAATACAGCTGTTACATACTTTAACTACAAAGTATTATCATTTCATCCCCAGAGCTATCCATCCTTTCCCCAAAGAACGCTGTTATCTAGTAAGCTGTTTTACAGGGATGCAGGCCCCCAACTCTGGGCACTCCACCAGATTCACGGGGTTCAGATTTGGTTCAGAGCTGCTGAACAGCCCCCTTTGCACAGCTCTGAACACCAGGTCTCCCAGTGTCCAACTGAGTATTTAGCACGTAACTCATCCCACCTAGTGGACATTCCAGAAAGTGTGATTTAGGCTTTGCTTAAAGTCATTTTAATAGAGTGCAGATCCAGGCTGCCATTAAAATCAAGCTTCTCTGACTCAAAACAGATGAAAACTGCACCAGAAGCATTGAGGTAAATAAAATTCCCTCTTCTGTTTAACCACAACAACTGTTTGTATTAGCACTGGGGCTGGGCAGACTCCATAACAGTGGATATAGAACCACTGGTCGTTTCACCCAGCAGCCTGGTGAAATCAATTTAATTAACCTGGCCACCTAATTATACCAGCTATACAACCACAGCCTTATTTAAAAGTCCAGGCAGATTCAGAAGCCTCAAGCTTCATACCTCGGGTACACTTGCTCCAGCCACTTGCTGATGGTTAGCAGGATCTTCATCTCATTGGTAAGAGTTTGGTCAGTGTTCAGGCATTGCAGCAGGTAAACATACAGGGTCAAATAGCTTCCCAAAGACAGGCACTCCTGCAGGAAATCTTCCATGGTTAGCTCAGGAACTTGAAGGGAGGCCAGTATAGGGCCCCAGCCTAAATCCTGGTGGTAAGGACTATCTATAAAGAAAACAAAAGGACAGAACAAAGAGTATGTGAGTAAGCAGCACTTGGTAAAACCTTAGAACTGGAACTACTTCACTGTATTCGTTTAAATTACAGAATTTGGGTCATTTTAGCTGTTTTCCAGGTGATCAATTTGTCACGCAACTCTGACAGAGAGAAAAGAAAAAATCCACTATCAAAGAGCATCTCCTTGAGGTCGAGGCAAGATATTTTCCCAGCACTGTCACGCTTAAATTTGAAAATTTTAGCAATGGAATTTTAAATATCTCCTTCAAATGTACTAAAATCTGATCACATAGAAGGTGGAAGAAACCAATATCTAGTTGCACAAGGATTACTGGAAAAGAAACCCCCACCCCAAAAAAAACCACACCACACAACAGAATTACAGAGTTTTACCAACTAAAAGCTTTTTGGTTTTTTTGTCTTAAATTAGCCTACAGAATGCTACAGGAGGGGGCATAAATATCTATTTTGTTCTCTTGGGATGATTCTTTTTTAAAGAATCCTCTCCTTTAGCTGGAAAAACAGCAACCATTAGAGAGCAAATCAGTCTTCAGAGACAGATACAGCTCTTAAGAGTATAAATGATTAGAGCAACTGAAAAACCCAAACCACAGTGGCCTATCTTTTTTGCATCTAGATACTACAGCACGTACACGTGAGACAGCTGGGAGCCATCAGACACACAGAAAGGAACTCTGATTACGGAAACGTGATTAAAACCCAGTTCCAGTACTGGGCAGCGTGAAGCTATAAGGATTCCAAACGATTTGTATTTAATGGGCGTCCAAGTCTGACCAAAGTTTTTGGGACAAGCAGCAGAAGACGAGGGGCTCCTACCTCCATTGAAATAAGCAGTGATACAGGCTTCTGTCGTCTCTGCCATGTGTCGCACCGAGGCCAGGCTCTGACACGCTGCTGTGAGAAGAGGCATTGCTAGCAACCCGTGCACTTTTCTTTCAATCCACTTTCGTAAGCTCCCCCGTAGCGACTCGGCTGTCGTAACGCTAGAATTGTTCATCATCATCAGCGTTTCTGTAAAGAGGCTGCTGAGGGCCATGTGACGTGTTTGCAGATCTATATCTGCAAGTCAGAAATACGAAAACCATTTCAGTAAACAGACACTAGAACCCAAATTCAGCTTCCCCACTGAACCCTTTCTGTAGATACTGGGAAAAGGCTCTTGCTCATTACACACCTCAGTTCCCTGCCTGTACTTATGAAGCTGCAATGAGACACTCATTCCTCACAGCCTCTCCCCCTAATGAGACAGTTCATCATTCATTAAACAGAGAGACAGATGATAAGACTGTACAGCAGAGTACGTTGCAGCCCATCTTTCACCTAGGGTCTTGTGCCATGACTACAGTGCAAATAAATGGAATGATACAGCACATCCACACTCTCCAAGAAAACGAGGGCGTTAAAACACAGTTTAAAGCACAGCTTAGAGTGAAACAACCAAGATTTTGGACGATTCAATTTGAAATATGACCGAGATGAGACCTGAAGTGTTGCAGCCCTCTCGTGCATTACCTGTTAATCCCAGTGTTCAGCCCCAGAATATTTTCTTTTTAAACCATTCTTGGCATTGACTGAACATGTTCTCATAGGCTGTCTGTAACCGTACCCCCAAAGCACAAGCGTTTCCTGCACTTGGCTCTACTAACTGCAGAGTAGACCTTTTAACATATTGACGAAGAGAAACCACCATTGTTATAAGTTTTCAAGCAACATCAGGCATTCTAGAAGGAAAAATTTCAACTGGTTAAGAAGAAAAGTTGTGCAGAAAGAGTGACTAATCACTGGAAAAACACTGTGCAAAGAGGCTGAGACCTCTGCGCTTGTAGGTATTTGGAAGCTCACCGGCCAAGGCCCTGAACAACCTGATTTAACGTTGAAGTTAGACCTGGTTTGGGGAGGAGGCTGGACTACAGGTCTCCAGAAGTCCCTTCCAAACTGAGCTATTCTGTCTGTATCTACCTATTAGGAGAAAAAAAGAAAAATAAAACAAAACGCCCCAAAAGTCACCTGTCATGGCACAGCTGCCTAGTAATGTAAATATCATAAATATCTCTTACCACAGACCAACCAAGAAAGATGAAGCTAAATCTGACACATGCCACTACCTCCCGGTCACTTAGCATCAGCGATCCTCCTGCACTCCACAGCCTGGTTAAGCAGCACAGACCATCCTCTTTCAGCTCTAACACACACAAGCGTGCACAGGGGTTCATGAAACGGAGTCGCTCCTCTTGCACCAGAGCTCTTCCCTCCTCCAAAACTTCTCAGCTATGAGGAGTGTTGGCAGTAACACTTTCTGCTCACCCTTGTTAGCACACAAGTGTTGGTCACGGTCAGGCAGAGACACAGCTCCTGACAAGTGTTTCGGTACAGTACAGCAAGAAGATTGATCTCACCTGAAGTTTGAGTTTGACAGAGGAAGCTCAGGATGGTACTAGTACTAAAACTGAGATCAATATAAATGCTGTGGCTGTGGACACACCGTAATACTAGCGTGCATCAGTGTAATTCTCCTACTTCAATATAGTCAGTTTTCCCAACTGTACAACAGTTTAGAATCCTGTCTTAAAGCCCAGTCCTTCAGGACCAAAAGAGTGTATTTGTGTCATCCTTCCTTTTTTAAAAGATGCAAAAGCCAAATAAGAGTAAAAAAAAAATATTAAAAAACTAGACAGCAAAGAAAAGAATCCCTCAAACCCCCATGTATTTGTCAGTTTCACTCACAGTATAACCCCTGTTTTGTCTGCTGGTCCTGTCACTCTTGACATTCGTGTTTTTGTTTTGTGCTAATATACCGCCCATACATACACCTCAACGCAGCATGCCTTGCTGCCCATGAGGGAGACATTACAGTAATGCAAGTAATTACGTAGTGACAGATGTTCAACAATGCACATAGTACGATAAAGGACCTTCACAGTTTAAAAGTAATTTGCCATTTCTCTAACACAAACCTGGTGGATTAAAGATGACTACATCATCTAGCAACTTGGACATTTCTTGTTCCAAAACTGCAAAAGTAATCTTTCCACTTTGTTCTAAGGTGCTGAGAAATTGAACCACCTGGTGAATGTAGGCTCGGCACTTCAGTGTTGCATCCTGTTAACCAAAATTAAAATCAATTAGAAAAAAAATCCTGCCTAGAACTCTTTCCACACTCTATAATACACAAAAGCAGAACATTGCAAATGACAAGAACTGCTCAGAGGTACCACAGAACCAGTTCAACTTACTAGGTGGATGTGACTATCTGAAGATGCACCAAAGCCTGCTGAGATTTTCAGGAGCTTCACTATCAGTTCAGCTGCAGTATCCTTAGCAATGATCACAGAGGGAGGGTAGTGACTGTTGCAGTAGCTGATGACGCTTTGGTAAGACGAAATGCCCACAAGCTGCCAAGGAAGGGAGCTGGTCTGTCCAAGCAGATTTATGAGTGGTGATTCCTGAAGATTTGAAGACATCAGTCTAAGCTCCACCTTCTTCGCTGTTTTAAATTAATATTCACAGTACTCAATATTGGAACGAAGCCCAGACTCTAAAATTTGAAGGAGATGGAGCAGAAACCCCACAGAAACAGATGACCACTGGAAGTCGGGCTGAAAATCAACTCCTCATTCAAGCAGCAAGCCAATGTATGTATGTCATCTCCAGCACACACCTAACAGTACTCGGGCTGCTGCAGCAGCTCTAATCAAGCACAAAAGTCAGTGAGAGACATTAAGACTTGACACGTAAACACATAAAGACAGCTAGAAAGAAATGGTGACCCTGCAAGGTAAAGTCACTTCATCAGAGGTTTAAAAAAGGTATTAAAAAAATTATATTACAAAAATGATCAAAGTTGACAGTAGATCCAGGGACAGAAGCCAGGTCTCTCAATTTTCCATTCAGTGACTCATCTCCAAACCCGGAGGACTCCTCAAGCACTTCTCATAAATACCATGCTGAACAGTGCAGCAGCCTGCAGCGTCCAACTCGCACAGGCAGTGCAGATGGAAAAGTCACTCTGCCTACAAGCAGCTGAGAGTCTAGCCTCAGCTACCACCACCCTTCTCTCAAGGGTTCGTATAGATCTGCAGCCCAAAAGGGGCCTCCCTGGACATCGAGCAGCACCACATTTCTACACAGACAGAACGAACAAATACTGGAATTTTGCCAACTGCCAACACAACTAAAGACTGTAAGGATCCAGAACTAACCCAAATTAGACTACAACAACAAGAATGCGACACTGGTGCATCAAGTACTTCTCAAGTTGCTCATGCACTGGAACACAGGGCTGAGAAAGTTTGAGATTTAGGTCAAGGTGTCACAGGAGCCTTCTGGGAGGTAAAACACAGGTGACAGCAGTCAGTTAAACACACTGCTGGAGGCTAGGAGGAAATTCCTGAGGCTGACTCATACAACGTACACACAGGTATCTTTTGAAGCTTGAGAAGCTTCTGATAAGCAGATTCATTCAGGTCAAAGCACGTTAATGCCAGTATTTTTCCTAAGCTAGGATACAGTGTTGATCAAAGGCTGCTGGTGACAGCTTGACACAACATCACATAATGCCTCAGAGGAAATGAAAAGCAGAAGTTGCTGCAAGTGACAGAAAGCTGCTAGATGTGAAACGGGACTTCTTGAAGAGTCCTCCAGAAGCAATGGACTGAATCAGACTGTGACAGACTTACCCACACAGAGCTCTTAGCAAAAGCAACGTTTGAAAAGTTCATCCTAAGACTCAGTGTTTCTCTTTCCTATTACAACAATTCAGAAACAGTGGCATGTAGCCATAAATGGGAAAAGCGCTGAGAATCAGAGATTATGAAATCCCCCTTCAGAGCAAGGGAACAAGAAAACTCAACCTAAGATTCAACAGATGAAGTAAACTGCCCCCAGGAACTCATCAGTGACAAGCTTCTTGAAGGTGTATCTGGCCTACAAGATGTTGTTATATCACTGTGACTTGTCATCACATCACACTGAGATAGGGCGCATTTTATGGTAAGAAATAAATGTTTGCAAAAGCAGTCCTGAGTGAGGACTGAGCAACAGGTATTCATAACTTCTGAGAAGACATGTTCAAGCATAAATATTTTCCTTTTAGACAGCTTATCAAAATATAAACCATGATTTCAACCATGTCAGACAGAGACAAGAAAGCTACACTGCGCAGCACTCCATACTTAATGACAGGAAAAAACAACTGCACAGTAGCTTTACATAACAATAATAATTTTTTAAACACTAATGAAACTAATATACATACTTGTTCTTTCCAAATCCAGTGTCATTTTGTAACTCCAGCAAACTCTCTGTATTTTTTTTGCTTACTCTTCACAACACTACTGGGTCACAGCACCTACAGAAGCTTATTAAAATGAACAGCTGCTCTCCTTTTTTCACACAAGTTATACAAAATGCCTCACGTAAGGAATTAGTCTTAGCCATCTCTGGAATACTATTTCGGGTATTTTACCTATGCAAAAACCACTTCCAAATTAATCATTCTGCAAGTTAGAAAGGAGTCGTATCCTGCACCCTTGCTAGCAAATGATTACTCTTCTAAGACAGACAGGTATGAACATTTCCAAAAATTACCTCTTTGCCTATAAGTTGTTCCTCCTTTGCCAACAGGACCATCATATACAGCAAACAGACAATCATGTTGTGAGTCTGAGGATGTGGGTTGGGATTCCAGGCATCAGAGAGGACACTGACCCAGTTTATTTCACACAAAACGTAACCCAAGAATAAGAAACAACTCTTGGGGCTGCCTCTTTCAATCTAGGAAGGAGAAAGGAGAAAAGACAGGCACATAAAACAACGTAAGATACAAATACTTTCATATTTTTCAACTCCTTAGCCAGCTACAGACCCACAGCAGCGTTTTAGGTCAGAGGAGCAGACAGATGCCACTTCTCCATCATTTTGCCCCCCACAGAAGAGTTGCAGACAACTTTTTAAGCCTCTCAAACTAGTACAGAATACCAAGCTACCGCAGATCAGAAAGTAATAATCTATTACAGACTCTTCGCTGCATGATTGCATCCATTTCTCATCACTCTAAGAGAAACTGAGAAACTCTAAGCCTGTTCAGAACTGCATGAAGAGCTCATCCCAAACAGGTAAGTGGTAAATCCTGGAGCATTTCCATACCTATCTGCAGGTTTACATGATCTCAGACAACTTGGAAGTGAGAATGACATTGCAATAGTAAAATATTTTAACTCTAACTAAATACATATTAAATATGTAATAAACGAGATATTTAGATAGAGCACTGACAGATTACAAAGACTGCCTGTTTTATAGCTCCCCACAACATCATCTAAAACTCATCAGCACTCCTCCACAGAAAAATCAATCACAAAATGAGCACCTGTGAATGCTACCAAAAACTTCAAAAGCTTCTTTGCTAAAACAACTGTCTCCAGCTATCCAGTTACTTTCAAGGGCGACACTGATTATAAACTTAATTCAACAGATGCCACGTACTCACTTTAAAGAACTCTTCCATAAGCATCTGGTCTGGATGCATGTCCTTCCATGGAAGCCTTCTGAACTCAGTATGCAACGTATAGAGAATAAACTCTGGCATTCTGGGGGCTGTGCAACATCCACAGTAATGCATTAGATGTAACCAGAGAGCCCCATGGTGGCTTGGCAACAGCTTATCTAGATTCAAAGAAAATCGCCGAATTAACAACAGAACAAAAATTCAAGGGACTCTTCATTACAGAAGGAAGTTGAATTTCAAAGACAAAAAAACATGAGTGCAAGTTACAGTAAAATACATTCGTCAAAGAAAAAAAAAAATTGTACATTACGCTTTTAGAATTTTTTTCCTCCAAATTAACAAGTGGGAAATGTATCATTTCACACCCTTCCTCGATCTTTTGCAGAGTTTCTGGACAATAATCTGAAGTTATAAAATACTCCTTCCACACAGAACTTCATTGCTTTTATTTTGGGTTGGTTTGGGTTTTTTTTACAAAGATCTTATGTATCCCGAATTTTATAAAATACACAATAATACGTTATTTTTAATTATTTATTTTCACAAGATAAGTTTGAATCTGATTCATCCCTAAAAGTTGTTAAGAGGTATTGTGCAATTAATTTTTTCCACTCCTATGTCTAACTACACATTCGGCACGACAAGCAGTGCTATATAGGAGCTCGAAATGGTTAGTTCTGGAGACGAAATTACCCTGAGGCTCGCTGCTGAGACACTCGCATTGGTCACTGTGACATGCTACCGCGTGTGTGGTATGGGAACAACACGCAGCCTTGGAATGAAGTCATGCACTTCTCATGACAGCTCAGATTGTTTTGCTTTCCTTCACATCAACTTTGTCATCTGACAGATCTGCATCTATCAATTATCTTATCTACTCTTACCAAGGAAAACAGCTGTCTTTTAAGGATGAAATAAAGAAAAGCTCCTGGTACCACCCCAGTGGTCATAGCTTGGCTAAAAGTTCGTAACAAACAAAAACCCCTCATCCCATCTGTCAAAAATCTTTTTTGGTCTGATTGAACAGAAAGTGTCACTGCATTAAAACAGAGTGGACCCACCTTTAAAGCTCTCGTGCAAAAGCTTGATGCAATCTGTAAACAATCTGACCACAGTGGAAGACACCGGAGAGTCACTCTCTAACCAAGGGTAGCAGGGCTGGTTTCTTAAAAGATGAAGAGAAACAACACAAATTCCAGTGCCGATTTACCCAACCATAAACAGAACATAAACACTTAAAACAATTTAAATATTCTAAAGCATAGTAAATCAATATAGTAGGTAGCACACAGTAAATGAATATAGTAGGTATCAGCAGTTCTTTCATTCAAACTCAACCCTTTAGGACAGCCTGTTTCTTCCTTAGAAAAGGTACATATTTTAACTTCACACTGAAGATTCATGATAACATTGAGTAAGCAGAGATTACTTGTGTGATCATTTACAACCGAATTAAATACCGTAACACAGGAATTTCTGAATGACAGCATATACCAGCTGCAGGCAGCCTTCTGATTGTATGCTGGAGATGTGCTCAGAGCTCAGAAAGCTTTTGGCTTCAGAAGTCAAATTTGAGTGTATAACATTACAAATATCTCTCCAAGTGAAGACAGAGATACACAAGACCATCATATGACTGATGTGGTCCAAGGTTTCTTTACATACCACTGGCATTTGGGGTTCTATTTATTTGGATCTTTTGTTTTAAACTAAAGAGTAATCAGCATTATGGAAGCTGAAAAAAGGAACCTCAAATATAAATTTGAGTGATTCCAGAACTAAGCGCAATCCACATTTTTCTCATCTCTGCTTCCTGACCAGAGCTTGGTTATATTTCTTGTATCTAAAACAATTACTCAATCCGAGTCTCGGAAAATTTGGCTTAAGGAACTCATGAATTAGTTCCGTAGTTAAGGATATGACAAAAGTCACAGCTATTTAATGGAAGGTCACAACACAATCATGAATGAGAAAAAAAAATATCAAAAAACAATGAAAGCCATTCTTCTAGGGTTAAAGTCCTTACTTTCGCAAAAACTCATTCAATTTTGGAATGCATTATATACCTTGCATCTTCCTTATCCAAGACGAGTATCCACGGTTTAAAGAGTCCAGCAATGACTGAATACAAGGACTGCAACGCTAGAAGAAAATAAAAGATGCATGGTGCTTTTTTCCTCCCTCAAACTAGCAACAGTGAACATATTACAGCTTTCCAAACCTGAGTAAAATGTCCTTTGCTTATTCCAACAGTAAATCAGTTCTTCCTGGTCAAATAAAAATTTTAAGTACAAAATGCTTATAAGTAGCTCTGGTTAACAATATGCTTGTTTTAACAACAGTCACAAGCATTTTGCATTGCTTAGATGGGGGTAATGATGATTCACACTTTAAAGCTGCATATACTGATATAAAAGTATTTTGGGGATTTTCTCCAAATCAAAATCAGATCACATCATGCTGAAATTCAGTAGCCCCTCACTCCTAAACCTCTGTTCAGTGAGTTAGGGTTAGGGTCTTCTCTTTGAAGAAAGAATGATCTCTTGATAAAATAATCTTAAAGCAAGCTGAAATGTAAACAAGCTTCCTCCAGCAAGCATAAAGATAAAGCATAAAGTTCCACATGGCTGCTAAGTAGCATCAACATATCCCGCCTGTATTTTAATGTTGTCACCACTGTACAAACGCAGAGTAAGAGGATTTTAGTGTATATTTAAAAGGTCTTTAACAGAGGAAATTAAACTAAGTGTCTTCTTCAGTAATTTGCTTTTAAGACACATTACCCGCTAGAATTCTGCTACTGCCAACAGGCTCTTGGGCTAAATTGGCAACTTCAGTGTCAATAAGTCGTTTAGTAAGATACTCTAGAAATCTATTCACTTCAGCCATGTAAGGACTCCACTTTGAAAACAGGCCAAAAGTCCTGAAGTCCATCGAAGTCAGACGGAGTTTGCAGAAAGATGTGGAAAGCCATTCCATTGTCTCTCTGACCTGTAAAAAGAAGGAAACTATTAATCAGCTACAGAAAGACTGCACAGTAGTGTTGTTCATCACTAGTGGGCATCTGTTTCAGCCGCAAAACATAATAAATCAACCGGAGAGGCACGCACCTGTTCTTCAGACAGGAGAATTTTTGCAGTGTCCCGCAGTACGGGACTTTCAGTAGTATCGCTTTTCTTGAAGCTTCCCTGTTCAGTCGCTGATGATCCACATCCCAAAGCTTTAAGTGATGCCTTCCAACAGTCAGGGCTTAGAAGCTGCTCTGAAGAGCCTGAGGAGAAAGAGAAGGGAATTGATTTGTGAAAATCAGGAGAAGCATATTAATCTCTATCTCAGCAAGAGTCAGAGAAGGTTGATATCAGAGCTCCCTGATACATAAAACAAAATTCGACAAGGTTTGAGTTTGAAAGCCCCACGTTTAATGGTGAGCAATATCTCCATTTCCCCAGTGTAAGTAATGTAACATTCCCTTTCGGCACCAACATGCTCTATTCTTGGAGAGTTTCCCAGGCATTCAGTACAATCCTGGCTACATATGCATATCAAGAGACAGCTGCTGCCTCTGCACACATGATTTGACAGAAAGAAAGTACTTTTGTTCTCATTTGAGACGCATAGCAGATTACAGGCAGAATCTAATGTCAACCACGACGTTTTCAGCAGATTTCAGTGTTAGTCCCAGGTCTCCGTAATTCCAGTTCTCAGCTTGACATTGAGGGGTGCTCAATAACAAGGATGCTGCATTACAGACAGTGGCATAATTATCAATTAATAAGTGCTTCCGTTAATAGAAACCTCTCCTCCCTCCTTCTCCTGTAATATGGGCTCAAAATCTGTTGTCATCAATATGTGTACTCTGATCTGCAGAAGAGTGTTTCTTTCTAGCAGAGGTAAAATATGTCTAACAAAATCATATCACATAGCATGCACATAACAGTGGATATAGAAACTTAAGGAAGTTTATATCATTATGTATTTGTTGCAATTTAACTCTACTGCATGCAGTTCACATCTTTAACCCAGAAGAATTCTGTATGAAAGGCTTAGTATGCATCGATTCAGATACTCACTTTGCACGAACAATCTTAGGAAATCATTATAGTGATCAGGGAACTGATACTGGAGAAGGTTAGTCCAGTGCTTGCAGAAGATATTAAATGGCATCAGAATCTCCTCCTCAGGTTCAAGGCCACATGCATTGAGAGCCAAGTGAATAGACTCCAGAAGCTTGGTACGTTCAGACAGAGGTGGCTTAGCAACATTTAGCCATTGCGTAAGGTCAAACTAGAACAGAGGACAGGAAGTATTTAAGTAGAAGTTTTAACAGCCACAAGACATTTAGGAGAAAGGAAAAAACGTCGGGGGGGGAATCCTGGAGATTTTATATATTTAATAAAGACCTAATGAATTTGCACCTCATTAGCCCTAACTCAAAACCTAGGTAATGCTCTGCAAAGTTTACAATAAAGCATGTTGCAGAAGTCCCCAAATTTATGAAAAAACGCTCAGCAGGGGCTCTCAGATTCAAAAGATGTGCATGAAATCCCATGCTTCAGTACCACCGCCAAACACTTACAAGCATTAGGCTGGGCTAATTTCTGTAGTCCATAACATTTCAGGTGGAGCTGCAAAGGTTTTGTAGCCTCTAGGCCATCTGTTCAGAGCTGGGTCAGCAGGGACAACGCTGAACACTGCTACTAAGCACAGCTCAGAGTTACACCCAAAACAGACTGCCCTGCTATCCACAGCTGTCAAACCCTCTCTCTGAGTAACTAATAAGGAGAATCAGAGCAATATCAAAGCCTAAGTACAACAGCAATCTCTTCACTGACACCACACGCAGACAGTATCACGCAGCCCTGAAACAAGAGGTGTGGAAATCACTTGCTCTTACCCAACTCTATTTTTTAAGATAGGCAGGAAGGACATGGGAGCCACAGACAGAAGATTCATATACTGTCCCACATTTTTTGCTTGTTTGTATTTTTAAGACACCTGGGATTCACTGGCCGTTCTGATTAAGGCCTCTGCAGAGATATCAGGAGAAGAATCCACCGAGAGCCTCCTTTAATTTCAGGAGTAACAGTACACTAAGAGTAAGCCCTAGGAAGCACACACTGATACTATCCAGGCTAGGAAAAGGTAGTTTAAGCTTCCTATTTGCAGTTGCATCCAGTCCGTCTTGAGCTTAAATACAACACATACCACTCGGGATGAGAACACAGATCCTATGGGACCTGTCAATGTTATTTTAAAGTACCAGATTTGCACCTCTTTCTTCCTTAGCCTAAAGTCAGTCTTTAGGGAAAGAACACCCACAAAAGCAACCCACAAACCAAGACGCAGTATTCATGAGTACTTTACCTTTGTCAGCAGCATGAAGACAACATCACTGTTTTCCTCACTCAGAAAGGCTACGACTTTTTCATATAAAGTCACAAACTCACTGGGAGAGGCAACAGGAGTGAAGTAAGGAGAAAGGAGAGTACAGAGCCTTCGATTCTGCAGGATCGTCTGGAGGAGACGTTTGCACTCTGACTTGGTCCCACTGATGAACACCTGAGGAAATTGGGAATGGTGAGAAAAATTGCCCAGTATCAATCTTTCGGAAACTATACCTCTTAAGAGCTTTTTGTCAAGACAAGCACAATTTTGGTCCTTTTTTAACAAAGGAAAGTTTTCTCAAGAACAACAGACTGTATGAGACCAACATCAACTAAATACTGCTGTTCCATGAGATACAACGTAAAATAATCATGTTTCCCTAGCACACTTAAGAACAGCACTTGTGACCACTCACGTTGTCTAAAAATACCTAGAAATACAGTTTTTCTGATGGAATAGCAAAAGAAAACAAATTCTGATTTCAGCAGCCTGCCTGCTATTAGGAAAAAATTAAACAGAACTACAGCCACGAAGAGCTTTTCAGCACTTCAGCTGTTTGAGGTGCTTAATGACTGCCTCACATGGAAACAAATTGCATCTAAGAAACTAAAAAAAAAAAAAAAAACCTGGACCCAAAGCAGAGGCTAATGCTGTCTCAGAGCAACCACATAATGATTGCTGTGGGGAACACATTACCACCACCAATAAGCACTTATGTTCTCTGCCAGCAAAATTCTGCCCAAAAATCCAGTCTACCTTAGCATTTAACTAACACAGTGAGCATTTACTAGTACGACGCAGGCACATCCAAGCAACAGTTTTTATTTTTCTTATATGCAAGCTGAAACTCCCCTAAAGACTCTGTATATTATACAACTAGTCCAAAGGAAAATGGGATAGAAGGTTAGAAGTCAATTTTCAGGCTTCTGAATGTTTTAGACCCCCAATATCAGCAGGCAATTTGGAATAAGCATTAGGCATCCAAAAATCAGAGAAAAAACTCACTTGGCCTAGAATCTCAATGCAGGACGTGAAGAACTGCCTTGTGGGAGGACTGCGTTGAGTTTCATCACACACATATTCCACCAGTGTAAAAAACAGACTAATTCCAACTTTCTTAATGGCAGGCATAGGCTGCACCTGGTAGATATTTATTAAGGCCCTGCAAAAAAAAAAAAAAGTAGACTAAATTTATGTATGAAAAAAAAATCTGTTTCTTACCAATATATAGGCATGAGATAGGTATTTGTGGTTAACATGATAATCAAGCATGGGTTCACTGAATCACAGCATGGTTGAGGTTGGAAGGGCCCAGTGGAGGTCATCTGGACCAACCCCTCTGCTGCAGCATGGCCACCTACAGCTCGTTGCCCAGGACTATGTCCAGATGGCTTTTAAGTATCTCCAAGATTGGCAACTCCACAACCTCTCTGGGCAGCCTGTGTCATGCCTCACAGTAAAAAACTGTTTTCTGATGTTCAGAGGGAACCTCCTGTGTCTCATTTTGTGCCCACTGCCTCCTGTCATGTCACTGGGAACACCTGAGAAGAGCCTGGCTCCATCTTTCTTTGCACCCTCCCTTCACATATTTCCATACATTGATAAGAACCCCCTTAAGCCTTCTGATATCCAGGCTGAACAGTCCCAGGTTTAGCTCAAGTACTTTTGCTGCCTGAAATGGGTACCTCCAAACCTTAGAAAGCCTCCATAATCGGAGTCAGAAAGTGATCATCAAAATATTTTTAACAGCATAGTTCAAACAGATTATTTCTCCCTGAAATAATGTGTTCATCATGTTCTTAGGCCATCTCAACTATATTTGTACTGCAACAAAATTTACCTCATTTTACGTAACAGGCTCAGCAATAAAAATTCAAACAGAATAGATCTTTTCTTGTGTATTGCCAACTAAATGCCATCTTGAGCTCAAACCTCCACCTTCACTGAGTCTGAATTAAAACAACTGAAGGGCATGCAACTCCACAAGATGTAAATCCCACAGCTCATCCACGGAATTGTTCAGATTAATGATCAAGAATGAAGATGTAGAAATAGTAACCAAATATTTCCACTTGCACAGTGAATACACTCTGTAGGAAACCAACTACACTCAAACAAACCCAGCAGAAATCTAGAAGATTTAGAAGCATGGTGTTGCAAAACTGGACCTCTGGGATGAACTCTAAAAGGTCTTTAAGAGGAAGAGGGTCTTGGACTAATCCATTTAATCATCCTGCCCAAAATAGTGGTATTATACAGTCCTCTTCCACTGCACAACTTTCTTTTTTCCCACACATTGAAAAGCTATTTCAAATTTTCACTCGCTATTAAAGAACCATGCCCTGCACTAGAACAGGGGAAAACATACAGAGAGATACTAAAAACATCTAGTTTAGCCTGTGGCTGAGACAGCAGTGGTACAAGTTTGCCACTTCCTAAAGTTTAACGCAGCATCCCTGTCATCACTCAGCGTGCTTTTGCAGGGTTAGAAGGGCTATTCTAATACACAGTACAATAAATTGAAGTAGAAAACAATACTGTGTGCCTAGTGGGGGCTGAATGACCAGTAATTAGCTCTTCAGACAATACACAGAGTTATTCCTTCAGAAGTCTGTGTCACAAAGATACAGGTCTCTGGATTCCAGCTCTGTTATTGACCCAAGCTGATAGGCATTACGAAAACCACACAAACAGGTTCCACATTTTAACCCCAATATACAGAAAAAGAAATACGAAGCATCACTATCTAAAACATTGTCTGAACAACCTACGTTATAAAATTTTCCACATGTACTGCTGCTTCCACAACACCCAGAGAAGGTGGCTTCGTAGCTTCTGCCTGCAGTTGTCTCACGTCTTTACGCAAAGCATGAAGCTGCTGGCTCACTGCTTCATTTTTATGTTTCCCTTCAAACTAAATGACAAAGAGACACATATTCATTTCACAATAATATTTTTTGCTAAAATTCTTCAATGTTACACCTCTTTGTAAAAATGAAGCAGAGCCCAGTAGGAGAACTCTGAATATAGATGGTTTTCCCCTGAGAGTTTCGATCAGATTTAGTACATCGTGTCTAAGCACATATCCTTGGTCATGTTCCTATTTAATTATCCCACGCTAACATAATTCACGTCTTATGTAAGACTTTCAATCCACAGTTACTGAAACTTAGAGGGGATCAAGAAAATCATACACTAAGCAACATGAGAATATTTCTATAAACATTTTCATACTTCTATTCCTATCAGTGAGCATATTCCCACACTCACACATCGCAAAGTAGTTTAGAACAGACACTATGAGTAAAACAAATTTTATGCAACAACTTATTCTTCAGCTGTTGATTTGCATCGCCTTTTGAGTATTACATATTAGGTATTTCAGATAACTATAATGTGTGTATGGATTTCTCTGGTCAGCTGCTACCACTCCTGTACCCATTCAGTCATTTCACATTCATTATCCATGTCCAACAGCCCCAAAGCAGAAATGATGCCATATCTCTAACCTGGACTGTTAGAAGAGCTGCTCCCTGGCAGCCTTTATTGGAAGTTCCCCGGCACTCCAAACGAAGAGTGATCTGCTCTTCCCGATTGACGTAGAGCTTAGGTACTGTGTCCAATATTTCACTATTGAGAGCAACATGCTGAGACTCCCAGAGAGCTGCAGTTCTGAAAAGTATTTTATTAATAAAGTCACCAAAATCTTTACTGAAAACAGTAATGCTAACAATTTATAAGCAAGAGAAAAGAGTCTTCCTGTGCTGTACAAAGACTGGTGACACTTTCCTGGAAAATGTAAAACATTGTTAAACGAAATTGAGTTAAAACTTCAAAGTAACAGCACTTCAAAGTAATAAAAAAAACAGGTTCCTAAGAACAAAACTACTCAAGTCTGCACAATTGCTTTTTAATTATTCACCATTACAACCTGGAGGGAGATGAAATACATCAACCTCCGTAGGAAATGCAATTTTCCACCAGAAAAAAAAGCTGGACTGTGGGATGCTTCAGTCAACAAATAAAACAACGACCTAAAATAGCTGCTGGAATTTACTTTAGATACATCCTCTCATGGGCTTAGCAAGTTTTGTTTTGGTTTATAATACTGTTATTGAATTACATTGGTTGAGAACAGCTATAGATTCATCAGCTGAGTTGGAAAAATCATTCAGCTGGGTTCTCTTAGTAAGAACATTAAAAACAGAAAGGCTCTTTCACTCACAAATCTAAATAGTCCCAGAAACCAGACTCCTCTCTTGGGTGTTCCAATGATTCACACTGTAGCTACTACGTTAGTGCAAAAGGGTTAACTTCTTGTCAACAAATCTAGGCTAAAGCGAGGCTTTATTTTAAGCAGTATGCCAAATGAGAAAAGAAACTGTAGCTGCCAGTTGATGTAATCTCAGACATTGGATAAGACTTGTGTAGTCTTAGCTCAGTTAAAGGAGTGGAATAACAACATGATAGCCAAGAAAAAAAAACAAAACACTGAGACAAGAAGCAGAAGTCAAGCACTGACAGTCTTGTGCTAACACCACAAATTAGGCTGCTGTAAAGGGCACCTGAAGCCACTGCTAGACACACTAGTGAGGCAGAAGGAAAACAGCTACATCTTACTTGGCATGTCGCTGCAAGATGTTAAGGTCCACGCGCATGAGCTGAATTGCTTCTTTCTGACTTATTAGACTGGCAGAGGAAATCACTGGCACAGGAGCTTTCACCATCTGGAGTGGAAGAGGGGGCTTGGGAGTATCAAACTTCTTCAAATTATTTATTATCCTCTCTTTGGCTAGAAAAGAAAGCAGAAGCAAGTTATATTAACAAGAAAAGTTTAGGAGGAACTGAACAAAAAAATTTTTTTTTTTTTCAAGAAACATTTTTAGCAGCAGACTAATACTTCTCAGGATTCTTCCCTTTTCTTTAAAAAAAAAAAAAAAACCACACTTAACTAATCTTCCTATTTTTGTTACAGAATCACAGAATGTTAGGGGTTGGAAGGGACCTCTGTGGGTCACCCAGTCCAACCCCCTGCTGAAGCAGGGTCACCCAGAGCAGGCTGCACAGGACCGCGTCCAGGCTGGTCTGGAATATCTCCAGAGAAGGAGACTCCACAACCTCCCTGGGCAGCCTGGGCCAGGGCTCCGTCACCCTCAGAGGGAAGAAGTTCTTCCTCATCTTCAGCTGGAGCTTCCTCTGCTTCAGTTTGTGC